>VYLE01000120.1_pt1 | contig 72549 bp, 62 predicted proteins | sample 5114391 | NCBI WGS metagenome assembly VYLE01 (sample SAMN12291771, study PRJNA351875) | freshwater metagenome | isolation source: freshwater lake | place: USA: Michigan, Kent Lake | collected 2013-08-15 | reverse complement strand
CCGCCGAGATCATCGCCGGGGCCCTCGCCGCCGCCGCCAACGCCGCCACCGCCGAGCGCCGCATCTTCAGCGGCCTGCTCCTCCTCGGTGAGGGCGTTCTCTTCCTTCGATTCCTCTTCCTCTTCGATCGGCGGCGGCACGATGCGATCGATCGCCACCGTCGTTCGCAGCGTGACATACGCGCCGGTGTCGGCGGTCAGGTCACCGGACATCCGCTCGCCGGAGGCGACCACGGTCGCCCGCACGGCCCACGGAAGACCGTAGAGATCGGAGTCCCAATCGGGGTACCAAGACTCGCCGTCGTAGGCCTCGAGCTGAAGTCCGACGACGCCGTCGACGACCGGAATCGCCACGCCGCCGCCATCCGGGGTGCGGTCGGGAACCGGGTCGCGCCGCTCCCAAAGGGCCGAGCCAAGCTCGTCCTCCATGATGCGCATCTGCGTTTCGTACTCGCTGCCTTCCCCTTGGTACTCGTCGCCGGGACGCACAGCGCCGTGCCGGTTGGTGAAGAGCAGCAACTCGTCGCGATCGAGGTCGCCGCTGCGGCCCCCTGCGGTTCCATCGAGGATCAGGAGGCGGGTTTCGAAGAGATCGGCCGAGCGCATCACGCTCGCGACATTCCGCCGCACCACATCGAGGGCCGAGCTTGCCCGGAGATGGGCGTTCAGCCGATCGGAGGCGATCTCGCGGCCGCGCCCGATCTTCGAGAGCGAGATCGTGATCGCACCGATGACGATGACCGCGACGGAGCCCGCGACGATCAGCTCGATGAGCGTGAAGCCGCGCCGGCGTTCGCGCGTCCGGCGTGCGGCGCGGGGTCCGAGGGCGGTGGTGGCGGATGACTTACCCATTGCGTTCTGCCTCTTCCTGATCGCGATAGCGTTGCTCGCGATCGATCGGTTCGAGCGGCATGCGCTCGGGGTCCGGCTCATCGCCGAGCTTCGGCGCGATGAGCGTTTCGACGGTCCAGGTGTCGCCGGTCGCGGTGTGCTGGACCGAGACGGCGATGCGGTACGGCACCCCAGATGATCCCTCGTCTATCTCGATAAGGAACTGGAAATCCTCAAAAGGGGACTCGCAGTTCCCCTGCATCGGATGCAGGTCCGGGAAGTCCTTGGGCCCCTCGGCGAGGATCGTTCCGAGCAGGTCGTCGAGAAGGGTCGCCGCGATGATCTCCCGTTCGCCCCGCTGGTGCAGGTTCATCGAGCGGGCCCCGAGCGACAGGACCGCTGCGAGACCGACGGCGAGGAGGATCCCCCCGACGATGACATCGATCAGGGCGAAGCCGCGGCGGCGGGAGCGCCGAGCGGTCGCGCGGCCCTTCGCGGTCGAGACTGAGAGGGATCGCCTTACCACGGCGAGTTCTCCTCGCCCTCGGCGTCGAGGTCGACCGGCACGCGCACGCCGGGCGTTCCGCCGGCGTTCACGCGGATCGGCGCGTTCGAATAGGGCTCGATCGAGACGAGCGTCTCGCCGTCCGACGAGTCGCGGAGGCGGATCAGGAACTGCGGTCGCGTCCGATCGGGGTTCGTCTGCACGAAGAAGTCGGTTGGCTCGGCGATCTCGTAGTTGATCTGCACTTCGACGATCTCAACCGTCTCAGGCAGGCGAACGGGATTCGATAGAAAGTCGGGGATCCACTCGGGCACATCGCCTGCCGCGGGATCGGCGCCCGGGGCGTAGTCGCGCACCATGATCGAAATGAGCCCGCTCTCCGGATTGCGCCAGATGCCGACCTGCTGCGTGCCGACCGAACTGCGGAAGGCCCACATGCGCATGAGGTCCTCGATCTGATCGCCGCCGAGGAGGGCTTCGGTGCGGCGGGCCGAGCCGAAGCGCGGCACCACGACCGCTGCGAGGATGACGAGGATCGTCATCGCCACCAGGATCTCGACGAGCGAGAAGCCGCTGCGCTGGCGGCGCCCGCCACGGCCGGTCAATCCTCCGAGGGTTCGGAGGAGCCGGGGCTCGTGGAGGGATGGTGCGGTCGACTGCTGCATGCGCGGGGGCTGGCCTGCGTCCTCGACCGCCTGCCGTGCGGCTCCGGCTTCACGGGGCGCCGAAGGTCAGTTGTGAATGATGTCCTCGTTATCGCCGTCGCCGCCGGCCTGGCCGTCGGCGCCATAGGAGATCACATCGAAGTCACGGTCGGTGCCGGGCACGCGCAGGCCCCACGGGTTGCCCCAGGGATCGCGCAGGCCGGCCTTTTCGAGCACCGGATCATTGCCTTCGGCGAGCACATCGAGCTCGAAGTCCGAGGGCACCGTCCGCATCGCGTTCTGGGTGAGGTACATCTTCAGGGCGTTCGCGACGGCGGTCGCATCGGCCTTGGCCCGGGCGGCCTTGGCCTTGAAGACCTGGTTGTAGACCCGCGGCACGACGAGCGCGGCGAGGATCGCGATGATCGTCACGGCGACCAGCACTTCGAGAAGGCTGAAGCCGCGGCGGACGAGCGAGCGGGAGTGGCGGTGTCGGGAAGTCGTGCTGAGATGCATGGTGAGTGTCTCGGTCAGGTCGAGGCAGGGCGATTCGCGTTCATCGCGGGACTGGAAAGACTAACCGCCGATCGCGGACTGCATTTCAAGAAGCGGAAGAAGGATTGCAACGAGCACGAAGGCCGCGATGACCGCCATGAACACGAGAAGCACCGGCGGAAGGGACTTCGTAAAGATTTTGATCGAATTGGCGACCTGCCGGTCGAAGGCCCCGGCCGCGTGCATGAGCATCGGTTCGAGGCGACCGGACCGCTCGCCGATGTTCACGATCTGGACGAGCAGGGCGGGGAAGTGTCCGCAGCGCTCGAGCGGATCGGCGAGCGACTGGCCGGTGGTGACCTTGTCCTGCACCTGATCGATCGCCCGCATGAGCACGGTGTTGCCGAGCGTGTCGCGGACGATCTTCAGGGCGCTCAGGATCGGCATGCCCGCGGAGACGAGGGTGCCGAGGGTGCGGGTGAAGCGGGCGACCGCGACATCGCGGATCAGGCGACCGACGAGCGGAAGGCGGAGCAGCCAGCCGTCGAAGGCGAGGCGATTGTCCGGGACGCGGATCCAGCTCTTCCAGCCGTAGGTGCCGGCGATGATCGCCAGCAGGATCAGGATCCACCAGCCGCGCACGATGTCGGCGATGCCGAGCAGGATCTGGGTGGGAATCGGAAGCGTTCGGCCGTCGGCGAGGATCGGCTCCATGATGCTCGGCAGCACGAAGGTGATGAGAATCACGCTCGAGACCACGATGAGCCCGGCGACGATCATCGGATAGACGGTGGCGCCGACGAGTTCGCGACGAAGCTCGACCGAACGCTCGAGCAGGTCGCCGAGCTGGTGGAGGATCTCGGCCATGCGACCGCTCGCGTCGGCGGCCTTCATCATGCCGACGATCATGTCGTCGAAGGGAAGGCCGTAGTCCTTCGCCGCATGGTGGAGCGGCTGGCCGGCCTCGACGCGCTCGATGAGGAAGTCGAGGATGACCGGCAGGGCGTCGCCGTCGGCCTGGCGGCGCACCGTGCGCAGCGCCTGCAGGAGCGGAAGTCCCGCCTCCAGCGCGGTGGCGAGCTCGCGGATGAGGTTGGCGGTGTCCGAGCGGGCAAGCGTCGGTCGACTGGCCTTCGAGAAGATCCGCGGGAGGGTGATGCCCGACGATCGCGAGGCCTCGACGGCGATGGCGGCCGCATCGGCTTCGCGTTCGCTCTCGCCCACGGCGAGCGAGATCGGCATCTCGCCGCGACCCTGCAACTCGCGGATGGCGCTGCCGCGGTCAGCGGCGACGAGCACGCCGTTGGTGGTCGCGCCGCTGGCGTCGATGGCTTGGTATCGGAACGAGGGCATGAGTCTGGAGGTTTCGCGAATGAAAGGGGATCGAGGGCAGTTCGGAGGGCCGAGGGGTCACGCTAGAGAACGGCATCCTCGACATCCTGCGTCGCTCGGAGGACTTCCTCCGGCGTCGTGATGCCGGCGGCGGCCTTGAGCATGCCGTCGTCGCGCATCGTGATGAAGTCGCTCTCGAGGAGCGCCTTCAGTTCCATCGTCGACTTGCCCTGGCTGATCGCCGCCCGCAGCGGCGCGGTGATGCGGACGAGCTCGAAGAAGCCGAGTCGGCCCTTGAAGCCGGCGCCCTTGCACTTCTCGCAGCCCTCGCCGCGCATCTGGCGACCCTTGAGCAGCTCCCGCTCCCGCGGGGTCAGTCGATGTTCGACATCCTCCGGCAGCGGCATCGAGCGAGCGCAGGCCTGGCAGACGCGGCGGCCGAGCCGCTGGGCGAGAAGGCCCTCGAGCACGCTCGCGATGAGGAAGGGTTCGGCGCCCATGTCGATCATGCGGCCGACCGAGGAGATCGCGTCGTTGGTGTGCAGCGTCGAGAAGATCAAGTGGCCGGTGAGCGCCGAGCGGATGGCGATGTCGACCGTCTCGGAGTCGCGGATTTCGCCGACGAAGATGATGTCGGGGTCCTGGCGGAGGATCGAGCGGAGGCCGGTCGCGAAGGTCAGGCCGCGCTTCGGATTGACCGGGATCTGGTTGATGCCGGCGAGTTCGTACTCGACCGGATCCTCGATCGTGATGATCTTCTTCCGCGGGTCATAGAGCTTCGAGAGCGCGGCGTAGAGCGAGGTCGTCTTGCCCGAGCCGGTCGGGCCGGTGACGAGGACGAGGCCGTGCGGCTTCGAGATCATCTTGTCGATGATTCCGCGGTGCTTCTCGCTCATCCCGAGGTGCACGAGGTCGAGCGGCAGCGAACTCTTGTCGAGGATTCGCATGACCACCGACTCGCCGTAGAGCGTCGGAACGGTCGAGACGCGGATGTCGACCTTACGGCCCTCGAAGCGAAGGGTGATGTGGCCGTCCTGCGGGATGTACCGCTCGGCGATGTTCATCCCGGCCATGATCTTCACGCGGCCGATGAGCGCCGGCTGAAGGTGCTTCGGCGGCGGCTGCTGCTCGACGAGGACGCCGTCGATGCGGTACTTGACCTTCAGCTCGCGCTCGAAGGGCTCGATGTGCACGTCCGAAGTCCGGCTCTGGATCGCCTCGAGCAGGAGCAGGTTGACGAGGTTGATGAGCGTCGGCTGCTCGGCCATCCGGTGGACGTCGTCCGCCTCGATGGCATCGAGATTGTGCTCCATGTCGCCGCCGGACAGCTCGGAGTCGCCGGCGAGACTCGCGGCCATGCGCGCGGCCGTCGTGCCGTAGTGCTCGCGCATGAGTTCGTTGAAGGCGGCCTGTTCGAGGCCCACCCGGCTGATCGGCTTGGCGACGAGCGTGGCCAGTTCGTCGACGCTCGCGATGTCGAGCGGATCGAGCATCGCGACGACGAGGCGGCCTCGCTCGATCCGGAGCGGAATCGCCCGAAGTCGGACGGCCACATCGGCGTCGATCAGGGCCACGGCCGCACGGTCGGCGGCGGGCGCCTTGTCCACCCACTCGATGCCCAGGATCTTGGCCCGCTCGCGGGCGTCGGGGGACCGGCCGCCAAGCGACACGGCGTTGGTGGAGGCGCCGATCGCCACGCCGTTGGACTCGGCGCCGGCTGGGCTTCGCTGGGGACGGTGATCGCTGGGGGTCGTCACGAGGATCTCGGCTCTGTTCTCTGAGGCATTCGGACTCGGGGTTCGGCCCCGTCGCGGTCCGGTGGGCTGTCTTGGGGCCTTGCGTCGGCCACCGCTTGGACCATGCCCTCGTACGGGTCAGACGCACGCCCCTACGCGAGGCTTGCGGAAGAATCGGCGAGCGGCGCGGGTGGGATGCAATGGAGACCGAGAGGTTCGGGGAAAGCCCGCTCCAGGTCGGCGATTGCCTCCCGTACCCGGCTCGTCGCTCGATGGGCTCTTCGCCGAAGCCCCGTTCGACATGCCTAGACGATGCCACTCTACCGTGCGATCGTCTCGCGGACGCAGTCATCGAGCGAGAACGGGCCTGTCGCGAGGACCTTCGAGGCACCCCAAGGCCACTGCGAAGCGGGCGGCCTGACGCGGCCTCGGGTCCGGAAAGACCGCCGCACGCTGCGGTCAGGGCAGCGTGCGGCGGGGTGTGGCTCAGTCGGTTGCGGCTGGCGGTCGATTGCCGCCGCCCGACGGCGGGCGATCGGTCGGACCGTCGCGGCGCGGGTCCCCGGTACCCGGCGAGTTTCGGATGCGGCCCTGGGCATCGCCCGTGGCCCGCTCCTTGCGGGACTTGCCGCTGCGATCAGCGGGCGGATTCGCGGCGACGGGGTTGTTGCCAGGCTGCCGCACCCGGGCACCGGCGGCCTTGGCCTCACGGATGCGCTCGGCATCTTCGGGCCGCATGCGCTCGCCCTTGCCGTAGTTGGGCATCTGCTGCTTCTGCTCCTCGTTGAGGATCTCCATGATCGCGTTGCGGTAGCGGTCATAGACCTCTTCGCGAGCCTTGCGGGCGCTCTGGACGACCTCGGACTCGCCGCGCAGCGATCGCGGGGCCTCGCCGCCGGCCTGCCGAGCCATCATCAGCTCGACGCGCCGCCGCGGCTCCTTCGGCTCCTCGCTGCGGTAGGCATCCCGGAGTCGGGCGTTCACATCCGGAATCTCGGCCAGATACTGACCCTTGAGCGTCTCGAGGGCGGTGGTCTGCTCGGGGGTGATGCCCTCGGTCGCCATCGCCGAGGCGAAGAGCGGCAGGATCGGGTCGGCTCGGTAGACCTTCGGGTAGCCCTTCTCGAGGGCCGCAGCCTCGAAGGACGCGCCGACTTCGGCGCCCGCCACTTCGGTGAGCGCATCGCGGATCGTGTCGCGCGACTCGTCCTGCACATTGCGGACCTGGACGCGAGCCGACATGATCGACTCCTGAGCGTTGACGCCGGCCTGGTGGTCGCCGGAGGTCATCGCGTCCTTGATCTTCTCCTGCTCGGCCTCGATGCGGCGCTGGCGGGAAGCGAGTGCCTCGTCGAGACGCACCTCGTATTCCTCGACCTTCGTGTCGAGGGAGCTGAGGGTCGAGGGGGCGAGCTCGAGACTGCGGAGGACCGTGAGCAGGTTGACCGCTTCGCCCTGCAGCTCGGCCGTCGCGAGCACCTTCTCGCGGCGCATCGCCCGCTCGAACTTCGGCCAGCGCTCGACCTGCTGGTCGGAGAGCTGGGTCTTCACATTGTCGAGGAACTCTTCCTTCAGCCGCTTCTTCTCGTTGGTCCACCGCTCGATCGGGACCATGATGAGCTTCATCACATCGGTGTTGCCGGCGTTCAGCGAATCCTTCACCTTCGCCATCTCGGCCTTCACGCCATCGACGCCAGCGTCGAAGCTCAGCTTGTAGTCCATGACGAGGCTCTCGATGATCGGCCGCTGCCATTCCTCGAGGCCGAGCGATTCGACGAAGAGCGTCACATCGCGGGAGAGGAAGTCGGGCATGAAGGCGTCTTCGAAGCCAGCACGACCGCCGAACTGGGCGTGCGTGGTGGGCGTCATGGAGAGGTACGCGATCGTCATCGCGACCGCAGCGGCGGTCCGGCGAAGCGAACGGAAGGTGGCGAAACGAGCGAGCGACATGCGAGACTCCTGAGCGGATCCCCGAGCGGATGGAGGCGACGACGCGACGGCGAACATCTGCGCCGGACCGCTATCGTCCAATGTTCACGGGCGGCTGGGAAGGGGCTTGTACACCCCGGGATGCGGCAGCATCAACGCCGCATGCCACGAGATATGGCATGCCGCCGCTCGGGTTTGGCAGAGTTGCGTCGCCGAGCGATAGAGAGGTCGAAGAGACCGCACCCCGCCGATTCATCGGCCCGAGACGAATGGGCGATCGAGCGCCAGGCCACTTCTCACCCGAAGTTGTCCGTCCGGTAACCCGCATTCTCCGCCGAGCGGTCGCCGCTCACCGCTGGCTGACGGTCCGCTGCTCGATGCGCTTCTCCGGCACGGTCTTCACGATCCGGTCGACATAGATGCCCGGGGTGGCGATCTGATCGGGATCGAGACTCCCGACCGGGACGATCTCCTCGACCTCGGCCACGGTGAAGCGGCCACAGGCGGCGACCATCGGGTTGAAGTTCCGGGCGGTCTTTCGATAGACGAGGTTGCCGCACTCGTCGGCCTTCCAGGCCTTCACGAGGGCGAGATCCGCGACGATGCCCCGTTCCATCACGAACTGGCGGCCGTCGAACTCCCGGATCTCCTTGCCTTCCGCGACGACGGTGCCGACGCCGGCGGGCGTGAAGAAGGCGGGAATGCCAGCTCCACCGGCCCGCATCCGCTCGGCGAGCGTGCCCTGCGGATTGAACTCGAGCTCAAGCTCGCCCGACATGAACTGCCGCTCGAACTCGGCGTTCTCGCCGACATAGCTCGAGATCATCTTGCGGATCTGGCGGGTCTTCAGCAGCAGACCGAGGCCCCAGTCATCGACGCCGGCGTTGTTGCTCACCGCCGTGAGGCCGCTCACGCCGGAATCCCGAAGGGCGATGATGAGTTGCTCGGGAATGCCGCAGAGCCCGAAGCCGCCGACCGCGACGATCATGCCGTCGCGAACCTTGCCCTCGAGGGCTGCCTTGGGAGTGGAGACGACTTTCGAAGCCATGGCGTCGTGACCTTGTCCTTGTCGATCCCCGCGCGGACGGAGCCAATCGGGGTCTGGCCTGCTGAAGTGTGGCGGACGAGCGAGCGTCGCAGTGTAGAGCCCGACGGGCGATCGTGAACCCCACCAACACCGCAGCCCCGCCTGTCGGCGGGGCTGCGTGCGATCGTGCGATCGAGGTGTCGTCAGGCTCGGGCGCCGAGCGGCGTCCGGTCAGTTCGGGCTTCCTTCCGAACCGGCGGTCGCGAGTTCGGCCGAGCGTCCCTCAAGGGCTTCCTCGAGGGGGCCTTCGAGGGCGAGGCGGATCTTCTCCAGGGCCTTGTTCTGGATCTGTCGCACCCGCTCCTTGGTGACCCCGATGATCTGACCGACCTGCTCCAGGGTGAGCGGGGCCGGCACATCGGTGGGCTCGCCGGAGGAGAACCCTGCGGCGGGGCTTGCAGGCAGGCTTCCGGAGAGGCCGTTCCGCAGGGCGAAGCGGTGGAAGATCACCGTCCGCTCGACATCGCTCAGGTCCGCACGGTTGGTGAGGACGATGTGCTTGACCTCTTCGGCGGACTCCTTCTCGTGCGTCGCCCGCAGCGTCTCGAGGTGATTGCTCTTCTCGAGGGCCGGGTCGAAGTCGGTCGGGAAGCGCTGTCGGTACTTCGAGTGCTTCACGCCATGTCGGCTGAAGGCCTTGAGGATGGCCCGGCAGGCGTAGGTGGAGAACTTGAAGCCGCGGCCACAGTCGAACTTGTCGACCGAGCGGAGGAGGGCCATGTTGCCCTCGCTGATGAGGTCGGCGAAGTCGACCTCGCTCATCCGCACGCGCTTGGCCATCGCCAGCACGAGGGCGAGATTCGTCTCGGCGATCTGCTGCCGATAGGCCTTCGCGGTCCGGTACCAGGTCAGCATCGCGCGGGCCTGTTCGATGGTCGGCGCGCCGGCCGAGATCTCCTTCTGGATCAGGGAGACAGCCCGCCGGGCGAAGTTGTACTTGAGGAAGAGGATGCGCTCCTGTGCACCGGTCAGGAGGAGGGTGCCGCCGTTCCGCAGGCCCCGACCGTCGCGCTTCCGATCGCGCAGCGGCGTGAGGTCGTCCATGAGCGGGCGATACCAAGAGACATCGGGCTTCTGGATCTCGGGGAGCTCCTGGTAGATCCGCGTCTCGGCGTCGGGCCTGATGAACTCCGGGCTGTCGATGAAGTCCATCTCCTCGGCGAGGATTTCCTTGAGGAGCGACTCATCCTCGGCGCTGAGCGTCGTGCGATCGCGGGAAAGGGCGGGGCCGCGGACGACCGCACGCTGCCGCTTCCGCAGCAGGTCGAGCGGGCTGTTCCGGGTCACGCCGCCGAGACCAACCGTGGCGTTGGAACCGGCCGAGATGGGAGCATGATCGCCAACGATCTGGACCACTTCGACTGGTGATGCAGTCGATGGAGCGGCGATCGGTGCCTTCGAGGTGACCTTCGTCGATGTCTTGGTCGCCTTGGGGGCGGCCTTCGGAGCGACTCGGGCAGAGGTTCGAGAGGTGGAGGGGGTACGCGTCTTCATGGCTGACAGTCCCTAACGGTGGCAGAGGAGAGAGCTGCCGGACGGAACTGATCGGACGGTAAGGTGAGGTCGGGGAGCGACCTCGGGTTGGTGCAGCGCGTGGCGAGGGGCTGCGGAAGCAGGTTCTGGACCACGCGATCGCGTGCGATTCGGAGGGGGTCGTGACCCGGCCCGAGCCTGCCCACTACGCCGAACTCGGAGTGAAGTTCGGGGCTTTGAGCGAGAGCCGCGTTCGACCCTCCCTCAAAAGGGGATGTTCCTCTTCATCCTCTTTTTGCCGGAAGTTGACGCAGCGTTGGGGCCTTCGAGCCTGTCGAGCGCGAGACAACCACCGCGCCCATCAGGTCGCGAGGGAGTTCCGCCGGACAGTCACAGAGAAAGGGGTCGCCGAGTCCGCTCGGACGGGGTCATCGGGTCTGAGGAAGAACCCGTCAGTCGAGCCGGAAGAGTCTGAGGTGACGAGCACCTCTATACGGGTCTGACGCACAAAGGATGAACAGCGTTGCCGAGATTGTTCGGATTCGACCCCCGAACCTTCGTCGGTCTGGAGCGGTCGGGCGGTCTGGAGGGGCGCGACCAATAGAAAACCGCCCATCCCAGCGCCAGGGGAAATGGGCGCGTGGGGACGGGCGGTTGTCGGCAGGTCGTGAGCGAGCGAGCTTACTCGGGCTTGCCGCCGCCGAAGTCGTAGACCCAGGTCTCGATCCGGCGCTCGAAATCAAGGACTTCTCCCGCCTTGAAGAAGAGGCCGAGCTCGCGCGTCGCCGCCTCGGGGCTGTCCGAGCCGTGGATGAGGTTGTAGGAGTTCGAGACGCCGAAGTCGCCGCGGATCGAGCCCGGGGCGGCCTTGGAGCCGAAGGTCGCGCCCATCATGTTGCGGCAGATGGTGATCGCACCGACGCCGCGGATGGCCAGGACGAGCACCGGTGCGCTGGTCATGAAGCGCACGAGACCCGGATAGAAGGGCTTCGACTGGTGGTCCTTGTAGTGGGTGGCGGCGAGCTCCTGCGAGATCTGCATGAGCTTCGCGCCGACGATCTGGAGACCCTTCTCCTCGAAGCGGCTGATGATGCGGCCCATGAGGCCGCGCTGCACGGCGTCGGGCTTCAGGATGATGAGCGTGGTTTCCATGGCGAGAACTCCCGTGTGGGTGGAATGGGTGTGAAAAGGTCGGGAAATGTAGCAGATTTCACCCGCGTCTCGGCCCCGCCGTCGCCGATCCGCCGAGCGGCCCGTCGAGCCCGCGGGGCCCCGTCCAAAAGGGCCGCGCCTTTTTCGGGCTCCCCGGTCGCTTCCGCCGATCGTGTAAGGTTCGCCGCTCGTGCGCGATCGCCGGGGAGACGGGAGGTCCCGTTTCCGGCGGTGTCGCGTCCTCGCCCGCGGCACCCGAGCCGTGCCCACGAGATGCCATGACCCCTGTCGCAGCCCCGCCCGTGATCGACACCGTGAAAGAGAAGCCGAAGACAGCAGCGCCGTCGAAGTCCTCCTCGACGAGTTCCACCACGACCCCGAAGTCGCGATCGACCCGCGGCGCGACCGCCGAGGAGATGGCGACGCGGCAGCGCGACATCTCGGTCAGCGAGTTCTTCGCGAAGAACAGACATCTGCTGGGCTTCGACAACCCCCGCAAGGCCCTGCTGACGACGGTGAAGGAAGCGGTCGACAACTCGCTCGACGCCTGCGAGGAGGCGGGCATCCTGCCTGACATCGCGGTCGTCATCGAGGACCTCCAGCCCGACCGCCCGGCGACGGCGAAGAGTTCGCGCTACCGCGTGACCATCTGCGACAACGGTCCCGGCATCGTCCGCAAGCAGGTTGAGAACATCTTCGGACGCCTGCTCTACGGCTCGAAGTTCCACCGCCTGAAGATGTCCCGCGGCCAGCAGGGCATCGGCATCAGCGCCGCCGGCATGTACGGCCTCATCACCACCGGCCGCCCGATGGTGATCCACACCAAGCCCAATGTGAAGCAGCCCGCGCATCACATCGAGCTGGCGATGAACACGAAGACCAACCGCGCCGAGGTCACCGTCGATGACGAGACCGGCGACTTTCCGCCTGCCCGCCTGCGCGGCGTGACCGCCGGGGCGAAGGCGCTCGCAGCCGAGGGTGTCCTCCTCGCCCCCGAGGATTTCCGCACCGGCACGAGCGTCTCGATCGAACTCGAGGGCCGCTACCAGAAGGGGCGCGGCAGCGTCGACGAGTTCCTTGAGCTCACCGCGATCGCCAATCCGCATGCCCGCATCGTCTTCGTCCCGCCGAGCCGCTCGGTGGTCGAGGATGACGACATGCCCGTTCTCTCGAAGCGCGGCGACGCTCCGGCCCCGACGGCCCAGTCGACGCAGACCCCGCCCGTCGCGGTGACGACGGAGATGAACGGCGCGATTCATTTCCCCCGCGCGGTGCATGAGCTGCCCCCCGAGACGAAGGAGATTCAGCCGCATCCGAAGGGCATCGAGCTCGGCATCCTGCTTCAGATGCTGAAGGACTATGAGGCGACCGAGAAGGGCGGCACGCTCTTTCAGTTCCTTCAGGATCGCTTCTGCCGGATCTCGGCGTCGACCGCATCGAGCATGTGCTCGGCGATCAAGTGCACGAGCCGCACGAAGGTCGCCGATGTCGAGCCGCCGCAGGCCGAAGCGCTCTTCAAGGAGTTCCAGGAGGCGAAGCTTCCGCCGCCGCCGACCGACTGTCTCGCCCCGATCGGGGTGCGTCAACTGCTCGCCGGCATGCTCAAGGGCGTGCGGGCCGAGTTCTACGCGGCGAGCTCGCGCGAGGCAGAGGTCTATCGCGGTCGTCCCTTCCAGATCGAGGCGGCGATCGCCTTCGGTGGCGAGCTTCCCTCGGACGAGACGGCCCGCGTCATCCGCTTCGCCAACCGCGTCCCGCTCCTCTTCCAGCAGAGCGCCTGCTCGAGCTTCAAGGCGGTCACGGAAACCGCGTGGAAGAACTACAACCTCTCCCAGCCGCGCGGCAGCCTGCCGGTCGGGCCGCTCGTCATCATGATTCACATGGCGAGCGTCTGGGTGCCCTTCACGAGCGAGTCGAAGGAAGCGATCGCCGACTACGACGAGATCCGCAAGGAAATGAAGCTCGCCCTGATGGAATGCGGGCGAAAGCTCGGCACCTATCTCAGGAAGCGCCAGAAGATGCGCCGCGAGGGCGAGCGCCGCGATGTCTTCGAGCGCTACATCGGCGAGATCGCCAAGGCCGTCAACGCCATCAACGGCACCGACGCGAAGAAGCTCTACGACAAGCTGCTCGAGCAGGCCCGCGAGCGCACCGCCGTCGCCGACCAGCAGCTCGACGAGGACGGCAAGATCATCCGCGACGAGGAGCCCGATCCCGATGGCGTGATCATCGTGGCCCCGACGGGCCCCGCGACGGCGGCGCCGGACGGGCAGCGCAAGCCCGGCAAGGCCGAGACCCCATCGCTCTTCTGATTCGAATTCGATTCCCTGGCCGCACGCCGACACGAGAGACGGACCGACATGGCGAAGAAGTCAACGACCGGAGCAACGAAGGCGTCGCGCGACGCCGGCGCCGCCACGAACGCACGCACGAACGCGCGGATCCGCGCCCGCGACGCGGAGACGCAGAAGAAGATCGTGACGCTCGCCGATAGCGTCGCGACCCGGGCGCTTTCCGGTGCGGATCCGGTGATCACCGTGCCGACGCGCACGAAGTCGAACACCGAGTGGAACGCGAAGAAGGGCATTCTCCAGATGGGCAAGGGCGCCCAGGAGCGGCAGCTCTTCAACCTGAGCCAGGCGAAGAGCTTCATGCAGACGATGCTCCACGGGGCGAGCATCAAGGACCTCATCGCGGCCGAGAAGACGCTGAGTCTCCGCGGCATGTTCTACAAGGCACTTCATACCGTCGCCGGCACGAAGGAGAAGACCTTCGAGGATCAGGACGAGAGCGACGGGATCCTCGAGGATCTCGAGGTCTCGCTCGGCGCGCTCCGCGAGGAGCTTCATATCTACGCGAAGAAGCGCGGCACGATGGTCGGCAACATCACCATCATCGACTCCGGCGACGAGATCGACTGTCGGCGCATGGGCTCGGGCGGCTACGCGATTCCGAGCATCACCGAGCCTGATGTCATCGAGTTCAAGAAGTGCGAGGCGAAGTTCGTTCTCCATGTCGAGAAGGACACGGTGTGGGGCCGCTTTAACGAGGATCGCTTCTGGGAGAAGCACAATTGCATCCTCACCGAGGGCAGCGGCCAGCCGCCGCGCGGCGTGCGGCGCCTCCTTCGGCGCCTGAACGAGGAGCTCGGCCTTCCGATCTACTGCCTGCTCGACTGCGATCCGTGGGGACACTACATCTACAGCGTCATCAAGCAGGGATCGATCTCGCTCGCCTTCGAGAGCGAACGGCTCGCGATCCCCAACGCGAAGTTCCTCGGCGTCCGGTCGAAGGACTATCACGAGTGCGAACTCTCCGACGATGTCCAGATTTCCCTGAACGACACGGACATCAAGCGAGCGCGGGAGATCGCCGCCTATCCGTGGTTCGAGAAGCACAAGGGCTGGCAGCGCGAGATCGAGGCGATGCTGAAGAACGGCTTCAAGATGGAAGTCGAATCGCTCATCACGAAGGACATTTCCTATGTGACCGAGGAATATGTCCCCGAGCGCCTGCGCAAGAAGGACTGGCTGGACTGAGCGGGAGACGGAGACCCACAGTTTTCTGCGCTCTTCGCCAGGGAACCACAGGATTCTGCACAAATCACCCAGAGAACCACAGAGGCTCAGAGGGCACAGAGGCAGCACAGAGAAGCCAACGGAAAGAGGAAATTCGTCGCACGCACTCGTAGGCGCAAAGTGGACTTGACTTGGGTCGGGACTTCTCACCGTTCCCTGCGCCTGCGCTCGTCAAGTCCCTCTGGCACTGGCACGGCTCCATCAACGCGCGTACCTGCCTCCCTTTTTGCCTTCTCTGTGCTGCCTCTGTGCCCTCTGAGCCTCTGTGGTTCTCTGGCGGAAGAGTGCAGAATGCTGTGCCCGCCCTCGGTCAAACCGGCAACACCAGCGTGAAGTCGCTGCCCTTGCCGAGTTCGCTCCAGAGCTGCACGCGGCCGCCGTGCTCCTCGATGATGCGGCGCGTCGTCGCCAGGCCGAGGCCGGTGCCGCCCGGCTTGTTGGTCATGTAGGGGCGGAAGATCGCATCGCGACGGGCGGGCTCGATGCCCGGGCCGGTGTCGATGACATGGATCAGCGCCTCGCGGCGCGGCGGCGCGGCTGGAACATCCTGCGCCGGCTTCGGTCCGGAGCTCGGGGGAGGCTCTTCGGTGCGCTCCTCGACGCGAAGCATGAGTTCGCGCGGTCGCCCGGCGGGCTGTTCGGCCATCGCCTGAACGGCGTTGATCAGGAGATTCAGGACCGCCTGCTTCAGGAGCCCCGCGTCAGCCGACGCGATGATCGCCCTGTCCGGCAGATGCACGCGGAGCGTCACGCCGAGCCGATCGCACTGCGGCTGGAAGAAGTCGGCGAGCTCGTCGACGATCGCGCAGAGGTCCAGCGGCTTCGGATCGAGCTTCATCCGACCCGCGAAGCGGAGGAAGTCCGAGAGGATGTCCCGGAGGCGGGTCGCCTCGCGGCTCAGGGCGTCGACGCGCCGCAACGCCCGCTGCTTCGCATCCTCGGGCAGGTCGCTGTCGCCGATCTCCTCGCTCACGAGCTGGGCGTTCAGCACGACCGTCGAGAGCGGATTCTTGATCTCGTGGGCGAGCCCGCTGGTCATCGAGCCGAGTTCGGCGAGCCGCTCCGCCTGCTGGGCGCGGCGCTCCGCGTCGATCGCCTGGGCCTCGCGGGCGGCCAGGCGCATGCGAAAGCCGCGCGCGGCAACCAGCGCTCCGATCAGGGCGCCCGCCACACCTCCCGCAAGCACCCACAACGCCACCACCTCGCGCACACCTCCGACGGGCCCGACGCGGGGTTCGGTCAGGAGCGTCGCGGCTCTCTCGGGACGAGGGAGCGCACATGCGACACCGACCAGCCCTTCGGGCCGTAGACGGCAGAATAGACGATCGGCTCTCCGTCCTTCAGGGTCCGGAATCCGCCGCGCTGATCGATCGCGCTGAAGTGAATGAAGATGTCCTGCCCCTCCGGGCCGACCACGAAGCCGAATCCCTTGCGGGGATCAAACCACTTCACGCGGCCTTCCACGGCGTTCAGCGGGCTCGCATCGGGTGCGATCGCGGGCTGTTCCTCCGGCATGCCGACCTCCGAAGAACCTCTCTGTGACGGACCTCCGGGGCGGCTCTGACTCGCCCGGATCGAGCCTCGCATTGTGCGGAGCGACTCGTGCAAACGCAAGCACGAAACGCTCAGATAAGAAAAAGAGGGGCCTCCCTCGCGGGAGGCCCCTCATGTACGAAAACCGCATCCGACTTTCGGAGGAATTCGAGAAAAATCAGGTCGAAGCCGGAGCGGGCGGAGCCTCGGCGGCGAGCAGTGCCTTGCGGGAGAGCTTGATGCGGCCGTTGTCATCGATGTTGATGACCTTGACCTTGATGACATCGCCCACCTTCACGACATCGCCGACGCTCTTGACATAGCCTTGGGCCAGTTCGCTGACATGGCACATGCCGTCGGTGCCCGGGACGAGCTCGACAAACGCACCGAAATCCTTCACCGAGACGACCCGACCCTCGAAGATCGAGCCGACCTTGATCTCGGCGCCGAGCGCCTCGACTTCGGCCTTCGCCTGGGCCGCCTTTTCGGCGTTGGAACAGGCGATGAAGACGGTTCCGTCCTCCTCGACATCGATCTGGGCGCCGGTGCGCTCCTGGATGCCGCGGATGGTCTTGCCGCCCGGTCCGATGAGCTTACCGATCTTCTCGGGATCGATCTTGACTTTGGTGATGCGTGGCGCAAATGCGGAAATATCCTCGCGCGGCTTCGCGATCACCTTCTCCATTTCGCCAATAAGGAAGAGACGGCCTTCCTTCGCCTGGACGAAGATCTGGGCGATCTCCTCGACCGACAGCCCGCGGGCCTTCAGGTCAAGCTGGATGCCGGTGATGCCCTCGCGGGTGCCCGAGACCTTAAAGTCCATCTCGCCGAAGAAATCCTCCTCGCCGATGATGTCGGTGACATGGGTCACCTTGCCCGTCGAGTCGGTGAAGCGACCGACCGAGATGCCCGCACAGGTGTTCTTGATCGGAACGCCGGCGTCCATCAGGGCGAGGCAGCCGCCGCAGACCGAGGCCATCGAGGAGCTGCCGTTGCTCTCAGTGATGTCGCTGACGAGGCGGATCGTGTAGGGGAACTCCTCGCTCGAGGGGAGGATGCCGAGGAGCGACCGTTCCGCCAGGGCGCCGTGGCCGAGCTCGCGACGGCCCGGGCCCATGATGCGCCCGGCCTCGCCGGTGCAGAAGGGCGGGAAGTTGTAGTGCAGGTAGAACTTCTTCGCGTACTCGGGCAGGAGACCGTCGACGATCTGCTCGTCCTTGATCGTGCCGAGCGTGCAGGTGACGAGCGACTGGGTCTCGCCCCGCTGGAAGAAGGCCGAACCGTGGGTGCGGGGGAAGATCGCCGTCGACATGTCGAGCGGACGGATCTCGCGAAGGCCGCGGCCGCCGGCGCGGATGCCGTGCTGCGAGACGAGGTAGTGGGTGACCTTCTTCTCGAGCGTGCGGAGGGCTTCCTTCGCCTCGCGCTGGCGCTTGTCGAGCTTGAGATGCTCGGAGTAGGCGATCCCCTCGGGAATCGCGAAGTGCGTCTTCAGGATCTCGGCCTTGAGGGCGTCGACCGCGGCGTTCCGCTCCTGCTTGCCCTTGATCTTGCGGGCCTCGACCATGCGGTCGTAGGCCTTCTCCTTCACGAGCTTGACGACTTCCTCGCTGGGGAGCTGGAGTTCGCCCATGCGGGTCTCCGGAGCCCCGCAGGCCTTGCGAAGCTCGCGCATCATCTCGATGAGCGGCTTGATGCCGTTGTCGTAGCCGAAGCGGACGGCCTCGACCATCGCCGCCTCGTCGATCTCGGCCGCGCCGACCTCGATCATGTTGATCCCGTCGTCATGGCCGCTGAGGACCAGATCGAGATCGCTGTAGTCCATCTGCGCCTGCGTCGGATTCACGACGAACTGGGCGCCCTTCTCGGTGTAGATCCGGGCGACGCGCACGGTCGCGAGCGGGCCCTGGAAGGGGGCATCGGTGATGAAGAGAGCCGTCGACGCCGCGGTGCAGGCGAGGACATCGGAGTCGTTCTGGCCGTCGTGGCTCATCACGAACGCCTGGAGCTGCACCTCGTCGAGGAAGCCCTCCGGGAAGAGCGGACGGATGCCGCGGTCCATCATGCGCATGGTCAGGACTTCCTTCTCGGAAGGCTGTCCCTCGCGCTTCTTGAAGCCGCCGGGGAACTTGCCCGCGGCGCCGGTCTTCTCGCGGTAGTCGCAGGTCAGGGGGAAGAAGTCGAGGCCCGGCCGCGGGTTCGCCCGCACGGCGGTCGCCAGAACGACGGTCTCTCCGTAGGTGAGCATGACGGCGCCGCTCGCGAGCTTCGCGACGCGGCCGGTCTCGACACGGAGCGTGCGCCCGCCGATGACCTTTTCAACAACAGTGACTGGCATATGTGCAATCCTTCCTGTCCGCCTCGCGGGCGGAGCAGAGCCGCATGAATGTCGCATGCGGCGCGTATCGCGGCGACCGATCGGAATGACGGTCGCCGCCGTGGGGCCGCGCGACGACAACGCACGCGGCGGGAAGCCGCGCCGGGGCAGAGGGCAGAGGCCAGCAGAGGGGGCTTGGAGCGAATCGATCGCCGCGCGACACCTCACCTGGCGATAGCCCAATGCCGCGAAGCGCGGCACGGGCTCCGTTCGCCGGCGCCCCCGAGACACGATCCTGCTGTGTGCAAGCCTGGCCTCGGGCTCGTCAGCCGAACGGAGGTCAGGTTACTTGCGGAGGCCGAGCTTCTTGATGAGCTCCTGGTAGCGCTCGCGATCACTCTCGGCGAGGTACTTCAGGAGGCTGTTGCGGCGGCCAACCATGAGGAGGAGGCCGCGACGCGACGCGTGGTCCATCTTGTGGGCCTTGAAATGGTCGGTCAGGGTGGCGATGCGCTCGGTCAGGATCGCGACCTGCACTTCAGGCGAGCCAACATCCTTGGCGTGGCGGCGGTGCTTCTGAACGACGGCGGTCTTGCGTTCGGCGGAGATGGTCATGTGAGGAGATACCCGTGTGGCGGGGTCGTCTCGACGCCGCCGTGCTTGTCCAAAATGGAAGTGGGCACTGTAGCGGGAGGCGCGAATCGCGCCAACGGCTTCGACTCCGGTCCGGTGCGCCGCGAACGGGTCGAAAGCGCCCGGAGGCGTTATCAGACTGGGTCGGCTCCACTATTCTCCTCTCCCATGACGACCGCGACCGCTCCGACCGGCCTCCGGGCCGCCGCCATCGCCGCCAAGGCCCACGCCGACAAGATCGAATTGGGGGGCGGACCCTCGGGGATCGAGCGACAGCATCGGCACGGCCGACTGACGGCGCGGGAGCGCATCGCGCGGCTCGTCGATGCCGGCAGCGACCTCTTCGAAGTCGGACTCTTCGCCGCGTGGAACATGTACCGCGAGTATGGCGGCGCGCCGTCGGCGGGCGTCGTCACGACCGTCGGCATGGTCGACGGGCGTCTCTCGATGATCATCGCCAACGATGCCACGGTGAAGGCCGGGGCGTTCTTCCCGATGACCTGCAAGAAGATCATCCGGGCCCAGGCGATCGCCGAGCGGGCCCGCATGCCGCTCATCTATCTCGTCGACAGCGCTGGCGTCTTTCTGCCGCTGCAGGAGGATGTCTTCCCCGACACCGACGACTTCGGGCGCATCTTCCGCAACAACGCGGTGATCAGCGCCCAAGGCATCCCGCAGATCGCCGCGATCATGGGCAACTGCGTCGCCGGCGGCGGCTATCTCCCGGTCCTCTGCGACACGCTGCTCATGACCGAAGGGAGCGGGCTCTACCTCGCCGGCCCCGCGCTCGTGAAGGCGGCGATCGGCCAGGATGTCGAAAGCGAGGAGCTCGGCGGGGCGAAGATGCACGCCGAGATCTCCGGCACGATCGATTTTCGCGAAAAGGACGATCCCGCGTGCATCGAACGGTTGAAGAGCGTCTTTCGGGCGAACCGTGCGACGAAGCCCGCGCCTCAGCCGCCCTTCGAGGCGAAGGCCGCCAAGCGAGCGGCGAGCGAGATCTTCGAGATCTTCAAGAGCGAGCCTGGACAGCAGTACGACCAGCTTGAACTCCTCCAGTGCTTCGTCGACGAGGGCACCTTCGACGAGTATCGCGGCGAGTTCGGCCGCTCGCTCGTCTGCGGCTATGCACGCATCGGCGGTTTCCCCTGCGGCATCGTCGCCAACCAGAAGAAGCTCACCCAGAAGAAGATGCCGGGCGGCAAAGCCGGCCCGTCGACGGCGGTGAACATGCCGAGCGTCATCTACGACGACTCGGCCGACAAGGCCGCCCGCTTCATCATGGACTGCAACCAGAAGCGCATTCCGATCATCTTCATGCACGACACGACCGGCTTCATGGTCGGGCGCGACAGCGAGCAGGGGGGCATCATCCGCGCCGGGGCGAAGATGGTGAACGCGATGAGCAATTGCGTCGTCCCGAAGATTTCGCTGATATTGAACGCAAGCTACGGCGCCGGCAACTATGCGATGTGCGGCCGCGCGTTCGATCCTTTCCTGACGCTCGCGTGGCCCGGCTCGAAGTGCTCGGTCATGGGCGCCGCCCAGGCGGCGAATGTCCTCCTCCAGATCGATCTCGCCGCCCGCGAGCGCAAGGGCGAGAAGATCGACGAGGAGATGCGGAAGCAACTCCTCGCCGCGATCACCGCGAGCTACAACGAGCAGCAGGACATCCTCTACGGCGCGGCCCGCGGCTGGCTCGATCGGATGATCGATCCCGAGCGGACCCGCGACGAGCTCATCGCCGCGCTTCGCATGGCGGCGATGGTGCCCTGCGACGCTGACTACCGTACCGGCGTGCTTCAGACCTGAACCGTTCGGAGGGCCCGTCGGCAACTTCGGACCGTCCGTTTCTCCGCCATCCTGACAGGAGTGTCAACATGATCGGATCGTCTCTCCTCTCGATCGCATGTCTCGCGATCGCCTCGACCCTCGCTCCCGCCGGGACCGCAACGCCCGGCGTGCGCGCGGGGCTTACGCACGCGACGCTCGCAGCCCCCGCAGCGCCCCGCTTGATTGAATCATTGTCCGAAGCCGAGGCTCTCGCCCTCGGCGTCGAGGCCTATATTTATTTCTATCCGCTCATTTCGATGGAAGTGACGCGGCGGGTGACGAACAACCTTCCGGCCGGCGTGAAGCCGGGTCTCGGGCCGGCCAACGCCTTTCATCACATGAAGGCGTTCCCCGACGCGAACTTCCGCGAAGTCGTGCGTCCGAACTTCGACACGCTCTACTCCTCCGCGTGGCTTGACCTGACCGGCGAGCCGATGATCGTTTCGGCCCCGGACACGGGCGGCCGTCACTATCTCCTTCCGATGCTCGACATGTGGTCGGATGTCTTCGCCGTGCCGGGCAAGCGCACGAGCGGAACCGGTCCCGGCCAGTGGGCCGTCGTGCCCCCGGGATGGCAGGGTGAGTTGCCCGCCGGCGTCGCTCGCATCGATGCGCCGACCGCTCATGTTTGGGTCATCGGTCGTACGCAGACGAACGGTCCCGCCGACTACGAGGCCGTGCACGCGGTGCAGGCGGGCTACACCATCACGCCGCTCTCGCAGTGGGGGAAGACCCTTCAGGCGCCGACCTTCAAGCCCGATCCGACGGTCGACATGAAGACGCCGCCGATCGTGCAGATCGACACGATGCCCGCCGCCGCGTACTTCGCGCTGGCGGCGCGGCTCCTCAAGGACAATCCGCCGCACGCGACCGACTGGTCCCAGATGAGCCGGCTGCGTCGCATCGGCATCGAGATCGGCAAGCCCTTCGACATGACCAAGCTGCCCCCCGCTGTGCAGGCGGGGCTGGCGAAGGCGCCGGAGGCCGCACAGGCGGTCATGGCCGCGAAGAAGCCCACGCTTGCCAAGGTCGTGAACGGTTGGCAGATGAATGTCGAGACGATGGGCGTCTACGGAAACGCCTATCTCAAGCGGGCGATCGTGGCACAGGTCGGGCTCGGCGCGAACCAGCCGGAGGACGCGATCTATCCGCTGTGCGTCGGCGACGCCGACGGCAAGCCGCTGGTCGGCGAGGCGAAGTATGTGCTGCGTTTCGAGAAGTCGGAGCTGCCGCCGGTCGACGCATTCTGGTCGGTCACGATGTACGACGGGCAGGGCTTCCAGGTGGCGAACCCGATCAACCGATTCGCGATCGGCGATCGCGACGCGCTGAAGTACGGCGCTGACGGTTCGCTGGAGATCCTCATCCAGGCCGAGAGTCCCGGCAAGGATCTCGAGTCGAACTGGCTGCCCGCGCCGAAGTCGGGCCAGCTCGGCGTGACCATGCGGCTCTACGCCCCGCGTCCGCAGGCCCTCGACGGGCGCTGGTCACCGCCGGCGATTCGCCGCGTGAAGTGATCGTCAGGAAGTCCACGCTCCGAGCACGCGAGCGAGATCGCCCGGGCCGACGGTGCCGTCCTGATCCAGGTCGGCGCTGCCGGCGCCGCCCCATTGGCCGAGGAGAATCGCGAGATCCGACGCTCCGACGACGCCGTCGTCATCGAGGTCGCCGAAGACCGACCAGACCACGGTGAGTTGGGGCACGAAAGTCGGCTCGAGATTCTCGCGCGTCGCGAAGCGCTTCGCCGTGCCGAAGCGGATCGACTCGTCGGCGCGGAGGAGCCAGCCGAAGTTCGACGCCGGGTCCATCACCCAGACGGCGACATCGCTCGCCATGAGCGCATCGCTCCAGACATAGTCGCCGACATCCGGGCCGACGAGCGCGGTCGCGCTCGCCTTCGAAACGAAGTCGCCGCCGGGTGCGCTCCAGAGGGATGCGTCGAAGGCGGTGTGCAGCCAGGTGGCGTCGCCGGGCGTCGCGTCGGCGCCGAAGCCCTCGTTGTTCGGGGCATCGCTCGAGCCCTCACCCCAACCGGCCAGGACGCGATGCAGCGAGATCGCCGCGGCGCTCGGCTGTCCAAGGGTGTGGGTCAGCTTGAGCGAGGCGCTCTCGACGGTCGCACCCAACGGGATCGCGCTCACATCGAAGCGCAGGAGGGCGCGACGGATGAAGCCCTGATTCGTTCGGCCGGCGAAGCACCATTCGCCGGCCCCATTGCTGAGATGTCCGGTCGCGCTCTCGTACAGCGTGTTGTCCTGGACGGGAGTCAGGATCGTCTCGCCAGCAAGGGCGGACGAGGCAACGAGAGCGCAGGCGACGGCGGCGGAAAGGACCTTCAGCGACATGTTTTCTCCCCGAGCGGGCTACGGAATCGACCAGACTGTACCCTGTGATCCACCATGTCCAAGCGGCCAATGGATGAAGTGCTCGTCGCCACGGGAAATCCGCACAAGATCGATGAGATCCGTGCGGTGCTCGAGCCGCTTGGCCTGCGCGTTCTCGGGCTTGACGCGTGCGGAAGCGGCTTTCCCGAACCGGACGAGAACGGCGCGACCTTCGAGGCGAACGCGAGGATCAAGGCCCTCGCCTATGCCCGCATGACCGGGCGAACGGCGCTGGCCGACGACTCCGGACTCGAGGTCGACGCGCTCGGCGGCGCACCGGGCATCTTCAGCGCTCGCTTCGCCGGAGTCGGAACGACGCGATCGGAGCGCGACGCGGCCAACAACCGACTCCTGCTCGAGCGGCTGCGCGATGTGCCGAGCGCGCGGCGCACGGCCCGCTTCGTCTGCGCGATGTGCCTCGCCGAACCGGACGGAACGATTCTCGCCGAGACGCGCGGCGCGTTCGACGGCGTCATCATCGACGCTCCGCGCGGCTCGAACGGATTCGGCTACGACCCGCTTCTCTATCTCCCGGAGCGCGGCTGCACGAGCGCCGAGCTCTCGCCGGAGGAGAAGAACGCCCGAAGCCATCGCGGTCACGCGACGCGGCTGATGGCCGACCGGCTGCGTACGCTCGGACTCGTGGAGCCCGTTGCGCGATGAGCGGTTCCGAGCCGATTCGCCTGCCGATCCTGACGATGCCGCTTGCCGAGCAGCGCTATTCATGCCATGGCTGCGGCAACTGCTGTCGTGACTTCACCGTGCAGCTTCGCGAGGATGACCTGCGCAGACTCCGCGAGCAGCGCTGGGCCGAGCGGCTCGGCGAGCCGGTCGTCGTCGCCTTTCGCGACCAGATGTACCTCAGGCAACGCGACGACGGAAGCTGCATCTTCTGGATGCCCGACGGCCGCTGCCGGATTCACGCCGAATTCGGCTTCGAGGAAAAGCCGATCGCCTGCCAGCTCTTTCCCTTCTCGATCGTTCCCGGTGAGCGCGACGCGGCGATGGGCATCAACTTCGCGTGCGGCAGCGTGCTCGAGAACAAGGGCGCGTCGCTCGCGTCGCATCGCAAGGAACTGCTGCGGATGGCGGAGCGGGCGCCCGAGACGGTCGAGCGTCCCGTGGCCACGCGACTCGACGAGAGCCTCGTCGCCGAGCGTGATGAGATCGATGCGCTCGTGACGGGACTTGACGCGTGGTTCGGCCGGCGCGAGGTGCCGCTGGTCCTTCGGCTCGACGGGCTCGCCTGGTTCGCCCAGTCGCTCCTACAGGCGAAGCTCGCCGGCGTGCGCGGGCGGCGCTTCGCCGAACTCGTCTCGACGCTTCTTGGTGCGCTCCCCGATGAGCTCGCCCATCTGCCGATCGATGCGCCGCACCGCGGACAGCGATCGCTTCTTCGGCAGGCGATCTTCGCCCGCACCGAGGATCCGAAGATCCGGGCGATCGCATCGCGGGGGAAGTGGCGCACCGCGCTTGGCCAGTATCTTCGCTCGCGCCGCTTCGCGAAGGCGAAGGGACTCGTGCCGCGCATCGGACTCGGCTGGCCGGACGGCATCGGATTCGCCGCGGTCGAGCGCATCGCCCCGCTCGGCTCTTCGTCCGACCTCGCGGCGATCGACGAGCTCGTGACCCGCTACGCCCGGGCGACCCTTCTCGGCCGCCGGGCGTGGGGCGCCGGCTATTACGGATGGCCGGTGACGCTTGGCCTTGGGGCGATGGTCCTCAACATCGCATGCGTCGGCTGGCTCGCCCGACTGCACGCGGCCGGGCGCGGACTCGACGCTCCGGACATCGTGGATGTGCGGGCGGCCCTCTCGCGCGTCGATCGGGTCAGCGGCCGCGCACCATGGCTTGGCAGCGGTGGCGAGCGACTGCGCATGCGCTACATGGCCGACGACGACGGACTTCGGCGGGTTGTTGCGTGGAACTACCGGGCCGCGCCGGAGGATTGATCCTCAGACGATTCGGCCGATCGGCCGCTTCCGAAGCCGCGGCGCGGGGTCGTCGAGAACCGTCGCCAGCACCAGAGCGTGGCGATGCCGCCGAGGGGAATCGTCAGCGCTGCCTCGGCTGCGCTCTCGATCATCGCGATGCGGGCGAAGGTCGCGGTGAGTTCATCGCCGGTCATGCTGCCGGCAAAGAGATGCGAGGCGATCCACGCGACGCCAGCCTCGCGGAATCCGAAGCGCCCGAGCGGATTCTGGGCGAGTGCGAACGCGGCGAGTCCAAGGAGCGCGGCCTGCGTCAAGGTGAGCGGGGCGCCGAGGATCGCGGCGACCGCAACCATCCGAACCGTCCACGCGACGATGTCGATGATCCGAAGCGCGACGGCGAGGCCGAAGGCCTGGGGCTGCACGAGCATCGGCTGCGCGCCGCGGAGCCAGCGGGCCGCCCAGGCCGTGCCGCTCACGCGCCGAATCCCCCAGGTCGCGCAGGCGCTCGCCGCGACGATCACCAGAAAGGTTCCGGCGAGGCCGACGCGCGGAGCGAGCGGCATCGAGAGCGAGACGGCCACGAAGGCGACGCAGATCGAGAGGAGGACCGCGACGAGCCACGCGCCCATGAGTCCCGGACCCATGCCCTGCACGCGCCAGTGATACGCGACGCGGGCCACGAGGCCGATGCGGAACGGCGCGTAGTTGAGAAAGCTCGCCAGCAGGTTGACCGCCTGGAGCTCGAGCCAGCCGATCGCGCGCACCGGGCGAATCGTGCACCAGAAGATGAGGCCATTCGTCACGAGGCTAACGAGCGTGGCCGAGAGCGCGACGATGACGAGCCAGGTCGGGGCGACGCGCAGTCGCTCGAGGACGACATCGAAGCCGTCGCCGCCGAAGGCCTGCCGGGCGCACCAGACGATGAACAGGATGCCCAGGGCGAAGCCGATGAGCTGAACGATTACTTCGCGCGCGCGGCGCTTCGACGCCGGATCGGAGGCGGTCACGCCCGCCGTCCCGCCGCCGCAGGCATCGCGCGAAATCGCTCGCGGGCGATCACCCACAGCGCCCGCACGCCGTCCTTCGCCCGAATCTTCTTTCCCTCGGCGAAGCTGCGCGGAGCGTAGCGCACCGCGACCTCGGCGACCGGCGTGCGCATGCGGCCGAGCGCGGCGGCGATCTGCGGCTCGATGCCGAAGCGATCCTCGGTGAGCGCCGGCATGATCGCCCGAAGCGTCGAGGCGCGAAACAGCTTGTAGCAGCACTCCATGTCATGGACGCGAAGGCCGCTGAGGGCGTTGCTCGTCATCGTCAGCGCCCGGTTCATCGCCCGATGAAGTCGGCGGAGGAAGGTGAGGTCCGCGGCCGCCGCATGCGGGCGTTCCGCCCAGCGGTTGCCGAAGACGGCGCTCACCCGGCGCTCGAGGATCGGGGCGAGAAGCGCCGGGTAGTCCTGCGGGTCGTACTCGAGATCCGCGTCCTGGATGATCACGACATCGTCATCGTCGGCCGCCGCAAGCACCGACTCGAAGCCCGTCCGGATCGCCGCTCCCTTGCCGCGATTGACGGCGTGGGCAAGGAAGCGCACGCCGAGCTGTCCGCAGATCGACTCGGCTCGTTCGCTCGCCTCGGCCGAGGAGCCGTCGTTGATGAGTGTGATCGTGCGTCGCCAGCCGCTTGGCAGGGGTGTCGACGCCACGGCCCGCAGGCACGCCTCGAGCGTTCCGGCCTCCTCGTAGAACGGAACGACGATGTGAAGCGTCGGCACGGCGTGGGGCCGGATCCGTTCAGGAATGGGTTGGCTTGCCGCCGATGGCATCGCGCATTTGCGTATCGGCGATCATGTTCTTCATTCGATAATAGTCCATCAGTCCGAGATGCCCGCTGCGGAGCGCCTCCGCGGTCGCCTTCGGAACATCGGCCTCGGCGAGGATGACGAGCGCGCGGTTCTTCTGGGCCTCGGCCTGATACTCGGCCTCCTGGGCGTTCGCGGCCGCCCGGCGCTTCTCGGCCTCGGCCTGATAGCGCTTCGTGTCCGCCTCGGCCTGATCGGCCTGGAGGTGTGCGCCGATGTTGTCGCCGACATCGATGTCGGCGATGTCGATGGAGAGGATCTCGAACGCGGTCGCGCTGTCGAGACCCTTGGCAAGCACGGTCTTCGAGATCTTGTCGGGATTCTCAAGCACGGCCTTGTGGCTCGCCGCCGAACCGATCGTCGAGATGATGCCTTCGCCGACGCGGGCGATGATCGTCTCCTCGGTCGCACCGCCGACCAGCCGCTCGATGTTGGTGCGCACCGTCACGCGGGCCTTCGCCCGAAGCTGAATGCCGTCCTGGGCGACGGCGTCGATCGTGGTCTTGCCGCTCGACGGGCTCGGGCAGTCGATGACCTTCGGATAGACCGAGGTCTGCACGGCATCGAGGATGTCGCGGCCGGCGAGATCGATTGCGGTGGCCCGCTCCCACGGAAGATCGATGCGGGCCTTGTCGGCGGCGATCATCGCCCGAACGACGCGGTCGACGCGGCCGCCGGCGAGGAAGTGGGCTTCCAGCATGTCCGTCGGAATGTCGAGCCCGGCCATCTTCGCGGCGATGCGATTGATGACGATCGACTCCGGCGGCACCTTGCGGAGCCACATCATGACCAGGTTCATGAGGCTGACCGGAGCGTGCGAGAGCACGGCCTGCATCCAGAGCTTGATGAACTTCGCCAGCAGCGCGAAGATCACGAGGCCGAAGATGCCGAGGACGATGACAATTGCTATGACCCAGGTATCCATGGAAATCGCAAGCGTTGGAGAGGGAGGAATCGGACGGCGAGCGTGATTCTCGGCGTTCGAGAGGACCGATGGGTCCCTCGGGGAGCGACAGCGTAGCACCCCAGCGCGGCCCGCGTCGCGTGCGGCTCAAGCGCCGGAGTCGCCCCGCTCCTCGCGCACCTTGAGCGTTCCGTCCAGCACGCCGACGACGCGAATCGGCGTGCCGGCGTCGATGAGTCCCGTTTCGGCGCTCGCGTCGAGTCGCCTGCCCCCGACGCGCACGAAGCCGATCGGCCGCAGGGGCGTCTCGACGACGCCTCGCTCGCCCACGAGCGACGCGAGATTGCGGATCCGCATCCGACGGGCGTCGTCACTGGCGGCCTGTCCCGCCTCCGGATCGTCGGGATCGATATCGAGTCCGGCGGTCGCCGCGCCGATCACCTTGGTCCCGGCCGGGTTGCGCAGTGCATATTTGCGAACGATCGGCGACTTCGCCCAGAGTTTCAGGAAACCGACCAGGGCGAAGGGAGCGACGACCACATAGCCGCCGACGAGGAGCGTGCCGGCGGTCGTGCTGAACATATACATCGCGACGATCGAGCCCACGAAACTGACCGCGCAGAGGATCGCAAGCAATCCGCCGGTCGGCACGAAGAGCTCGACGATCAGGATGAGCACTCCGACCAGGGCGAGGATGACGGCGGCGACGAGATAGGCGTCGTTGTTGACCGCATCGGGCTGGGCGCTCCCTTGCGCGGCGAGCGTCGTGGCGGCGGCGAGCGTTGCGAGCAGGCTTGCCGAGGGATGGATGGCGAGGGTGGCGATCATGCGGTGTGCTCTTCGACGACCGCGCCGAGGCCGTCGCGGTCGATCACGATGACGGTGCTGCCGGCGGCGATCCAGCCTCCCCGCGAACGCACCTCAAGGACACGATCCCCGAAGCGGGCCCGTCCCGCCGGTCGACAGTCCGTGAGGGTGACGCCGATCGCATCGGCGTCGGCACTCGCGACCCCGACGGCGGCGAGCTCCGGGTGTCGCGAGAGGGTCGTATCGAGGATGAGGCGTCGGAAGAGCCGGGCCTCGGGCATGCGTCGGAGGATGACGGCGATGCCCACGAAACTCAGCAGAAACGCCCCGATGACGGAGACGAGTCCGATGACGAGGTCGTTCTGGGCCTGCGGCGAGCTGAGGTCGCCGCCGGTGAAACTGAAGACGAGTCCGACGAGCAGGAGCACCGCGCCGGAGAGCCCCGCGACGCCAAGCCCGGGAGCGACGAAGAACTCGACCGCGACGAGCGCGATGCCGAGCGCAATGCAGAGTATTTCCCACCACTCGGCGAGGCCGGCGAGCGCTGGGGCGCCGACCAGGGCGAGCAGCCCGGCGGTCGCGACCGCTCCGAAGACCCCGACGCCCGGCGTCGCCATCTCGATGAAGAAGGAGATCACGACCACGACGATGAGCACCATGCGGACCGGCCATGAGATCAGGAATCGCACGAGCGCTTCGGACCAGCTCTCGTCATAGCGTTCGATGCGCTGTCCGCCGAAGAATCGCAGCAGCTCCTCGTCCGTGTTGACGATCGCTCGGGCCAGCCCGAAGGAGACGGCCTGGGCGGCCCGCAGCGTGACGAGTTCGTCCGCCGTGTCGACCTGTCCGATCAGCCGCCAGCGTCCGCGCTCGCCTGCGGCGATGCGCGGTTCGTGAACGGTCTGCTCAAGGGCGATCTGCTGCTCGAGGGCCAGGATGTCAGCGTCGGCCGCCGCATCGCCATTGCCCGCTTCATCGCCGTCGCCGCCCGACGGCGGCTCGGGGATCGGCGGGGCGAGGTTGGTGATCTCCTCGTCGGTCACGCGGGCGCCGCGGGTCGGCGGAAAGCCGAAGGCGATCTCGAACTCGCGGGCATCGGCGAAGAGCCGTCGGCCGTCGTCGCGTTCGATCAGCCAGAGTTCGTCGCCCGTCCGGATGAAGGCGCGCACGAGTCGCATGTCGTAGCCGTGCCGGGCAGCGCTCTCGGTCACTTCGGCGAGCACCGGCGATTCCATCTTCGCCCGCTCCGCAGCGGGAAGGGGGGTGAGCCCCTGGCCTGGGAGGATCGCGATCGGAGCCGCATCGCCGATCGAGCTCGCGTCGGACATGATGATCTCGCGACAGGCGAGCGCGATGATCGCGCCGGCGCTCAAGGCCTGCGGGCGCACCCACGCCACCTTGTTGGTCGTGGCGCTCGTCTTGAGCAGGTGGCAGATCGCCATCGTCGTCTGCAACTCGCCGCCGGGTGTGTCGAGCTCGATGACGATCGCGTCGCACCCATCCGCCACGGCTTGCTCGAGCCGTCGTGCGATGGTCTGGAGCGAGAGCGGATCGATCGGACCGCGCACCGTGATGACGCCGACCCGCTCCGCAGCGCGCGAGGCTGGGATGGCGGTGAGCGGCTGGCGATCGGGTTGGCGCGTCTGGGCGGCCGCCGGAGCGACGCAGAGGATCACGGCCACGAGCGCGAGGAGCAGGCGGGCTGCGAAGCGGACAACTGGAAGGGCCGATCCCATGAGCGGCCCGAGTATAGGGAGGCCCATCGCGTCGTGAGCGGCGCAGCGGGGATGGCGCTCGACCCAAAAGCAAAGCCTCCGCCGGCGGTTGCCGGCGGAGGCGTGGGACACAGAACGGAAAGTGCTCGATTCGTTTCGGACGATGTCGTTTCTGGCTTTGTCAGGGCTTCGTCAGCCGACTCGGCCAGTCGGACTCGTTTCTCGGCAGCATGCCCCCCACGGGAGCCCCCTGCGCACCCGCGCTCCTGTGAGCGATGGGGCAGGGACACACACTCGGGCAACCGTCACAGGCACCATCGCGAATCCGGACACACGAGGACTCGGATGGCTGCTGACTGAGAGTCGTCGAACGCGGCGGTCAAGCACGACCGCAGGGCCATTCTTGGGGGAGGTCAGGCGCTTCCAGCGGAAGCGATTAGTCCCAAGTCAGTTCGAAGGTGAAGTTGGTGCCGCCGCCGGTCACATTGCGGCAGACCGTGAGGAAGATGTCAGCCGTGTTGGCCTCGGTCTCTTCCTTGAAGATGTTGTCGTCGACATCGAGGTTCGCGCCGAACTTCACGGTTCCTTCCGGCGTGAAGTTCTGCTCGAAGTTCACGTGGTTGTCGTTGTAGCAAACGTTGCCTTCCCACGACGAACGGCCACCGTGGATCTCGAGCGTCTTCGAGCCGGTGTAGACCGGGGCGGTGTAGACGCCGCCATTCACGCCGCGGTTGGCCACGACGGCGAACTTCGAGTCAAGGCTTTCCTTCCACTGCTTCGTCTTGCGGGCGCCGTTGATCGTCAGCGTGCCGTACGAGGTGTTGGAGGTCGCACCGAGGTCCGCCTTGAAGCGGGTGATGCTGTTGTCGTCCCAGTACTTGTCCTGAGCGACGTTGTAGGCGTTGAAGTTGTAGGTCGACGCGTTGGCGACGTTACCGCTCGCCTCGGAGGGCGAGATGCAGAGCTGGGCGCTGAAGTAGTTCTGCGCGAGGCAGGCGCCGTAGAGGTTGGCGTGGCTGTTCTGGAGGATGTCCTCAGCGCCCTTGCCCGGAATCACGCCGACGCGGTTGATCACGCCGGGGGTCGGGAAGTTGCCGTTGAACGCGCGGCTCCAGGTGAGCCACGCGGTGTGGATCTGGCGGAGCTGGGTCGCGTCCTTCACCTGGCGGGCCGTGGCGCGAGCCTTGGCGAGAGCCGGGAGGAGGAGGCCGAGGAGCAGGGCGATGATCGCCATGACGACCAGCAGCTCGACGAGGGTGAAGCCAGACTTGCGGTTGCTTCGCTTCATATCAATTCGTCTCCAAAGGTTGCCCCCGGAAGGTCCGAGGGGCGGTGATGGCAGGTCGTTCGGTCGACAGGCTCCGGAGGCCCATCGTGCCGGACAGTCTGTTGCGGGAGCGTTCCCGCGAATCCTCCGCGATCCGTTTCCGGATCGCGGAGGGGGAATCGTCATGCGTTGGGGGATGAACGGTCCCGTCAACGCGGAGCAGTCAGTCAAGTTCCATCAGGCCGGCATTACGAGGGCGAGTTGCCGTTCGTGAGCTTCTCGTCGAGCGGAGCCGGGAGGAAGTTGGTGCCGGCCGGGTTGGCGTGGATGGTGATCCAGGTGTCGCCCGAGCCACGACCATCACCCGCGACGGCGGTGCAGCCGCTCTGGGTGAACTCGTAGTTGAAGATGTTGTCCTTCGAGAGGTTCACCGCGCCGCATTCCCACGAGACATTGTTCGGGAGGAAGGTCTTGAGGGTCTCGGTGTGGTTGTCTGCGTACACGATGTTGCCCTGCCACTCCTTCTCCGAGCCGTGAAGCTGGAGGGTGTAGCTCAGGCGGTAGTTGTCGCCGGAGTTGGTGCCGTTCTTGGTGCCACGGGTGCCGAGGAGCGGCTTGGTGCTGTCGGTGGAGTTCCGCCAGTTGGTCTTCTTGCGCTCGCCGCAGAGAGCGAGGTGGGCATAGCTGGTGTGGCAGACGCCGGAGGCCTGATCCTTGTGGATCTCAGCCTTGTAGCCGGTGTCCCAGTACTTGTCCGTGGCCGGGTCGTACTGGTTGTAGTTGTAGTCCTTGTACTCCGCGACGACCGGATTGACTTCGGTCGGGCCGATCACGAGATCGGTGTTGAAGTACCGCTGAGCGATCACGGCGGAGAACATGTTCGCGGTGCTGTTCTGCGACTGGTTCTCAGAGCCCTGACCGGGGACCTGCTGGAGGCCGTTGGGGAGCTGGACAGCGTTGCGGTTGATGAGGCCCGGGGTCGGGAGCTTTCCACCCTGCTCGTTCTGAGCGAAGGTGAGCATCGACTTGTGGATCTGGGCGACATTGTTCGCGTCCTTGATGGAACGCGCGTTCTGCTGAGCCCGGGCGAGGGCCGGGAGGAGCAGGCCGATGAGCAGCGCGATAATCGCGATGACCACCAGGAGTTCGACGAGGGTGAAGCCTCTACGGTTCTGACGCATGTGCTTGGTCTCCTTTAAGAGAGCACGAGGAAAGGAAGAAACACGGTGCCCACGATCGTGGGCGATAAGGAATCCCCAACGGACACCAGGGGTGTACGCCGGATAGGGGCATGGGAGAGGAGCGGCGAGCGCGGGTCAGGCGTTGGCTCGCACGGGTGCCCGGCGTCGCTCACGCGACCTGCACGGAAGGCCCCATCGCTCGCCAAGGTGTTGCATGACGCAAGGGCCAGCAGAGCTCGAATCGCTTCGGAGTCGTATTCGACTCGCATGCGATGAGCGCTGGACCGAGGTCGCGGCGCAGGCTGGAAAGACACTGGGTTCAGGGCGTCGACGAAGATCGTCGCTCGTCCGCGAGACCATGCGGCCACCATCGGCCGTCATGTTTCGCGGGAGTCCGCATGCGGAGGATCGCAATCCGATCCAACGCTGGTCCGCCATCTCACGAGAGGCTTGCATGAAGCCTGATTGAGTGGGGGCCGAAAGCGGTTCCCTACCAGAATGTCCTGCCAGAACCTCACCAGAACACCTCACCCGGATCGTCGTCCGGGCACGAGTGCCGTCTCGTTCTGCCTTTCGGCAGCCTGTTCCTCACAGGGCCGGATCCACTCGGATCCGGAAGCGGCACCACTGACGCTACTCACACCGGGATGTCGGCTGTTGCGACAGAATGAGGTGTCGGGGGTTCCGACAGATAAGTGCAGGTTGAGGATCAGCAATCGCTGATGGCTCGGTATGGTCGCAACGGCCTGCTGGAATGTTGTTGCAGAATAATCCGACGCATCGGTCTGTCAAGTTGCAAAGTTCTGATGTTTTTCCCCTATTCGCACGAACGGGGCTTGTCCGCGCAGGGTTCGCATCAGGGAAACACCGGTCCTGACCGCTCCCCCGTGTTGGTTGGCGATGCCTTCCGAGGGGGCGCGGTACGCTCCGGAGCCGTTCGCGCTCTCCCGTCTCTCCCCACCCGACCACCGAGGTGGGGTGGTGGGGCGAGGACGCTCCCGAAGGCCTCCCCTATGACCATCGCCGCCCGTCTCGCCGAGCTCGCCATCGTGCTCCCCGCCGCCCCGAAGCCCGTTGCCGCCTATGTCCCGGCCGTCCGAACGGGCAATCTCATCGCCGTCAGCGGCCAACTGCCCATGCAGAACGGCCAGCTCATGATGACCGGCCCGGTCCGGTCGGACGCGATCCCCCAAGCCCAGGCGGCGGCCCGGCAGTGTGCCCTGAACGCCCTTGCGATCGTCGCGGATCAGCTCGGCGGATCGCTCGATGGCGTTGTCCGGATCGTCCGGCTCGGCGTCTTCGTCTGCTGCGAGGCCGGCTTCGCCGATCAGCCGAAGGTGGCGAACGGTGCCAGCGAAGTGCTCCAGCAGATCTTCGGCGACGCGGGCCGCCACGCCCGCGCCGCCGTCGGCTCGATCGCCCTGCCGCTCGGTGCCTCGGTCGAGGTCGAGATGCTGGTCGAAGTCCGCTGACGCTGGTCAGCCGGGCGTCTCGTCGAGGGCCTTGATCTTCGGGTGATTCAGAAGAAACGCCCGCCGCTGCTCGAAGAAGTCGCGGAGCGTGCCGCGCGGCCTCGGTGCGCCTTCGGGGGCGGCCCCGCCCTGCTCGGGAGGCGGCGTCATCGTGAACTGCCGGTCGAAGGCCTCGACGGTGGCGAGCTTCCGCGTATCCGCCTCGATCATGGGGCGGATCGTCGGACGAAGGCGATCGACGAGCGGTGCAGCACTTGAGGCCCAGTCGAGGTCGACGCGCGCGATCGTCCGAACATGCTCGAGGTAACGGCGCTGCAGGCTCGGCACCGCGAGCAGCTTCGAGCGAAGCGGCTTCGCCTGGTCATCGAGTCCGACGAGCGGATCGAGCGTCGGCCCGCCGCCGCCCGGTCCACGCCGTCCTCCGCCGCGTCGCCCGCCTTCCTGTGGCCGCTCCGGTGGGCGGTCTGCCGATCCCGCCTGACCGACCATCTCGGCGTTCGGGCCGCGTCCGCGCCGTTCGCCATCGGGCGGTCCGCCCTCGCCGCCGGGCCCGCCCGGTCCACCCAGTCCACCGGGTCCACCCAGTCCGGGCCCTCCGCCGGGTCCGCCAGGGCGACCGGGTCCGCCGCCGCCGCCCGTGCCGAAGGTCTCGTTCGCGTCATGCGGCAAGAGGTGGAAGACACCCTTCGGATCGAGGAAGAGGTTGTAGTCGCTCGCCCGCGTCCAGTAGCCGTCGTTGTTGACGAGCGCGCAGTCGAGGGCGAGAAACCAGAGCGTGCTCTCGATGTCGAGCATCGGCGCGAGCTTCGCCTCCAACTCCTCCGCGGGCGTCTCGTTCAGCGTGCGGCAAAGGGCGATGAGGGCTCGCCAGCTCTTCTCGTCGTCCTTCGACTTGATGTCGTAGCGCGAGCGATAGGCGTCGATGTCCTCGCCGAGGTACTCAAGTCCGCCGCGACCCTGCGGGCTTCCGGGGACCTTCCACCGCGCTCCGTCGGCGCTCGGGAATCGGTCGGCGATCAGGTCCTTGTTGAACTGCTCCGAGCTCACGAAGAGCCCCCAGCATTCGCCGTTGAGGACGACGCGCACGAAGTTGGCCCGCGGCGCCGCGATGTGCCGGTTCGCGACCGCGAAGAAGAGCACCGTCCGCATGAAGCTCGGATCGGTGTGGGCGTTCAGCAGGTTGAGCGACTTGACGCCCATCAGCCGCTGCTCATCGTGGACCAGATCGATCGACACGCTCAGCGACCGCTTGAGGCTCTCGGCGACGGTGAAATACGAGCTCGCTCCGCGATAGCTCACGCCGACGCCCTCATGGCGCTTGCCGTCGACGGTGAGCGTCGCGGGCATCTCGACATCGGTTCCGTAGAACTCGCCCATCTCGGCCAGCCAGTCGGGCGTATCGAAATCAAGAAAGAGGGTGCGCACGGTGTGGAGATCGAAGAGCGGCGCGCTCGAGGGCTCGACCGCATCGGGGGAGAGGCTCGGTCCGGGCGAGCCGGACTGGATGTCGCCGCCCATCCCCGGCGGGCCGCCGCGTCGCCGTTCGCCGCCCTCGGCGCGGACCTCCTTGAGCCGCGCGCGGGCCGCCTCGCGCTCCTCACGGTTGAGCCAGCCGTTGCCGTCGCGATCGAACTCGCGCACAAGCGTGACGGTCGGGGCGTTGGGGCCCGACATACTCCCACCCGGCCCGCCACCCGGCCCGCCACCCGGCCCGCCGCCTGGTCCCCCACCTGGAGGCGGTGGCGCATCCTGAACCATCGCGTGCACCACGGGAAGAAATCCCACGGCAGACGCCACGGCAAGCGTGAGCGAGGTGCCGGCGGCGATGGCGACGGTTCGGCGAGAACAAATCATGAGAGGCTCTCCGGTGCGGTTGCTGACGGGCTTTCAGGGAATCCGAAGCTCAACGCTCTGGACGCCCTCGATGCGATTGAAGGTCTGCACGAGCGCCGACTCGTCGGTGTCGGCGCGCAGGGAAATCTCGTAGGTCACCTCGACCGCGGTGCCCTGCCGGGCGGTGGCCGTCGCGACGAGGAGATGGCGCGTCGCGCACGCTTCGAGCGCTGCCCGCAGGGTCGGCGCAGGATCGAAGCCGAGGCCCAGGCGGACGATGAGGGTGCGCTCGGATGTCGTGCGCCGCGCGCCGCGCCCTGCTCCAGCGCCGAACCTGCTCATTGCGATGGCGGCGGCGCCGACGATCGGAATGCCGATCGCCGGAAGCAGCGGCACATTCGCCCCGGCGGCCATGCCGACCACGACGGCGAAGATCACGAAGGCGGTGTCGCGGGTGTCCTCGACGACCGTTCGGAAGCGCACGATCGAGAGCGCCCCGACAAGGCTGAAGGCCTTCGCGACGCTGTCGCCGATCACCATGGACACCATGGCGATGAGCACCGAGAGCAGCACGATCGTCGCGGAGAGCGTGCGCGTGTCGCGCTGCTCGCGGCCGTGGCTGAGCCGATAGATCACCGCCACAGCCAGACCGAACGCGAGGGCGAGGAGGAGCCGCAGGAGCATCGATTCGGCCGAGATCGGCACGGGCGCGTTCGGCGGGGTCTGGAGCCACTCAGGCATCGGGCGTTTCCTCGTCGCGGCCCTCGAGGAGCCGCATGCAGGTTCGGTACTTCGATCTGCCGCGCCGGCTCACCCGGAGCGACGCGAGCAGGTCCTTCACGGCGACCGGAACGCCATCGGCCGCCGATGCTGCATCGCCCGCAAACTTGATTTCGAGAATCGCCGTTTCCGGCACGATCGCCTGCCACGCCAGGGCAGGATGGGCCGGCGCGAAGCGGAAGTCGTCGACGGCCACACCGCGCAGCCCGCGGTCGACGGTCGCGCGAACGGGCACCGATCCGCCGCCGTGCGGCATGTCGGCGTCGAACGCCGTGCGCCGGTACTCGATCATGCAGACCGGAGCGAGCGAGCGACGGAGAAGCTGGCGTCGGTAGCTGGCGGCGATCCACGCCGGATGCGCCTCACCGGCGCCCTGCCCGAGCAAGGGCAGTTCGTCGAGCGGCAGTTCGACGCGCTCCTTGCGCACCAGGTCGCCGATGCGGGTCTTCCGCTCGAGAAACGCACGATCGCCCGAGCCGTAGCGGCGGATGCGGAACTTGCGGAAGCGATGCCATCCGACGCGCCGGGCGACCTCGCGATCGGGCGAATCGCAGTACAGGCTCGTCACCAGGTAGTCGCCGCCGAGCGCCGGGTCGGCGTGCGGATCGCGGGTCATGCGCTCGGCGAGCGTCGCGAGCAACTCGTCGATTCGGTGCAGTTCGACGGCGTACTTCAGCTCGCGGGCGGCTGAGGGGCCGTGACCGCCGCGCAGGGCGGGGGAGGCGCTCGGGATCTGGGGCTTGGCGGGTTCGCGGTGCGTCACGGAGGCGGTTGCTGCTGGCGTGCGAATGACCGCTGCGAACGCGATCCTTCCAGCACCATTTCGCGGCGCGGGAGGAAAGGCCGCCCAAAGGCGCCGTCAACGCGACAGAATCATGCCAAGAAGCGCAAGGTTCCCGAGCACGCTGAGCCCGAGCAGGATCCCAAGGATCATCGTCAGCGGATTCTTCGAGGCGTCGGCGAACGCGGACGGGCGCTTCGCCATCGCTCCGGCCCGGGCCTCCGCGGCGGACTTGGCCACGCTCGAGATGTCAACGCTCGGACGGGCGTGCTCGGGATGCTCGCCCTTGAGGACGAGGTCGATGTCGTGGATGAGTTCGCGAGCGCTCTGATAGCGCTCGCGCGGCTGCTTCTCCATCATCATCTCGAGGATGTGGGCGCAGTCCGAGGTGAGCTCGGGATTGAGGTGATCCGGCGGCGTGAGCGCGGCCTTCAGATGGCGGTGCATCACTTCCGAGGGGGACTTGCCCTCGAAGGGGACGCGTCCGGTGACCATGTGGAAGAAGGTCGCGCCGAGGCCGTAGATGTCCGAGGGCGGCCCGATTTCCTTTTCGCCGCGGATCTGTTCGGGTGAAATGTAATAGGGCGTGCCGAAGGCCCGGCCGCTCTCGGCCTCGGCGGCTTCCTTGTCGCTCATCGCGCGGGCGAGTCCGAGATCGGCGAGCTTCACCGTCCCCGACTTCGAGAGCATGATGTTCTTGGGCTTGATGTCGCGGTGAATGAAGCCCTGCTCGTGGGCGTGCTTCAGCGCCGAGGCGACCTGCCGGACGATCTGGAGCGCTTCCTTTTCCGTGAATCGCTTCTTCGCGACGATGCGGTCGTAGACCGTTTCGCCGTCGACGAACTCCATCACGAAATAATGATGTTCGCCCGCCTGGCCGACATCGTAGGCCTGCACGATGTTCTGATCGTTCAGCCGCGCGGCGGCGCGGCCTTCCTTGTAGAAGCGCTCGATGAACTTCGGGTCCGAGCTGAACTTCTTGGGCAGCACCTTGATCGCGACGAGCCGATCGAGGGAGAGCTGGCGCCCGAGGAAGACCGTCGCCATCGCGCCGGAGCCGAGCTTGCGGATCACCTTGTAGCCCGGAATGCGCTGGCTCGAGCGGTCGGCCTCGAGGTCGGTCTTGAGCCGCTGCACCTGGCGCCGGGTGAGGTACTCGCGGGCGACGAGCATGTCCTCGAGGGTGTGCGGGGCACCCGCGGCGATCTGGGCGCGAAGATCCTGCGTCACCTCATCGAGTTCGTCGCTCGTGATGAGGCCGCGATCGATGATCATCCGGCCGAGGAGATCGTCGACGCTCGAGCCGGCCCGACTGCCGCCGGCCCCCATCGATCCGCCCGCCCCGCCAGCCTTGGACTGCGACGCTGCCGCCGCCGACTGCTGCGAAACGGCAGGTTCGGAGCGCCGTTGAGCCTCTGGGCCGTCGTCGCCCTCCGCGGCGAGCCCGATGGCGGGTTGCGGCGCGGCCTGACCCTTGCGCGCGTGATCTCGGCCCTCGGAGGGGTGGGCTGGACCATGATTGGGCGGATTCGAGCTGGCCACGAGTCTCCGAGCCGAGTTGATCCATCAGGTGCCGGGCGGATGTCGGGCACGCGTCAGCGAATGACCGGAGGGTCCGCGACGGGTGTCCGAGCCTCCGTCGGAGTGTTCTTCCTCAGGGGGTCGCTGTCAACCGCACATGCGCATGGAAGCGTACGAGCAGCACGACGGGTTGGATGCGGCGCGTTCGTATACTCGCTCGTGACCGCGAGGAGCGAAGCCACTCGCGCGGCAACCGCGGCGTGCAACCCAACGACTCCTCGATTCTCATTATCCGACCGAGCGCCCTGGGTGATGTCTGTCGCTCGGTGCCGCTCGCGGTTTCCCTTCGCGCTCGCTTCCCGGAAGCGCACATCGCCTGGGTCGTTCAGGACTCCTTCGTCGAGGCCGTCGTCGCCCATCCGGCGGTAGATGAGGTCATTGCCTTCCCGCGCGCCCGGTGGCGACGCTGGTGGCACCCCGCGTGCCTGGCGGACATGCGACGCTGGATCGCAGGGCTTCGCGGCCGCTTCTCGCTGGTCATCGATGCCCAAGGGCTTGGCCGAAGCGGGCTGATCGCCTGGGCCACCCGGGCACCGCGGCGCGTCGGATTCGCCGACGCACGCGAGGGGGGATGGCTCGGCGTGCAGGAGCGTTACCGCGTGCATGCGGTGCACACCGTCGATCGGATGCTCGGCCTGCTCGAGCAGGCGGGCATTCCACCGGTGCCTGACCTGCGGCTTCACCTCCGCGATGAGGACCGATTGTGGTGGGAGGCCGAGCGGGCGAAGCGAGGCATCCCGGCGCGGTATGCGGTGTTTGCCCCGACGAGCCGCTGGATCACCAAGGATTGGCCGGCGGAGCGGTGGCGGACCCTCGCCGCGCCGGTGCTTGAGCGCGGCGTCGATGCGGTGCTCTTCGTCGGAACGCCCGGCGAGGCGGAGCGCGTGCGTGCGGCGATCCCGACCGACCCCTCGCTCGGGGATCGGATGATCGACCTCGCCGGTGCGACCGGTGTCGGCCAGTCGATGGCGGTCATCGCTGGCGCCGAACTCGTCGTCGCCAACGACAGCGCCCCGCTGCATGTCGCCGTCGGCTTCGATCGCCGGCTCATCGCCCTGTTCGGTCCGACGGATCCCGCGCTCGTCGGGCCCTATCGCCGCGAGCGAAGCGTCCTGCGGGCACCGGCCGCCGCGGCGTTTCGGGGCAGCTATCGGGATCGCTCGCTCGGCGATGCCCTCATGCGCGGCATCGCCGTCGAGGATGTCCTTCGGGCGATTGACGCAGGGTGCGCCGAGCCGGTCGCGCGGGCGGAGTGCCCCGCATGATGCGCCTCGTTCTGGCGAGCGGCTCACCGCGGCGGCGAACGCTTCTGCGTGGCGCAGGGTATGAGCCCGAGGTCTTCGAGAGCGACATCGACGACGCGCGCCTGCTGCGCGGACGCGTCGGTCCCGAGGCCTTCGTCATGGCCCTCGCATGGTTCAAGGCACGGCGCGTGCTCGATCGTTTCGCCGATCGCCTCGCCAACGGCGATGCGCTCCTCGTGGCGGCGGACACGATCTGCGTCCATGGCGATGCGCTCCTCGGGAAGCCGCGCGACGCCGATGAGGCCCGATCGATGCTGCGCGGCATGCGCGGCGTCGACCATCGCGTCGTGACCGGCGTGGCCGCGCTGCCGCTTCCGTTCGGACGAGGTGAGCGCCTGATCTTCGTCGATGTCTCGACGGTCGCGCTTGGCCAGCTCGATGACGACGAGATCGACCGCTATGTCGCGAGCGGCGCGTGGCAAGGCAAGGCGGGGGGCTACAACTACGCGGAGCGCGTCGCGGCCGGCTGGCCGGTGCGCTGCGAGGGCGATCCGACGGGCGTGATGGGCCTGCCGATGCGCCGCGTGCTTCCGCTGCTGGCCTCGCTCGGCGCGTTGCCCACGGCGGGCTCCCAGCAGGGATACCAGCAGGGATACCAGCAGGGATCGGGGCTTTCCGCATGAACCTCGCCGCGACCCATCTCGATCCGTGGCTCACGGTGTCGCTCGCGGCGATCGTCCTCGTCGGCATGGCGTGGTACTGGCCGCGACTCGCAGCGCCGGAGATACCGCGCATCCGCCGGCGCATTCGGCGGGCCTCGTTGCTTGTCGGGCTCCTCGGCGTCGTCGGCGCAGCCCTCGGCTTCGGTCTCATCGATCCCGATCGCACGCCGATTCCCTACTTGTTTGCGTGGGCCGGCGCTGGGCTCGCGATCGGTACCGTTGTGCTGCTTGCGGTCGTCGATGCGCTCGTCTCGGTGCGCATCCACCGGCAGGCGATGGGCGCGGTGCGCCGTGAGAGCGCCGCGAGTCTCGGACGGGCAATCGACGAGGTGCGGGCCCGACGCGCGCCCGGCGCCGCCGCAGACGAGGAACGGAACTCGTGAGCGCAGCCCGCCCGCCGAGCTCGCCGTTGGGCGGACCGGCTCCGCTTGCGCTCCTCGCAGCGCCGCTCGCGTGGGCCTACGGCGTCGGCGTCGGTCTTCGAAACGCGCGGTTCGATCGCGGCGTCGGCGTGCAGCGCCTGCCGTTGCCGGTCATTTCGGTCGGCAACATCACCGCCGGCGGCACCGGCAAGACGCCGATGGTCACCTGGATCGCGAGCCAGCTTCGGCTGCGTGGCCACCGCCCGCTGATCGCGATGCGCGGCTACGGCGCCCGACCCGGCGTCATGGGTGACGAGGAACGCGAGTATCGCGCCCTGCTCGACGCGATCGAAGTCGTCGCCCATCCGAAGCGAGCCGACGCCCTTCGTCGGCATCTCGCTGCACCGCCGGCGCAGGCGAATCCGCCGGATTGCATCCTGCTGGACGACGGCTTTCAGCATCGACAGATCCATCGCGACCTCGACCTTGTCCTCGTCGACGCCTCGCGGCCCGCACTCGGCGATCGGCTCCTGCCAAGCGGATGGCTGCGCGAACCGGCCCGCGGGCTCGCCCGCGCCGACGCCGTCATCGTGACCCGCTCAAGCGGCGAGGATCCCACGCTCGCGCGGGCGATCGAACGCTTGCACGGCAGGCCGCCGATCGCATGGACCGAGCACGCATGGCGAGCGCTCGATCGCTTCGGGCCGGCGGCGAGCGACCGTCTGCCGGTCGGATGGCTGCGTGGGAAGCGCGTGCTCGTCGCCTGCGGCGTCGGCAATCCGAGATCGGTGATCGCCGACGCCGAGGGGGCCGGCGCGATCGTCGTTAACTCGATCCTGCTGCGGGATCACGCGGCGATCGACGCCTCGGGCCTCGCCCGCATCGTCGCGGCCGGTCGCGGGGCCGACGCGCTGCTCGTTACCCGGAAGGACTGGGTGAAGATCGAGGCTCTTCGGACGGGAGAGGGCGACCGCGCCTCCGCCGAGGGCCCGCCCTTCGTCGTGCCCGACCTTCGGATCTCCTTCCTGGAAGGTGAGGAGAGCCTCTTTCGGCGGATTCGCGAGGCGATCGCCGCGGATCCGGGCGCCCCGCGCAATCCGCGCGATCGCCGCGAGTAGACTTCGCGTGTGCCGCACGCCACCCGAACGACGCCGCTCGCAGCGCCAGTGACCGAGCTTCATGAGCGCATCCTCGCCCGCCTTGCCGCGTGGAAGCCGACGCGGGTGATGGTGATCGGCGACTACATGCTCGATCAGCATGTCTACGGCGCTGCCGAACGGCTCTCGCCGGATGCGCCGGTGCCGGTCCTCATGGCCGGTGACCCGCGCGACATTCGCGAGTCGCCCGGCGGCGCGAGCAATGTCGCATCCTGCCTCCGGGCCTTCGAGGCCGAGGTCTGCTGCTTCGGAATCGTCGGCGGCGATCCCGAGGGCGAGTCGCTCAACCGGCATCTCACCGCGCTCGGCTGCGATGTGCAGGGGATGATCGTCGACCCGTCGCGGCCGACGACGGTGAAGCGAAGTCTCATCGGACTCGCCCAGCATCGCCATCCGCAGAAGATGTTTCGGCTCGACTTCGAGAGTCGTGAGCCGCTCGGCCGGGCGGTCTCCGAACGACTGCTCGGCTCGATTCTCGCGGCCCTGGCCGACGCCGATGTGGTCTGCATCGAGGACTACAACAAGGGCGTCTGCTCGACGACGACCTGCCAGACCGTCATCGCCGAAGCCCGCAAGCGTGGGATTCCCGTGATCGTGGATCCGGCCTCGATCGAGGACTACGGACGCTACCGCGGAGCGACGGCGATCACGCCGAATCGAAGCGAGGCGGAACTCGCCACCGGCATGGCGACGCCGCTTGACGCCTCGGTCGAGCACAACGCCCGACTCGCTGCGCGGCTGCTTGGGGACGCCCATCTCGACGCCGTCGTCCTGACGCTCGATCGTCACGGCGCGCTCCTTCTCGAACGCAACGGCGAGCCGCTGCATGTGCCGACGGTCGCGCGCAAGGTCTACGATGTGACCGGCGCCGGCGACATGGTGCTCGCCGCGCTTGCGGTCGCCCGGGCCAACGGCTTCGCGTGGGACGAGGCGGTCGCCTTCGCGAACGCAGCCGCCGGACTCGAGGTCGAGGTCTTCGGGGCCCAGCCGATTCCGCTCTCGAGCGTGCGCCGATCGATTCTCGCCCTCGCCGGACATCTGACCGGCAAGCGTCGCTCGCTCGCCGATCTCCGCGTCGAACTCGCTGCGCATCGCGATGTCGGGCATCGCATCGTGCTGACGAACGGATGCTTCGATGTCATCCACGCCGGCCATGTCGCGTATCTGCGGGAGGCGCGGCAGCAGGGCGATGTGCTCGTCGTCGGCGTGAACGCCGATGAGGAGGTGCGCCGTCAGAAGGGCGCCGGCCGCCCGATCTTCAACGAGCAGGAGCGGCTCGAGATCCTCGCCGAGCTCCATTGCGTCGACTATCTCGTTCTCTTCTCCGAGCCGACCGCCCACGATCTCATGCGGGCGGTGCGACCGCACATCTATGTGAAGGGCGGCGACTATCGCCCGGAGCAGGTCAACGAATATGACCTGGTCCGTGAACTCGGGATCGAGATGCGTCTTCTGGCCCATCGCCCGGGCCTCGGCAGCACGAGCATCGTCGAGAGGATCCGAAAACTCGAAACCGCGACCGTCGTCGACCGGTCCGGCGCGACTTCCTAAGGCAAGGATCGCATCCGCACTTGCTTCGGCTCCGGACCGTGGCAGCGTCTCATCGGGGAGTACCCGATGGTTCAAGCGAAGATTCGACATGTCGCATGGCCCTGCGCCCTGCTCGCGGTGGCCATCACGCTCACCGGCTGTGCTGTCTCCGCGCCGCGAGCCGTGGCTGTCGACGGACGAACGCAAGCGGCCTCCATCGCCCTTCCGAGCGAGAACGCGATCCTCCTGGGTGCGGTCGAGGGGGATGAGGCGTACCGAAACGATCCGCGGATGGGCTCGCCGGCCGCCGGTGGATTCATGGTGGAAAGCGTCGAGCGCGAGTGGTATCAGCGCGATCGCATCCTCTCCGGTCGCAGCTATCTCGACTCGCGCATGACCACGCGGGTGCGCGAACGCTCGATCCCGTGGCGCCCATGACCGATGCGCTGCGGGTCATCTGTCCTCGGATGTCATCCTTGCGCTTCGGTCTTTACCCGTGCACTAACCGCTTGCCATTCTTTGACTTGCTCAGCCTTGGCGCTTGACTCGCCCGCCACGCGGTTGGATACTTCGAAAAGGGCTTCGGACACTCTGTCCAAGCAGCATCGTTCGGGGGACATTCGCGCGTGCGGTGATTTTGTCGTTTGACTGGCCTGACAGCGCCGCCGCCTCTCACGATCACGATCTGGTGCCCTGAGTGGGGTTTCGCATGGCGACGACGACCAAGAAGGAGCTGATCGACCGCATCGCGGACGAGACAGGTCTGCGGCGGAGCGATGTGAAGAAGGTCGTGCAGAGCTTTCTTGACTTCGTGATCGAGGAGTTGGGTCGGGGCAACCGACTCGAGTTCCGCGATTTCGGGGTGTTCGAAACGAAGGACCGCGCCCCGCGCGTCGCCCAGAACCCGAAGACGCTTGAGCGCGTGCCGGTGCCGGCGAAGCGCACCGTCAAGTTCAAGGTCGGTCGCCTGATGAAGGAACACCTCGGTGGCGAGCCGATGCCGGTGCGGGCCAACGAGGACGAGGACGAGTAGGCGCGAGCAGAGGCCGCCGCCGCTGTCAAGCAGGACAGGTGATCGAGTTCGTTTCGGCTGCGCTGTGGACGCCACCCGCACACGCTGTGCGTTTCCTTCCGAGTCCGCGACCGGCCGTAGCATGCGTGTCGTATGGCACTCGATGATTCTTCGATGCAGGGGCGAGGCGACGGCGACGGAGGCGGCTTCCGGCGGCGCGGTGGTCGCGAGCGCCGCCAGACGGTGAGCTTCACCGACATCGCGAAGATCTTCGAAGCCCTTCCGCCGCACGCCGTCGAGGCCGAGATGAGCCTCCTCGGCTCGATGCTCTGGGATCCGCGGGTGGTCGGCGATGTCGTGACGGTGGTGAAGTCGGGCGGCGACTTCTATCGCCCGGCCCACGGCGTCATCTACGACACGATGGTCGAGCTCTACGACCGTCACGGATCGCTCGATCTCGTGACGCTCAACCAGAAGCTCACCGACAAGGGCGTGCTCGACGAGATCGGCGGACTCGATTACCTCGTCGAACTCGCCGAGGGCGTTCCGAGCGCGGTGAATGCGACGCACTACGCCGGCATCGTGCGCGAGAAGGCGACGGTGCGCGAGCTGATCGCGGCGGCGGGGGAGATCCTCACCGACGCCCATCGCTCGAAGGAGGCGGCCCAGGATCTTCTCGAGCGGGCCGAGCAGCGCATCTTCCAGATCGCCCAGCGGCGCGAGAGCAACACGACCGCCGACATTCGCGAGCTCATCAACGAGACGATGAAGCTCCTCGAGCAGAACGAGGGACGCCACCTCACCGGCGTGACGAGCGGATTCGTCGATCTCGACGAGATGCTGAGCGGATTCCAGCGGGGCGAGCTCATCATCCTCGCTGCGCGTCCGTCGATGGGCAAGACGGCGCTTGCCCTCAACTTCGTCGAGAACATGGCAACCGCCGGCCATCCGGTCGCGGTCTTCAGCCTCGAAATGGGTAAGCAGCAACTCGTGCAGCGCATGCTCTGCGGGCGCGGGCAGATCGACAGCCAGCGACTTCGGCGGAACATGCTTCGGCAGGAAGACTATCGGCGGCTCATCGCCGCGGCCGGCGAACTGGCTGAGGCGAAGATCTACATCGACGACACGCCCGGACTCACGCTGCTCGCCCTGCGATCGAAGGCCCGACGCCTCAAGGAACGCTTCGGGATCCAAGGCGTCATCATCGACTACCTTCAGCTCATGAGCGCCGGCGGCCGCGTCGAGAGCCGTCAGATCGAAGTGAGCGAGATCAGCCGCGGCATCAAGGCGATGGCTCGCGAACTCGATGTCCCGGTCGTCTGCCTCAGCCAGCTCAACCGCGCCGCGGAGCAACGCGAGGGGCACCGTCCGCGCATGAGCGACCTGCGCGAGTCGGGCTCAATCGAGCAGGACGCCGATGTCATCATGATGCTTCACCGCGAGGAGTACTACCACCGCTCCGATCCGGAGTGGGAAGAGGCGAACCCCGACAAGGTCGGCGTCGCGGAGCTCATCGTCGCCAAGCAGCGAAACGGACCGACCGGCACCGTGAATATGGTCTGGGACGGCGCGAGCACCGCCTTCCGCAGCATTTCCTATGCGACGCCCCCGGACACCCGCGGTCAGCCGGTGCAGGCCCCGCCGAAACTCGTGAAGCTCAACGCGAATGCGGCGGCGCTGCCACCTGAGGACGAGGATGTCGGCGGCATCCCCTACTGACCGGAAGATGGTCATTGGGGAGGCGGCCAGGGCGCTCGGCGGGGCTCCAGTGGGGGCGGCGGTTGGGGCGATGGTTGGAGCCGGTGTCGGGCGCTGCCCGATGCAATACGAAGTGCCCTCGGGCGGTTCCCCTACACTCCGCCCTTTCCGCGATGGCGTCTTCGCCCCGACAGCCCGATCGTCCTCGCACGACGCCCAACGAACCCGCGATTGCGCGGGTCGAGCGGTCGCCCGAGGAGCTTGCGACCCTGCTGGCCGACGCCGCGGTCGGTGATGAGCGGGCGTGGCGGCAGATCGTCGACGCCTATGTTGGGCGGGTCTTCAGCATCGTCCGCTCGCAATGCGGCGACGCCGATCTGGCGGAGGAGATCACCCAGTCGACCTTCTGCACCGTGGCGGTCAAGCTCCGGGACTATCAGGAGGTCGGTAAGTTCGAGAGTTGGCTCTTCCGCATCGCGATGAACCGCCTGCGGGATGAGATGCGTCGCCGGAAGCGGCATGCCAGCCCGATGGCGGAAGCGCCGATGGCGAATCTCGCCGTCGCGGACGAGGGGGCCGATGCCCCGGGCCGTCGGGGTGCCCCGCCCACCCGCGTCGAGCCCGCGACGAGCCGAGCCCTCCTGGAGGCCATCGCATCGCTCAACGAGGCCGACCGCGAGATCGTCACCCTTCGCCATGTTGGCGGACTCTCGTTCAAACAGCTTGCTGACAGCCTGAACGAGCCGCTTGGGACGCTACTGGCCCGTCATCACCGGGCCCTCAAGAAGCTCCGGGAATACCTTGAGGAACGGGGGGTGAACGCCGATGGCCTCTGAGAAGTGCCAATCGACGCACCCGCAGTCGGGGCTGGCTGGCTGGCGGCTACGCTTGCCCCGCTTGACCAGACCGTCGAGGTGGAACACGCCGCGGCTGTCCGACCCCGGATTTGCTCCACTGATCGCTGTTGTCTGCGGTTTGGGCTGCAATTTGGTCTGCAATCGCTCCGTCCGGCGTGGCGTTCTGGCGGGCGGTCCGAGCCGGTCCGCGTACCCGCTGGTGCGTTGGTGCCAGCGCTGGTGCGGCTCGTTGGGGTTCGGGGCAATGCCGTTCTCCTCTCCTGCCGTTCTCCCCTCCTGAGGTTCTCTTCTGTGGATCGTGACCCGCTTCATCCTTCCCATCCGCACGCTGGCGATTCCGCCGGTGCCGACGCACGGCGTTCGGCGGAGGAGCTGATGGCTGACGATGTGCGGGGCCTCGACGCGGCGTTGGGCCGATTGCTCGACGCCCGCCACGAACCCCTCCCCCGCGGACTCGCCGACCGCGTCTTCGCAGCCTCGCGGGAGCATCTCCCCGATGGCGTCCTTCGGCGGATCGACGAAACCAGCCTTGCCCACATCGATTCGGTCGGGCAGTCCCTCGGCGAGCCCTTTCGCAAGGGTGGCGGCATAGGCGACACCAAGTGGTTCCAACAGGAGCAGCGCCCCCGTGGCGGCCGTTGGATCCGCGTGGCGGTCGCGAGTGCGGCGATGATCGCCGTCGCCGCCGGTGCGATGGTGGCCTATCAGCGAAGTCAGCCGGCGCCGCGCGGCGACATGCAGGTGGCCGACGCGGGCTCGACGCCCACCCCGGATGCCGCCGATGGCGCCAGCGCCGATCGCGACGGCATCAACGAGGGCATGCATCGGGCGAGCGCTGCCGAGTTGACGCTGGTCGCCTTCCACAACCCCAACGCCTCGCGCATGTGGCTGAGCGAAGAGTCGCTCGGCGGAAGCGACGCCGCGGCACTCGCCGCGCCGGTCCTCCGAACGCATGGCGCTGAACTCGACGACATCGAGGGCGAGCTGGGCGAGATCCTCGGCCTCTCCTTCGCATCCGGTCCCGGCGGCGCCGCTCGCCTGCATGACGGTCCGAAGTCGGAGGCTGGATCGTTCTAGTGTTCGGATCACCTCCAACGCCAGCCTCCTCGATCGGGCGTCCCAGTCGCCGAGGTGCCGTGCTGGCGAAGCCGGGAACGCTTCAGGCGTTGCTGGTGACGGCTGGTCTCCTCGGCGGAATCCTCTCGCCGAACGCGTTGGCCGAGATGGTCCTCGCGCAGGACGGCGGTGTGATCGAGGGCACGCCACCGCGGGTCCGCGACGGCGCGGCTCCGCCAAAGCCTCGGCTCATCGAGGCCCGCGGCGCTGATCGCAACGGCGATCGGCAGCGGAAGCCGGCGGGCGATGCCGATGGCCCGCCTGACGGCATGCGCCGCGGCGAGGTGCCGATCGAGCGACTGATTGAAGTGGCCGAGGACATCGAGCCGGCGTGGGGTCGATCGATCCGCGAACAGCTCGAGAGCGATCGCGCCGGCGTCGAGCAGTCGATGCGCGAACGAGGCGCGAGGCTCGTCGGACTCGCGATGCTGAAGGACCGCAACCGCGGCCTGTACGAGATGAAGATCAAGGAGCTCCAGGCCCAGATCGAGGCTCGGCGCATCGCTCAGCAGTATCACGAGGCTCGCTCTTCGGGTCGCGAGGAGGATTGCAACAGTGCGATCGAGCGGATGCGCGAGGCCTGCCAGCGGGCCATCGATCTTCAGCTTTGGCAGCGAGCGAGCGAACTCAGCTCGATGGAAGTGCTCATCAAGGAGCAGCGCGAGGCCCTTGAGCGTGATGCGAAGCCCGAGGGGTTCGCCGCTCTCGTCGCCGAACTGATGGACGAGATGCTCGCGAGCCGTCCGGCGCTCGGTCTCTTCGATGTGATCGAGCGGCGCTCCTCGCCGATCCCGCCGCTTCTTCCGACCGCCATGGCCGAGGCTCCGCCGCCGTTGCGTCCTGAGGCGTCGCCGCCATCCTCACCAGCTCAGCCTCCGCCAGCGGCCTCTCCCTCGTCGACACCGCCGCCGCGCGGCCCGTGGCGCGGAGGCCACCGGGACATCCCGCCGGAGCGGTTCATCGAGGTCGCGGCCGACATCTCGCCCGCTGCGGCGGAGGAGCTTCGCGTCGCTATCGAACGCGATCGCGAGAGCACGCTTCGCTCGATTCGACATGGTGGCCCGCGCTTCATCGGCCTGGTCCTCATGCGCGATCGCGACGCCGAGCTTTACCGCATGAAGGTCGACGAGCTGAAGCTGCATCTTGCGCTTCGCACGGAAGCCATCCGCTATCACGACGCCCGTCGCGACGGGGCGACCGCGGTTCTCGCATCGGCGGAAGGGGCGATGGCGTCGACGGCCGATCGGATCGTCCGTCTCCAAATCGACCAGCGGCGCCGCGAGATCGCAGCGCTGGCTGGCCTCATCGACGAGAAGCGGGCCACGCTCGCCGCGGAGTCTCGGCCCGATTCGACCGCCGAGCGGCGCGACGCGATGGTGCATGAACTCATGCACGCCCAACCCTCACCGGGGCTCTCGGAAATGCTTGAGCAGCGAGCCGCGAAGCGCGAGCTCGAGCCCGTCGCCGTGCCCGCGTCGGATGGGCCCCGCTAGTACGGTCCCGTGAACGAGAGCCCCCGACCGCTCGCCATGCGGGTAGCATCGCGCTCGTGTCGAAGGACTCGCATGGTCCCGCATCACCTGTCGTCACCTCCTCCAAGGGGGGCGGCTTCTGGTCGCGCACCCTCGGCGGACCGGTCGGCGCAACGGGCGCGGCACTCTTGGGCGCGCTCCTCCTCCTCTGCTTCGGATCGCTGCCGTGGACCTTCGCGCTCGTCACCGAGCCTGGCAAGCCACCTGCCCGGCGTTACGAGGCGGGGAATGTGAATCTCAGTCTGTTGCCGCCGAGCTGGATCGCCGTCGACGAGGCGAAGGCGGCCGACATCGCCAAGCGCATCGCCGAGGCTGAAGCGGCGGGGGCCTATGTGCCCGGTCGGCTGCTCGGCAGCGATCGGCAGGGGCGCGATGTCTTCGCCCGCGCGCTCGCGGGTGGTGCGATTTCGTTGACCGTGGGACTCTCCGCGGCGGCGCTTGCGATGATCATCGGGACTTCCTACGGGGCGTACGCCGGATATCGCGGCGGGCGTACCGACGCGCTCCTCATGCGCGTGGTCGACATCCTCTTCGGCCTCCCCTCGATTCTGCTCGTCGTACTCCTCGCGGTCGCGGTGAACGGTCGGCTCGAAGCCGTCGGCGATCGCATTCCGCCCTGGCTCCGACAGGGGATCGAACTCGTCACCCTCCTCGTCGCGATCGGCGGCGTCTCCTGGCTCACGATGGCCCGGGTCATCCGCGGCCAGGTGCTCTCCCTCAAGGGGCAGCCCTTTCTGGAGGCGGCTCGGGCGATCGGCGTCGCTCCGCGCGACCAGTTTCTCGTCCACCTGCTTCCGAACCTGATCGGTCCGATCGCCGTCTATGCGACCCTGGCCGTCCCGTCGGCGATCCTCTCGGAGAGCTTTCTTTCCTTTCTCGGCATCGGCATTCGCGACCCGCTTCCCTCGTGGGGCAATCTCGCCGCCGACGGATTGAGCGAACTCAATACCGTCGCGAGTCGGTGGTGGCTGCTCGTCGCCCCCTGTGCCCTGATCGCCACGGCGCTCCTCTCGCTCAACTTCCTGGGCGACAGCCTTCGCGAGCGATTCGATCCGACCCGCAGCCGACGGCGGTGAAGCCAGCGCAATCCGCGACTTTCGCTCGCCCTCGCTGGCGGCACCTGTGGGGGCACTGCTACCCTCTGCGGACTTTGCGAATCCACTTTTCCCGCCGCGCGAGGGCGCACGGGAACGATGGGCGCTACGGACGAGTGAGATACCGATGGAACAGCGATTCGGCGTGAAAGATGTGGTCGTCGTCCTGCTCCTCCTGGTCATTGGGTTCTTCACCCTCAATGCGATGTGGCAGAAGGACCGGATGTGGGAGTACCTGCGCTCGATCGAGTCGCAGGTGAAGGAGACGCGTTCGCGTCTGGAGAGCGTCGCGACCGATGCGAAGAGCGCCAGCGAGATCGCCGCGAAGCTCGATGATCTCGAGCGGTCGCTGGCAAGCCGGCCGGTGGTGATCGCGGATGGCGGGGCCGCCGCAGTTGACGCTCCAGCAAACGCCGCCCGCGACGCGTGGGCCCGCCCTGGCGTACCGATCGCCTGGCAGCCCGAGCCGACCTATTCGACCGACCCGCGCACGCTTCCCGGTTTTCGCGACGGCGGCGAGTTCGTCGAGATCTTCGAGGCCAAGTGCCCGCGCGTGACGCCGTATGTCGGTACCGATGTCTACGCCCGTCGGGTGATCGATCGCGTCGCCGAGCAGCTTGCGACCTTCGATCCGAAGACGCTCGAGCTCCGCGGTCTCCTCGCGACGGCGTGGCAGTACGCGCCGGACGGAACCTGGCTCCGCGTGCGCATCCATCCGAAGGCGACCTTCTCCGACGGCAAGCCGGTGACGGCGGCCGATGTCGTCTTCACCTTCAAGGACTACATCCTCAATCCGCTCATCGAGGCGCCGGCCGCGCGGTCGACGCTCGACAATGTCGCCGATGTCGTCGCCCTCGACGAGAAGACCGTGGAATTCACCTTCCACGCCGATCGCATTCTCTTCTCGAACCTCGAGACGACGCTCAACCAGAACATTCTTCCGAAGCATTATTACGAAAAGCTCGAGCCGGCCCAGATCAACAAGTCGACGAGCCTGCTCATGGGCTCGGGCCCATTCCGCCTCGAGAGCGCCGATCCGGCGCGGCAGTGGAATCCGGGCGACGATCTCACGCTCGTGCGCAACGAGCAGTACTGGGCGACGAAGCGCCGCTCGCCGCTCGCCTCGATGCGCTTCAGCGTGGTGCAGGACGAGCGCGCTCGCCTCGTCGCGTACCGCAACGGTGATGCGGACATGATCACGCCGACGGCCCCGCAGTTCGTCGAGGTGCAGAAGGAATCGGGCTGGAACGACGCGAACCTCTCGCTCAACTGGATCAACATGCGGAGCGGCTATTCGTTCATCGCATGGCAGTCCGGCCTTCGTGCGAACAAGCGTCAGACGCCCTTCCACGACAAGCGCGTGCGCCAGGCGATGACGCTCCTGCTCGATCGCGAGCGGATGATCGAGGAGATCTGGAACGGCGTCGGCGGCGTGTCGAAGGGTCCGTTCAATCCGCAGTCGCCGGCGTCGAACCCGGCGATCGCGCCCTGGCCCTACGACCTCGCCAAGGCCCGCGAGCTGCTCGGCGAAGCGGGCTGGAAGGACCGCGACGGCGACGGCCTGCTCGAGAACGAGAAGGGCGAGGTCTTCGAGTTCGAGCTGACCCTCGCCCAGGGCGGCGACATCACCGACCGCATCGCGAGCTTCATCAAGTCGAGCAGCCTGAAGGCGGGCATCCGCTGCACGGTCAAGCTCGTCGACTGGGCCGTCTATACCGAAATCAACAAGGCCCGCGACTTCGACGCCCTCATGATGGGGTGGGGCTCGAACGCCCCGGAGAGCGACCTTCGACAGATGTTCCACTCCCGCTCGATGCGCGAGGGCGGCGACAACTTCATCCAGTGGAAGAGCGAGGAGGCCGATCGCCTGCTCGACGAGGCGATCCGAACGCTCGACCGCGAGGCACGCATGAAGATCTGGCATGCGTTCGGCGAGGTCGTTCACGACGAGCAGCCCTACACCTTCATCCGCGTGCAGCCGTGGATCCGGCTCATCAAGCGTGAGGTTGCGAATGTCAACGCCTACAAGACCAGCCTCGAGCCGTGGGAGTTCTTCATGTCCGCGGGCGGCACGAGCGTGCCGAAGCCGGCGAGCTGAGTTCGATTCGCTGCGACCACGCTCATGCTGAACTACATCGTCCGACGCCTGCTCCTCATGATCCCGACGCTCATCGGGATCACCTTTCTCGTCTTCCTGCTGCTCGCCCTCGCGCCGGGTGGCATCGGGGCGGGCGCGGTGAACGCCGGCGGCGGCGCCCAGGTCGAGGGCAGCAAGCTCGCCGCGATGCAGGCGTACATCGAAGACCGCTACGGCATCAAGGATCCGGTCCTCGTCCAGTACGGCCGATGGCTGCACCGGATCTCGCCGGTGAAGTTCGGTCCCCGCGATCAGATCACGCCTGCTGGCGACAACAAGCAGGCGCCGAAGTCGGTGGACGCGCCGCCGCTCGCGAATTGGTTTCCGGTGCCGCCCGCAGCGCAGGCCGCGCTCGATCTCGCCGAGTCGCCGCTCGGCGCGGTGGAGTTCGTGACGGATGACGGGCGGAGCCAGGCGCAGCAGGCCTATCGCCGCCTCGAGACCGAGTATGTGACCGCCCGCGGCCAGTATCGCGCAGCGATCAAGATCCTCGGCAACGAGCTCATCGAGTACGCGAAGGAAGAGGGCATCGACGGCGTGCGCACCGCGCAGGGCGACGCTCGCTTCTCCGTGCTTGAGCGACGCGAGCCGAATCGCGCCTCGCCGCGCTGGCCCGCGATCGAGGCCCAGGCGAAGGCGATGCACGAGGCCTACGAGCGGGCCCTCGGCGTCTCCCGCACCATCAAGCTCGCCTTCGCGGCGAAGCCCTTTCCCGAAGCCGGCTGGCCGGTGATTCCCGGCGTCATCTCGGTCGGAGCGCCGGACCTCGGCGTCTCCTTCACCCAAGGTCAGCCTTCGAGCGTCCTCATCGGCCGAGCGCTGCCGGTGACGATTCTTCTCAATCTCATCGCCTTCCCGATCATTTATTTGATCGCCGTGCCAACCGGCATTCTCGCGGCCGCCCGCCGCGGCACCTGGTTCGATGTCGGAAGCGGTGCCCTCTTCGTCGCCTTCTGGTCGATTCCGGTCGTCTGGGCCGGCACGCTCATGATCGGTTACCTCGCGAACGACCAGTATCTCGGAGCGTTTCCCGTCAGCGGCCTGAGCGATGCGGCGGCCACGCGGTGGACCTACCTGCCGAGCTGGCGCGACGACGGCACCTTCGAGGCCGGCTGGCTGCTCGATCGGATCTGGCATGTCTGCCTGCCGGTGACTTGTCTTGTGTACGGCGGCTTCGCGATTCTTGCGAAGCAGACCCGCGCCGCGATGCTCGACAACTACTCCGCCGACTATGTGCGGACCGCGATCGCCAAGGGTGTGCCGCGCTCGACGGTGGCGATTCGCCATGTCTTCCGCAACAGCCTGCTCCCGATCATCACGATGTTCGTGACGATCTTCCCAGCGATGCTCGGCGGCGCCGTGATCGTCGAGCGCATCTTCACCGTGCCCGGCATGGGCTCGCTGCTTCTCGAGGCGATCAGCAATCGTGATCGCGAGCTGATTCTCGCGAACACCCTCATGGTCGCCGGCGTGAATCTCCTCGCGCTGCTTCTCGCGGACCTTCTCTATGCGGCGGCCGACCCGCGGGTAACCTACGAATGAGCGAGCCGACCACCATCTCCGGCATCGACGCGATGCGCGGCGTCGGCGGCCCTTCAGCGAAGGGTTTCTGGGCCGACGCCTGGTCGCGGGTCCTGCGGCGGCCGATGGCGATCATCGGCCTCTCGTGGCTCTCGGTCGTCGCCTTCTTCGCGATCTTCGCTCCGCTCATCGCCAACGGCCATCCGATCGTCTTCACCCGACTCGCAGCCGACGGCTCGGTCGCGAGCCGCAGCTACCCGCTCTGGGAATCGCTGTCGGCGGCGGACCTCCTGCTCATTCTCGGTGGGATCGTCGGGCCGATCTGGCTTCTCCTGCCGATCGCTGTGGCCCGCTCCACGCGGCTTGGCACGCTCGTCGTCGCATCGCTTCAGGCGGGACTCACGCTGGCGCTCGCCGCCGCCGTGAACGCCTGGTTCGCGTCGCCCGAGCGGTTCGAGGAGACGCGAGCGCTGACGCGTGAGCCCTGGTTTCCGTGGGCGGTCTCGGCGGCGGTCGCTGCGTTCCTCATGCCGTTTGCGGCGTTCGTGCCGACCTTCGATCGCAAGGTGCCTCGGGTGGCCGTAACGCTCATCGTTGCGATCATCGCGGTCCTTTGCGTCGCCGATCGCTGGCGCGTGCCGGTGCGCGATCTCGACCTCTTCCGCATTGACGAGGCGAACGGCACCGCCCGGGCGATCTACACGATCGTCCCCTGGTCGCCCGATCAAACATCGACCGGCCGCACGCTGCTGCCGCCCGGCACGCTCTACGGCGAGGTCGAGCGCGATGTGCGCAACGGACCCGCGGCAGACCACGGCTTCTGGCTCGGGACCGACAATGTCGGCCGCGATGTCCTCGCCTGCATGATGCACGCGTGTCGGCTCTCGATCTCGATCGGGCTCGTCTCGACCGGCATCGCGGTCCTCATCGGCGTGACGATCGGTTCGCTGATGGGCTATTTCGGCGGGAAAATCGACCTGATCCTCTTCCGGGTCGTCGAGATCTTCATGGCGATTCCGGTGCTCTTCCTGCTCATCGTCGCAGCGGGCGTCCTGCCGCGGAACACCTATGTGATGATGGCGATCATCGGCTGCGTGACCTGGACGGGGTCAGCGCGATTCATACGCGCCGAGTTCCTCAAGCTCCGCAGTCAGGATTTCGTCTCAAGCGCGAAGGCCGTCGGCCTGCCGCTTCATCTCATTCTCTTCCGGCACATGCTTCCCAACGGCGTGACGCCCGTCCTCGTCGACGCGTCGTTCGCGATCGCCGCGGCGATCACCTTCGAGGCGACGCTGAGTTTCCTCGGGCTCGGGCCCGAGGGACAGGCGAGCTGGGGGCAGCTTCTCTCGAGCGCGACCGGCACGACCGGTCTCTTCAAGTGGTGGCTGGCGACCTTCCCTGGCTTTGCGATCTTCCTCACCGTCCTGAGTTACAACCTCCTCGGCGAAGCGTTCCGTGACGCGATCGACCCGAAGCTGCGAAAGGCCGCGCTGTGACGACCCCGCCCTCCGCACAATCCAAAGAGAACGGGATTCCGCTCCTCGATGTCGATGACCTCGCGGTCTCCTTCTCGAACTCCGCCGGAGGCAACACGCGCATCCAGGCCGTCGCGGGCGTGCACATGACCGTCCATCGCCGGCAGACCCTCGCGGTCGTCGGCGAGTCCGGCTGCGGCAAGAGCGTCACGGCGATGAGCGCGATGCAGCTCGTGCCGCGCCCGCCTGGTCGCTTCGATCGCGGGGCGATTCGCTTTGACGGCCGCGATCTGCTTCGGCTGAGCGAGCGCGAGATGCTGTCGGTGCGCGGCGGCTCGATCGCGATGATCTTCCAGGAGCCGATGACCTCGCTCAATCCGGTCTACACGATCGGCGACCAGATCATCGAGGCGATTCAACTTCACCAGCGCGTCTCGTCGGCGCAGGCCCGCGACATCGCCGTGCAGGCGATGCGCGATGTCGGCATCACCCGCCCCGAGGAGCGCGTGCGGGCCTATCCGCATCAGTTTTCGGGCGGCATGCGCCAGCGGGTGATGATCGCGATGGCCCTCGCCTGCCAACCGAAGCTGCTTCTCGCGGACGAGCCGACGACGGCGCTCGATGTCACGATTCAGGCCCAGATTCTCGATCTCCTGCGCGAGCTTCAGCGCACCCGGGACATGGGCATCATGCTCATCACCCACAATCTCGGCGTCGTCGCCGAGAACGCCGATGTCGTCTGCGTCATGTATGCCGGACGCGTCGTCGAATACGCGACGGTGTTCGAACTCTTCGATCGTCCGCTGCATCCCTATACGCGCGGTCTCTTCAATTCGATTCCGAGCCTGCGCGAGTCGCGCGAGCGACTGACGACCGTCGACGAGGTCGTGCGCGATCCGGAGCAGTTCAAGACGCTGCCCGGTTTCCGCGACGGCATCGTGCCGTGGTGGCCGGACACGCCCGCGGCGGTGAAGCCGGCGATTGCGGCGGGGGGCCCAGACTATGCGCTGCACGAGATCGAGCCGAATCGTTGGGTCGGCGTCTGGCGAAGCGAGGCCGTGAGCGCGAAGCCGAGTCGGCGGCCGAACCTGACCTACCGCCGCAGCGAGAGCATGGCGACAGCGGCCGTGTGACGGTCGTTCCGCGTCAGCGAGCGGCCGAGAGGTCACGAGCACGATCGCGAATCGTTCGAAGGAGGGCGAGGTGCTCCTCGCTCCACATCGACGCCGATGGTTGGCGCCCGCGCTCTTCGGCCTCATCGCCGAGGCCGGCCTTGCGCGAAGCGTTGACCTTCGCAAGAATCAGGTCGCGCAACCGCTCAGCGTCGCCGACCCCCTCAAGCAGACCGTGATGACCGGTTGCGCCGCCGCCCTTCGCGGCCGCAGCGCCGCCGCCTCCCGCAGTCTGGATGCTGACATCCGCGATGCCGAAATAGCGCTGCAACGGGCCCTGCGCGACGCTCACATGCTGCACATTCTCGAAGGTGATCGTGACCTCCTCGATGATCCAGATGCCGCGCCGAATGCGAATGCTTCGAGGGCCCATCACATACCAGGTCGTGTCGAATCGCAGCCGAATGCCGATGTAGACGAGGATGTCCGGAACGACTGCAACAATGAGTGCGGGCAGCGCGAGGATCGCGCCGAGGGTCTGGTCGGCAACGGTGATCGCGATCCACCCTGCGACGATGAGGGCATCGATGAAGAGAAGCGCGATCCAGAACTGAAGGTTCAGGTAACGCAGATATCCCTCCGACGGCCGAAACGATACGACTTCGTCATCGGCCGAAGCCGGTAGCGTCGGCGCTTCCGGCGGCACGCGAAACCAGTCGCGCAGGACGATCCAGATGCCGCGATAGGTTCCGCCGGCGATGCGATTGGAGACGCTCATCGGCGCACTTCCCGTTCCGTGGCGATCGTGGCGAGCGCGTCGCGGATCTCGCGGAGAAGGACGAGCGCCTCCTCCGATGGCTCGGCACGCTCCGGCGCTTCGGCTCCCTCGTCGCGAGCCCCTCGCATGCGGGCATAGAGCCAGTCGCGCAGCCCGTCCGGATCGGCAACGCCCTCGATGGTCATCTCGGGCGTCGCCGAGCCCGACGCGGTCTGCACCGCGACGGTCGCAAGTCCGAGCCAGCGCTGGATGATTCCGCGCGAGACATGGATGTCCTGGATGCGTCGATAGGTGAGGTAGGTCTCGCGCTTGAAGAGAAATCCGACCGACATGCCCAAGCCCTCGGCGTCGAACCGATAGCGAATCGTGTGATAGCGAATCCAGAGCGGAATGATCACGATCGGGAATCCGACGATCGTGAGCGCAGCGGTGATGAGGTAATGCGTCATCAGCCGCGGATCGGGACGGGTGATGGCCGATGGATCGAACGATGCCGTGCCGGGGGCGTGGAGCTGCGCGGAGAGCGAAGCGGACGCCCGGGCAACCGGGGAGGAGTCATGGGCTGGATCCATCACCTCCCATTGTGAAAGTTGGGTGACGAATTGCCAAGCGGATCGCCAAATTGTCCATTCGACGAGACGAATCGGACCAGATCGCGAACGATGCTGCCGCGCTTTCCCTCTTCTGAACGAGATCCGCGCATGCTCTGATCACGGCTTTCGCAGTTCCACGACGAAGCGTCAAGACTCGCCGGTCAGCATTCCGGCATGCTCTCCGGTCCATTCCGTCTCGACCGCTTCCTCCGCAACGCCGCCATCATCGCCGTGGTGCTCGGTGGCTGCACCGCACTCTGGTTCGAGGTGCTTCGCGATCGCATCGTCGCCAAGCGCTTCGGCGAGGTGACGGAGCATGTCCACCGCAGCGGCCAGATCTCGGAACATGTCATCGGGCGCGTGCTCGAGGAGCACGCGATTCGCAGGATCGTCGATCTCACCGAGGCCGAGTATCGGCCGGCGGGCAAGGTCGAGGAGCGGCGGCTTGCGGAAGAGCGTGACATCGAGCTCGTCGAGTTTCCGCTCGTCGGCGACGGAACGGGCGATGTCGAGATCTACGCGCGGGCGGTCGCCACGCTGATCGAGAGCGAACGCGACGGCGTTCCGACGCTCGTCCACTGCGCTGCGGGAACGCAGCGGACGGGTGGCGTCGTGGCGACATTTCGCATCATCCACCACGGCTGGACGGTCGAGGAGGCGCTGCGTGAAGCGCAGCGTTACGGCTGGAAGCGCGACGAGGTCGCCATGTCGAATTACCTCATTGCGAACCTCGACACTGTCAGGAAGCGGCTGGTCGCGTTGGGCGTTGTCGGTGCCGACCGAGTTGCGAATGCGGCCGTGCCATGATCGTGAATCAGTCTTCACGATGTGTGGCCCGAGACGATCGGACATTCACGGACACGAATCTGGTTTGATTGTGAGGCGACGGAAACGGGACCGCCCCGAGGTCGAGAGCGGTTAGCATCGGTCCGCGTCATGCCACGACCTCGTCCGATTCTCATCTTGACCGGTGCCGGGATCAGTGCGGAAAGCGGCATCGCGACCTTTCGCGGCGCGGACGGCCTGTGGGAGGGGCATCGCATCGAGGATGTCGCCTCACCGGCCGGTTTCAAGCGAAATCCCTCGGTCGTGCATCGCTTCTACAACGAGCGTCGAGCGCAGCTTCTCGATCCGGTCGTGCAACCGAACGCTGCCCATCGAGCGATCGTGACGCTCGCCCGCGGATGGCCGGCGCCGGTTCGCGTCATCACCCAGAATGTCGATGACCTCCACGAGCGCGCCGGACTCGCGGCGATCGACGACGGGACCGGCGAACCGCAGGGCGCCGGCATCGGTGCGGTCCTCCACATGCACGGCGAGCTTCGCAAGGTGCGGCACGCACGCACCGGCCGCGTGCAGCCGTGGGACGGCCCGTGCGACGAGTCGACCGTCGATCCGACGAGCGGCGAGATCGGCGTCCTTCGCCCGCACATCGTCTGGTTCGGCGAGGCGATCCTCGGCGCGGGGATCATCGACGCATGGCTACGCGACTGCGGACTCTTCATTTCCATCGGTACGCAGGGCGCGGTCTGGCCCGCCGCCGGTTTCGTGCGCGAAGCGCGCGAACGGGCGGGTGCCCGATGCATCGAATTCAATCTCCACGCGACTGAGATCTCGGGCGATTTCGATACCACTGTCCTCGGCAAGGCAGGCGAGACGCTGCCGCCGTGGGTCGATCGTTTCCTTGCATCAAGCGGCTCGGAGGCGAGACAAGAAAAAGAGACGCGCGCCTTGCCGATCGCGAGGCGCGCGTCTCCGGAGAGGTAGACGGTGATGGGGTTTACGGGCAGCCGCCCCACGCGCCGAGCATGACCGCGAGGTCGCCGGCGTCGACGGAGCCGCTGCCGTCAAGGTCCGCGTCGCCGCGGCTCCCCCAGCTTCCAAGCAGGATGCCGAGGTCGGCTGCATCGACGGCGCCGTTGCCGTCGAGATCGGAGGGGCAGGGCTCGTCGAGAATCACAGCGAAGGCGAAGGAGGAGTTCCCGCTGCGGGCCACGCCGACGATCGTGTTGCCGTCAGCCGAGATATCGAGCGGCAGAGCCAGCACGACACCCGCCGGAATCACGACGCCCTTGTTCGTGAGCCAGGTGTTGAGGTTGACCATCCCATCTTCGGGGGTCCAGATGAAACCCTGTCCGAAGGTCGCCGGGCCGGGGAAGGGCCGGTAGAAGAGGAGGATGCGCGAGCCGTCAGCGTTGGTTGCGACGGACGAGCCGCGCCAGCCGGCGGTCGGTGCCGGACCGATGTTGATGCCGCCGGTCGCCTGACTCCAACGCCACGCCTGGAATCCGTTTGCGCTCACGCCGCTGCCGGTCGCCCAGACTCCATTCGACGAGATGTCGCTCGCTTCGCCAAGCACGGTCGCTGTGGTGCCGAGCTTGATGATGCTCTGCACGCCGTCGACCCAGATCGCCCCCTGGCGGAAGCCGGTGGATGCGTCCTGCCAGCCGACCACGACATTGCCGTCGAAGTCCACCGCGTTCGCACGCGAGGAGCGGCCAGCCACGGTCGAGCCGAGGTCGAAGGTGCCGACGCCATCGGACCACTGCGTCGCGTGCGCGGGCGAGCAGGTGAGCCAGCCGAGGCCGACGGCGTGGTTGCCGTCGCCCGAGAGTCCCCACGCCGAGGAGATTTCCGTGCTGCACGGAGCGCCAATGCCGCCAAGGTGGGTCGTTGTCGCGGTATCGATCTCGTAGCGCGAAATCTCAGCGAAGCCGCTCGCAGGATTGTTCGCGGTGAAGGCGATGATCGTGCCGTCATCGGAGATCGAACCTTCGCCGCCGACGCCGCCGCCCGGCGAGATGCCGCCGATCGGGGTCAGGCCACCGCTTGCGGTCCAGAACCAGTACGGGGCGCCGCTCACGCCGTAACCGACCACGGTGCCGTTGTTTGCGGCACCCGATGCGGTCTGCCCAGTGCCGAGGTTGTAGTAGGTCCCGCCAGCGACGGCGGAGGCTGCGATGCAGGAGACCGAGAGTGCGGCGAAGAGGGGGCGAGCGTGGTTTGGAGCGTGCATGGGGAAGCGTGCCAATGTGGCGGATGCGGGGGCCAGGGCGAGAGCTCTGGGCAGCGGACGGAAGCCCCGTGGGCCAGGAGTTGGGCTCCACCATACCGATTTGCCGGCCGCGATCAAGTTTCTCTGGAGAAGATTCTCAGGAAGATTGTCTCTCGCGGTGCCGGGGCTAGATTGCGTACATTGACCCCCGTGACGACAACCCCCGCCCCGACCCACGAGGCGATCGGCCTCGGACTGGACGAAGCGTGCCGGAACGCTGTCCTTGGCATTCGCGCAGCCCTTCTGGACCTCTACGCCGAGATCGGTGCCGATCCGGAAAGGCCCCAAGAGGTCTCGAGGCGGTTCAAGCTCGACAAGAGCCTGACCTGGAAGATCTCCAAGGTCCTTCGGAGCGATGACGCGATCGATGTCGTTGGCCTCATCCCCGGCACCGAGGGGGTCTCGCGTCTGCTCAACGCGATGAGTGCCGCTGGCGCGAACGACGAGGCGATCACCCGCGTTCGCACCGCCATGCGAGCGTTTGATGACATGGTCGCGATGCACGCAGGCGACCGGGCGACGCTTGACCTCTTCCTCGACAGCATGCATCCCGCAGCGTCGATGCAGGAGTCGCGCCGGCTCGCGTTTCTCGGGAACAGCGGCATCCTCGGGCTTCAGACGCGGGTGCGCTTCGCCACGCGCTTCATCGCCCCGAACCCCGACGATCCGACGCGGCTCGATTTCATGCTCGTGACCGGTCTGCGCGACCTGCGTCGCCTGCGACCGATTCCGACCTGGCCGATCTATCGTTTCATGAACTTCAAGGACGACCTCTCGAGCGATGAGTTCCACCGGTCGATTCGTCCGCTCGAGTCGCAGGGCAGGGAAGGCAAGCATGATTGGCTGATGCCGAGCTGGTGCTCGAAGCCGATTCCGCAGCTTCGCGTCCGCGAGGTCGACAAGTCGGTCATTTACGAGCTCGTCGAAGGGCCCGTCGGCCGCACCGGTGAGATCGACCTGACCTTCGGCTACATCGATCGCTGCGCGGTGCCGCGCTATGCGACGCCGCAGGATCGACTCGGCCAGTTCTCGACGGGCGTGACGACGCCGGCGGAGTCGACGCTCATCGACTTCTTTGTCCATCGCTCGATGACGGAGATGGAGTCACTCTCGGCGCGACTCGTCATGCAGGTCCCTGGCTTCGGCGCCGAGGCGGGTCTGACGACGCTGCCGATTCAGCTTCGCTTCACGCGGCTCCCCGGCCGCCCGCCCCAGGCGGTGACGCCGCTCATCGATGATTACCATCGCCTGATCGCGTCCATCTTCGAAACCCAGGGCTGGGATCCGAACGAGTTTTACGGTTTGCGCCTGACGATCGAACATCCGCCGCTGAACGCGACCGTGCTCGCGAGCTACGACTTACCGTCCGGGCCATGACCACGATGGGTCGCGTTCCGGACTGGTTGTCCATAAGTCGAGGCGATTGATGATTTCTTCCATGGTGTGATCAGCGGGCCGGCGGCTCGCCCCTTTGGATTGTCCCTCGACCGATCCGCGCAACCTCGCCCGAAGCCGCTCTGTTTTTATCGCGCAGCCTTCCAGATTCTCGGATCCCTCGGCCGGATCGTTGTCGTACAGTGGAAGGTCGTCAGTGCCGGGAAAACACTGGCGATATCCATCTCGAAACGAGACGCAGGCGGCTCTGGCGGCCCGGAGGCTGTTCGCCTTCGGTGTCCAGGCGTGCTACTTCGCGTTCGCCTCCATCGCGCGGCCATCGACCGCAACAGGTCCGGGCGGAGCTGAGAAGGTGGATGAAGATGTTCCGAGTCGCTGGGAGGTACCAATGAATACCGTTCACCGTTCACCGTACCTGACCGGCGTCGTGGCGGCCTGTCTGCTTGCTGCAGGACCAGGCGCGACGATGTCCGCTAAGGCACATGCATCGGAATACCTGCTCCGCGACTTGGGGGCGGTGGTGCCGTCGGAGAATCCGGTTTCGGTGCGTCCGGTCCGAATCTCAAACACGATGATCGTGGTCGAGAACACGGAGGGGGCCGATGCGAGCGTCGTTCCTTGGGTATGGCTACCGCATCCGCGCTGGCAGATTCCAGCACCTCCTGCGGGGGGCTTGGGCGGGGATTCCGACCCGTGTGTGCCGGTCGGATTCTCTCTCCATCTCACGACTTTGGCTGGCTTGCCTTCGGATTACGCGGGAGTCGTGAAGAATGTGAACGACGGCGCGTGCCTGAATGGTGCTTCAGGCAGTGCATCGCAAGGTCTCGGAGCGTCCGACGGAATCGACGGTGAATCGGAAGCTCTCAACGGCCCCAACGCGTTCGATGCAGCGGCCGTCGCTGCGGGCTTCCTCTCCTTCGATGACTTCCGAGCGGCAGTCACGACGATCCTTGCTCCGAGTGAAGCGGAAGCCGCATGTGAGCTCTTCGCTGCCTATGCAGGAGGTGGCCTGTGAGAAGCACCAACCTCATTCGGACATCGTTGACCGGAGTGCCACTTCTACTCGCGATCGCCGTCAGCGCACCCGCCAACGGTAACTTCACGAAATTCACGAACTTCGGCGCGTGGCAATCCCAAACCCCTAGCTACACCGAACTCGACTTCACCGAGTTTCCACAGTGGACTTTCATCACCGACCAGTATGCGGACCAGGGTGTGGTCATCACTGCTGAGGCACCACCCGTTGTGTTCTTCGCTGGAACCTTCCCGATCGACAACACGGGGATCTTCTCGCAAGGCAACTGGATTGACTTCACCTTCTCGGAAGTTCAGCGCTCATTCGCGCTGCACGGCGTGTCGTCATGGAAGCTTGACTTCTACCTCGGCAGCCAATTCATCGGCTCGACCGGCGTCGTCTCGAACCCAGCTCAGCTTCCGGCGCAGACCTTCGCCGGTGGCGTGAGCGCCACGGGCTTCGACCGCGTGCGCCTGGTCGATTGGAGTCCGAACTCCCTCAGCGTCGACAACTTCTACTTCTCGACGATCCCCGGGCCGCCGGGCCTGGCGGCGTTCGCGATGGCGCTGGCGACCGGGCGGCGTCGGCGTCGGTGCGTCTGAGTGCGTCAACCACACCCGGCGCACGCGGAGACGCATGCGCCGGGCTTCTCGTTCGCGGGCGAGCGAAACGCGAGTTCTTCGGCGGCCAACGCGCCTCACGATTTCCCGCGTCGGGAAACCTTCGCGACTTTCGCAGCCTTTGCTGGCTTCGCGCTCGTGCTTGCCTTTGGCTTCGGCGGGTTCTGCACGATGTTGCCCATGCCGCGGCCGACGCGTGAGGGGTGTGTCGCCTTTGACGACTCGGACTTCGCCGGTGCGGCGTCAGCGTGCGGTGCGGGCTTGTCGCCTGATGCGGGGGCTTTCGTTGCCGCAGAGGAGTTGGCCGAGGAGTTGGCAGATGACTTGGCAGATGAATGGGCAGATGAATGGGCAGATGAATGGGCAGATGAATGGGCAGATGAATGGGCGGGGGAGTCCTTCGCGGCTCCCTCACCCGCTGCCGACGGCTTTGCGTCCTTGGTTTCCGCCGCGGGCGTCTCCGATGGCTTCGAACCCTGACGCTCCGCTTCGGCGGCCTTGGTGTAGCTCTCGCTTCGGTAATCGGTCTCGTAGAAGCCGCCGCCCTTGAAGATCACCGCTCCGCCGATGCCGATCTTCCGCTCGACCTTCTTCGCCGAACACTTCGGGCAGACGCGAATCGGATCCGCGGTGATCGAGTGGAAGACCTCGAACTCGTGGCCGCACTTCGTGCAGTGGTACTCGTAGGTCGGCATGGGGAGAGTCGTCCGCGAGATCGTGACGGTCAGGGCGTGACGCTGACCTTCGCCGGGCGAAGCCGCGACTCGCCGAGCTGGTACCCGACCTGGAAGGTTGCGGCGATCCGGCCGCCCTCGAGACCCTCTGCGGGCTGCTGCATCACCGCCTCGTGGAGATGCGGATCGAACTCGTCGCCGCGCTTCGGCTCGATGCGCTGAATGCCCGACTTCTCGAGGGCGCGGTTCATCTCGCTCCGCAGCATCGAGATCGCCTGCATCATCTGCTCGACGGTGACCGTCGCCGCGTTCTGGGCCAGCGAGAGATCCATCGAGTCGAGGACAGGCATGAGCGACCGGGCGACGAAGATCATGCCGCCGTCGCGGGCTCGCAGTTCGTTGTCGTTGGCGCGGCGCTGGAAGTTCGCGAAGTCCGCCAGCGCTCGCTTGTATGCGGCGTGCGCCTCGTCGCGCTCCTGCGTCAGACGCTCGATCAGTGCGGCGGTCTCCTCGTCGGCGAGAATCGGGTCCGCCTCGTCCATGCGGCCGTCGGGGCCGGCGTCAGCGTCAAAATCGCTCGGTGGCGGCGTCTGGTCGTTCGGCTGCTTGGTCTGTTCGGTGCTCATGGCGATCGACTCTCACCCAATGACTTCATCCATCACGCAATCAATGAGGGACGCTCAACCGGATCATCCACCAAGACTGTCCCGCACACGCTTCCACAGGCCCGGGGCCTGCTTGTTGACTTCAAGCTTCTCCGTCTTTGCGTAGTCGGCGAGAAGCTTCCGCTGCGACTCGGTCAGCCGCTTCGGCACGACGAGCTGCATCAGGACCTTCAGGTCACCCCTCTTGCGGGTGCGAAGATTCGGAAGTCCCTCGCCGGCAACCGTGTAGATGTCGGCATGCTGCGTGCCCGGCTCGATCGTGAGGTCGCGCTCGCCGTCGATCGTGCGAATCTTGAGCGTCGCACCGAGCGCCGCTTGGGCGAAGGCGATCTGCTGGACGAGGACGAGATCGTCGCCATCGCGCTCGAAGTGGTCGTGCTCGCGCACGCGCACGACGACATGGAGATCGCCGCGCTGGCCTTCGCCGCCGGGATTGATCTCGGGCGGCGGAGGCTCCCCCTCGCCGGTGATGCGGACGATCTGGCCGTCGCTGATGCCGACGGGGAGCTTCACCGAGAGCTTGCGTCCGAGCGAGACGCGACCGCGGCCGCGGCAGTCCGTGCACTTGTCCGCAACGACCGTTCGACGCCCGCGGCAGGCCGGGCAGGTCGTCACCATCCGGAACATCCCGCCGAAACCGGTCTGCTGCACCTGACCGTGACCGTCGCAGGTCGAGCACTTCACCGGCTGTGAGCCGGGCTTCGCGCCGGTGCCCTTGCAGGTCGAGCAGACATCGAGCCGCTTGAACTCGACATCCCGATCGGTGCCGCTAAAGACTTCCTCGAGGGTGATCTCGACCTCGGTCTCGAGGTCGTAGCCTCGAGCGACGCCGCGCGAACGGCCGCCGCCGCCTCCGCCGCCACCTCCGCCAAAGATGTCGGCGAACATCGAGAAGATGTCCTCGACATTCATCGAGCGGAAGTCATGTCCCGGCGTCTGCCGCAGTCCCGCGTGGCCGTACTGGTCGTAGCGGGCCCGCCGCTCGGTGTCGTTGAGGACCTCGTAGGCCTCGGCGCAGGCCTTGAACTGCGCCTCCGCCTCTGCATCGCCCGGATTGCGATCCGGGTGATACTTCATGGCCAGTCGTCGATAGGCGCGCTTGATCTCGTCGCCGGACGCGCTGCGTTCGACGCCGAGAATCTCGTAGTAGTCGCGCTGGGTAGCCATGGGTCAGTCGCCGCTTCCAGAGAACCACAGAGGCACAGAGGGCACAGAGGTAGCACAGAGAAGGCAACGGAAAAAGGGAACTCTTCGCACAAACACGGAAGCGCAGAGCGGACTTGACTGAGGTCGGGACTTCTCACCGTTCCCAGCACCCGCGCTCCTCAGTTCCCTCCGGCACCGGCGCGTCGCCAGCAACGCGCGCGCCTGTCTCACTCCTTGCCTTCTCTGTGCATCCTCTGTGACCTCTGTGCCTCTGTGGTTCTCTGGTGACGAGAACGCTCAGCTCACCGCGCCCTCGACGGGCTTGGTCTCTTCCTTCAGCTCGGTGATGATCACATCGGTCGTGAGCATCAGGCCGGCGACGGACGCCGCGTTGAGGAGAGCGGTCTTCGCAACCAAGGCCGGATCGATGATGCCGGCCTTCACGAGGTCGACATACTCGCCGGTGGCGGCGTTGAAGCCCCAATTGGCGGACTTTTCCGCTTCGAGGATCCGCTCGACGACGAGATCGCCGTCGGCGCCAGCGTTGTTCGCGATCTGACGGGTGCAGGAGACGAGCGCCTCGGCGACGATGTCGAAGCCGAACTTCTCATCGCCCTTCGCCTTCTTCTGGGCGGCCTCGACGGCCTCGATCGCCCGGAGGAACGCGACGCCACCGCCCGGGACATAGCCTTCCTTCGCGGCCGCGCGGGTCGCGTGGAGGGCGTCGTCGACGCGGTCCTTCCGCTCCTTCATCTCGATCTCGGTCATGCCGCCGACATTGAGGATCGCGACGCCGCCGGTGAGCTTCGCGAGGCGCTCCTGGAGCTTCTCGCGGTCATAGTCGCTCGTCGACTTCTCGATCTGGGCCTTGATCTGCGAGGCGCGGGCGTCGATGTCCTTGGCCTTGCCGGCGCCCTGGACGATGACGGTCTCGTCCTTGTTGATCGTGACGCGCTTCGCGGAGCCGAGTTCCTTGAGCTCGACATCCTCGAGGTTCCGGCCGATGTCCTCGGCGAAGAAGGTCCCGTTGGTGAGGACGGCGATGTCGCCGAGCATGGCCTTACGGCGATCACCGAAGCCAGGCGCCTTCACCGCGCAGACCTGGAGCACGCCGCGGAGTCGGTTGACGACGAGCGCAGCGAGGGCCTCGTTCTCGACCTCTTCGGCGATGATGAGGAGCGGCTTGCCCGCGGTCGCGACCTTGTTCAGCAGCGGAAGAAGATCGGCGAGGTTCGAGATCTTCCGCTCGTAGATCAGGATCATCGGGTTGTCGAGCACGCACTCGGCGCGCTTCGGATCGGTCATGAAGTAGGGGGAGAGGAAGCCCTTGTCGAAGGCCATGCCCTCGACATACTCGAGCGTCGTCTCGCTGGCCTTGCCCTCCTCGACCTCGACGACGCCCTCGGCGCCGACCTTGTCGATCGCCTCGGCGATGAGCTTGCCGATCTGGCTGTCGTGGTTGGCGGAGACGGTCGCGATCTTCTCGAAGTCGGCCCGGCCCTTGCACTTCGTGGCCATGCCGGTGATCGCCTCGGCCGCGGCGTTCGCGGCGGCGGTGATGCCGCGCTGGATCGCCACGGCGTTCGCGCCGGCGGCGACATGCTTCAGGCCGCCGTTGAAGATCGCGCCCGCGAGCACGGTCGCCGCGGTCGTGCCGTCACCGGCGACATCAGCGGTCTTCTTCGCGACCTGCTGCACCATCTTCGCGCCCATGTTCTCGAAGGCATCGGGAAGATCGATTTCCTTCGCGACCGAGACGCCGTCCTTCGTGACGCTGGGGTTGCCCCAGCTCTTCTGGACGATGACATTGTGTCCGGTCGGGCCCATCGTCACCGCGACCGCCTTGGTGAGCTTGTCGACGCCGCGCTTGAGCTCGACATGAGCGGCGACATCGAACTTCATCTGCTTGGTAGCCATTGGGGAATTCTCGCTGTTCGTTAGGTGCTCTTCCCGGCGAGGGAAGGAAGCTCAACTCGGACCGGCAATCAGTGCTCAATGAGGCCGAGGAGCTCACTCTCCCGCATGATCACATGGGGAACGCTCTTGATTTCGATCTCCGTGCCGGCGTACTTGCCGTACACGACGGTGTCGCCCTTCTTCACGAGGGGCTTCTGGCGCTCGCCGTTGTCCATGAGCTTGCCGGGGCCGACGGCCACGACCTTGCCCTGCATCGGGCGCTCCTTGGCGGACTCGGGAAGGAAGAGACCGGACGAGGTCTTGGTCTCGGGTTCGATGGGCTTGATGACAATGCGATCTTCGAGGGGACGAACGTTCATCGGAGTGCTCCGGGTGAGTGTCTTAGTTGGGTGCCGTGTGCCAGAGAACCACAGAGGCACAGAGGGCACAGAGGATGCACAGAGGAGAGGGTGAGGGAGCGCGACTCAGGTGACCGAAGCCTTCAGAACCTCGATCGCATTGACTTCTCTGTGCTACCTCTGTGCCCTCTGTGTCTCTGTGGTGAATTGCCGTCGTTACCTGACTCGAGAGGCCGGGCTTAGAAGCCCATGCCTCCCATGCCTCCCATGCCGCCCATGCCGGGCATGCCGCCCATTCCGCCCATGCCGCCGCCGTGGCCGTGGTCATGGTCGTGGCCGCCCTTCTCGTCCTTCGGCTTCGGGGCCTCGACGATGGTGCAGTCGGTGGTGAGCAGCAGCGCGGCGACGCTCGCGGCGTTCTGGAGAGCGGTGCGGTCGACCTTCGCCGGGGTGATGACGCCCTGCTTGACGAGGTCGCCGTACTCGAGCGTGAGGGCGTTGAAGCCTTCGTCGCCCTTCATCTCGCGGACCTTCGCGACGACGACGGTGCCCTTCTCGCCGGCGTTGTCGGCGATCGTGCGAAGCGGGACCTGGATCGCCTCCTCGACGACATCGACGCCGTGCTTCTCGTCGCCGCGGCAGGCATCGCGGATCTTCGCGAGCACCTTGACCGAGCGGACATAGCTGACGCCGCCGCCAGCGACGACGCCCTCGGCGACCGCGGCGCGGGTCGCGTGGAGCGCGTCCTCGACGCGGGCCTTCTTCTCCTTCAGCTCCGCCTCGGAGCCGGCGCCGACATTGACCTGGGCGACGCCGCCGGCGAGCTTCGCGAGCCGCTCCTGGAGCTTCTCGCGGTCATAGTCGCTGTCGGTCCGCTCGATCTCGGCGCGGATCTGCTCGATGCGGCCCTTGATCGCCGCGGTCGAACCGGCACCCTCGATGATCGTGCACTCGTCAGCGGTGATCTCGAGCTTCTTCGCCTGGCCGAGCTGGGCGATGGTGACCTTGTCGAGCTCGATGCCGAGATCCTTCATGATCGGCGTCGCGCCGGTGAGGACCGCGATGTCCTCAAGCATCGCCTTGCGGCGGTCGCCGTAGCCGGGGGCCTTGACGGCGCAGACATTCAGGACGCCGCGCAGCTTGTTGATGACGAGGGTCGAGAGCGCCTCGCCGGTGATGTCCTCGGCGATGATGAGAAGCGGCTTCTTCGAGTCCATGACCTTCTCGAGGAAGGGCACGAGCTTGGTGATCGAGTCGATCTTGTCCTCGTGGATGAGAACGAGGCACTTGCTCAGTTCGACCGTCATTGCCTCCGTGTTGGTCACGAAGTTCGGGCTGAGGTAGCCGCGATCGAACTGCATGCCCTCGACGACATCGACGGTCGTCTCGAGGCCCTTGCCCTCCTCGACCGTGATGACGCCATCCTTGCCGACCTTGTTGAAGGCGTCGGCCATGATCTTCCCGATGGTCGGGTCGTTGTTCGCGCTGATGCTCGCGACGGCGGCGATGCCACCGTTGACGTTGGCGACCGGACGCGACATCGACTTGATGTTGTCGACGACCGCTTCGACGGCCTTCTTCATGCCGCGGACGAGGGCGTTCGGCTCGACACCGGCGGCCAGCCGCTTCGCGCCGGCCTTGAAGAGGGCTTCGGCAAGCACGGTCGCGGTGGTGGTGCCGTCGCCGGCGTCGTCGGAGGTCTTGCTGGCGGCCTCCTTCACGAGCTTCGCGCCCATGTTCTCGACCTTGTTTCGGAGTTCGATCTCCTCGGCGACTGAAACGCCGTCCTTGGTGACGGTCGGACCGCCCCAGCTCTTGTCGAGGACCGCGTTGCGGCCGCGGGGACCGAGGGTGCTCTTGACAGCGGCGGCGAGCTTCTCGACGCCAGCGAGGAGGGACTTACGGGCTTCGGTATCGAAGGACAGTTCCTTCACGGCCATGGGACGGATCTCCAAGCAGGTCAAAAGGAGTCGAAGGGGGATCGCGCCCGGGGCCTTGCCGAGGTCGCGGCCAACGCGTTGGCCGGACTGCTCGACGAGCCGATCGCCAGCGATGAGGCGGCGAAGCGATGCCCGGGGCGGAGAGGCAGGCTGGCTATCAAACGCTGCGCCACTCCCCGGTTCCCCATCGGCTCCCCGCCGGCTCCGCCGGGCGAACCGGCGAGGGAGGCTCTCGCCGAACGGACCCCGCCGCTGATCGACCGCCTACCCGCC
>VYLE01000119.1_pt1 | contig 72651 bp, 66 predicted proteins | sample 5114391 | NCBI WGS metagenome assembly VYLE01 (sample SAMN12291771, study PRJNA351875) | freshwater metagenome | isolation source: freshwater lake | place: USA: Michigan, Kent Lake | collected 2013-08-15 | reverse complement strand
GCAGCGCGGATGGAAGCGAAGGCTTGTCGTCTCATGCAAGGCCGAAATGCCGCGCGTCCGGAGATATGTTTCGGCAAGCGTGCCATGAGTGGGCTTTGACATGGCAAACAGGCGCCGAGCCGATTCCGGCGAACCGATGGGAACGGGTGGGAGCGGCGATTTAGACGCCACGTCGGTCTGCGGTAGACTGAGAAAACGCCGCGCCTCGGCAAGGACATCGCGGAATTCAACGAAGCCGCAGCTTTGCCTGATGACGTCGAGCAGATCGCCGTGTTCAGCGGTCGCGGCATCGGTCCACTTGCCGGCCGCTCCCTTACCCCCATGACGGCGGCGCAGCCGAACAAACATGGATCGACCAGGCGTGTTGTGAACGTCGCCGACGACCCAATAGCGGCCAACGCGCCGGCCATTTGAAAGATAGTGCCGGCAGACGAGTTCGGCTCGTTCGGCCAGCCGGCGGGCGAGATCGGATACTTGGGCTGACATGATCGTTCCCAGCAAAAAGAAGGCCCGCCAGTGACGGCGGGCCTTCGAGGTCAACGCTTCTGCTCGCCTACTCGGCCGCGGCAAGCGGCTCGTCTGTGAGAATCGCGTCATCTTGGGCGAGATGCTCTGCGCCGAGCTTGGGCGCTTCGCGTTCGGCGGCGTTCGTGTCCTCACTGCTCGAATTGAACCGCGAGACTTGGTCAGATTCCACGTCTACTGAAGTGGTGCTGATGGCCTGGCCGGGCGCGCGCAGCGGCTCCGGAAGCCAGCCTGAACCGGCGAGGAGTTCTTGCGCCCTCTCCGCCATCTCGCCCTTCTTCAGGTGCTCGATGAGCTGAGCTGCGGTGTCTCCCTTGGCCTCGCGGACGGCTTGCAGGATGCGGGCCTTGGTCACCCGCCCGAGATAGTTGTCGACGGTCGGCGTCCAGCCTGCGGCAGCAATGTCGAGCCCGATTGCCTCGGCGAGGCGGTCGGCGTGGCCCAGCGCATGCGGACGCCGATTCCAGGGCTCGTACACCGTATTGACGCTGAGCGCGATGCAATGCGCGAACAGGGCATCGCGGCTGTCCCGATCGAAGGTGGAGAGCGCGTCCCAGAGCTCGGCTGGTTCACGCGGCAACTGCTCGGACCAGTGCTGGTGCCTCTCGTCGACGGCCTTGGCGATGGCGGTATCGCCGAGGCCCGGCGCCTGGCTGCCGAAGACGACGCTCTTCGCGTCGATGTCGAGGCAGGATTCGGGCGTATAGCGGTAGAACAGTTTTAGGCAGAGCGCGTGCAGCGCGGCCAGGAACGCAATGTCTGGGTTTTGAGCCAGCGCTTCGCGCAGGGCCAGCGTGCGATAGGCTGTGAGCTCGGTCATCAAGCGATCCGGGATCGGCTTGATGCCTTCCTCCTGATCGGGCTCCTCGGTATTTGCCGAGGCGCCTGTCTGCCCCTCGGTCGTGTCTCCGGAGGCGGAGGTCGCCGCTGGGGTGGCACTCGGCTCGGCGTCAGCTTCTCCCTCCGCCTGCGGAATTGCAGGTTCATCCTCGGGACGGACATAGCCGCGCTCGACCCGCAGCGCGCCAGATGTGTCGATGCTGACAAAGACACCCGCGCGCGCGATCTCGTCGGAATCGTACTGGACCGGCCGCTCATCGAGTTCGGCAAGCGCGGTCTCGATCTCGCCAAGACGCTGATCTATCGCTTCGGGAAGGACATCGACGTCGGAATGCGCCTGCTCGAGACGCTCATACTCGGCGCGCAGGGCTTCGGCCGCGGCGACCTCCTCGTCGGTCATCGCGACGGACTCGCCCGAAATGCGGCGCAGACCGCAGATGTGGCCGTAGGGAAAATCGACCGCGACCTCGACCCATTTCCAACCCTCGGAGCGGATGTTGTTCGCCTCGCGCTCCAGCTTCTGGGCAACAAGACGCTCAAGCAGCATTGGATCCTGCAACCAACCGCCGTCGTCCTGCTGGAAGAGGTCCCGCATAATGTCGCCGCCGGCGGCCTCATAGGCCTCGATACCGACGAACTGGGCACGCTTGTCGGAGGCGCGCACGGCGCCCTCGGTGAGCAGGCGCCGGATGTAATAGGGCTCCTTGTTGTGGGAACGCTGCACAGCCTCCCACACCTGCTCCTGGCGCTCATGGTCCGGATTGACCGCAAACGCCATCAATTGATCGAGAGTCATGCCATCTTCGGCATAGACGTCGAGCAGACTTGGCGAGACGGCGGCGAGCCTGAGCCGTTGCTTCACTACCTGGACGCTGACGAAAAAGGCAGCCGCAACCTCCTCCTCGGTCATGCCCTTCTCGAGCAAATCGCGGAAGGCCCGGAACTGGTCGAGGGGGTGAAGCGGCGCTCGCTGGACGTTCTCGGCGAGCGAATCCTCCTCGGCGAGCCCATCGATCCGGATGACACAGGGCACCGGCGCGTTGCGCGCGAGCCGCTTCTGCTTGACCAGAAGCTCGAGCGCGCGATAGCGCCGTCCGCCGGCCGGGATTTCGAACATGCCAGTTTCGTCGCCGCCCTCGTCGAGAACCGGCCGGACGGTGAGGCTCTGAAGCAGGGTGCGCCGCGCGATGTCCTGCGCGAGCTCCTCGATCGAGACGCCCGCCTTGACACGGCGGACATTGTACTGGCTCAGCACCAGCCGGTTGAAAGGAATATCGCGGGACTGGCTCAGTATGATCTTCCGAATAGGTTTCGCCATTGAAGTTTCTCCGCGACGGGCGGTGGAGAACCTCTCTCGACCTTCTGGCCCGTCACGAAGCGAAGCGCCGCCCTCTTCCTCTGAGGGCGGCGCCAGCCGGAGAACCGAGAGCTGAGGCTCGTCACGCGCGCACCACTGGAGCGGGTGCCATCGGCCTCAGTTCGCCCGATCGAGCAGCTTTTTGGCCTTCGCCTCGAGATCGAGCCGGGCGTCCTGGTGCGGCTTGTCCCGCGCGACGGCGGTGATGCCTTGCACAAAATCGAAGACGCTCTCGGGCTTGCGGCCATCCTCGGCAAGCACCGTCTCGATGATCTTCGTCGTCTCATTTTTGCTAAAGCCCCGCTTGCGCAGGAAATCGGTTCGCTCCTCGTCCGTGCGCGCAACGACGCGCTCGCGCGCCGACTTGATGCCATTGACGAACGGTATCGGCGAGGAGTTGGCGAAGCGCGTGAGCGCCGGCGCCGCCTCGTGGGCAAACCTAGATGCAGCGTATTTGGAATGGCGGATCGTGATCTCCTCGAAATCCTCGACGCCCCAGAGATTCCGATTCTGGCAGACGGCGCGGAGATAGAAGCTCGCGATCCCAAGGGTCTTGGCACCGACCTCGGAATTCCAGCAATAGAAGCCGCGGAAGAAGAGGTCGGGCGAGCCATCCGGCAGTTTGCCCGCCTCGATCGGATTGAGGTCGTCGACCAGGAACAGGAAGACGTCCCGGTCGGAGGCGTAGAGGGTCGTGGTCGCGTTCGTGACATCGACCCGCGGATTGTAGATCCCGGTCGACCAGTCGAGCACGCCCGGCACCTTCCAGCGGGTGTCGCCGGTGCCATTGCCGGCGATGCGCTGCACGGCGGCCACAAGTTCTTGATCAAAGATGCGCCCATAGTCGGGGCTGGTGACTGCGCGAAGTTCAGCACGTCCGTCCCCGACCTCGAGCGTCTTGATCAGCTCCGCGCGATTCGAGGTCAGTCCGTACTGCAAATTGATGGCCGCGAGTGGCGCCGGCAGTTGTCGCAAATAGGCGGACGGCGCCCCGACCATTGTAGCGAGCTGACCGAAGCTCCAGTGCGTCGGCGCAAGAGGCGCGGCCTCACCTGGCAGCATCAACGTCAGCCGCTCCGTATCCTGACGACTCGCCTCCACCCGTATCGCCGCGCTCTCCACCGTCCGGGTCCGGCTTCGCTCGGCACGGCCCCGTACGGCGGCGTGAAGGTCGGAGAGTGACAAGTAGCGCTCGTCCGCCGGCCGGGAAAACCACTCCGAGGAGACACGGCCGACGCGCTCACCGCGGCTCACATCCACCTTGTAGCCGCCACGCGCATCGCGAGCGGCATCCAGAACATTCAGTTGGGTCATGGGATATCTCCATGACGGGCGCCGCGAGACTCTCCTCTCGGCTCGTAACCCGTCACGGATATTCCGGCCATCCTCTGACTCTCTGATCGCGCAAATCGATCGCAGCGAACTTCTAGAATGCTTTATGTCGGAGAAGAAGACAGCTCCGTTAAGCGAAAGCAAACGGGTCTGTTGCGATTTGATGAGAGAGTGGATCGTCAGCATCACCAAAGCTCAACACGATCGTATTACAACCCAGACGCGCGGCCAACGAGAATGCTCGATTGCCCGCGCCCGAGGATAGCGCCTTCGAATATGGAGCCGCTTCCGACGCAGCCACGCCAGCGAATGAGACCACGAATGATATTGCCAGATTTCTTCTACACACAGCCACAATTTCGCGCTGCAAGCCCAGACGCCGCGAAGCTGAAGAACGTGACCGAGTGGACGCTCGATACGCCTGGAACCGGCCTGGCCCTTGCGCTCGACTATTATCGATTCGAAGCGTTCGCGACCAGGAAGGATCGTGACGCCGCTTGTGGGCCGACGGCGCACCAAGACGTTCGGTACGTGCTGGCGACCGAAGATGACCTCCGATACGAAGGCATCACGGTCGATGACGTCGCATGCGGTTATACCGTGGATCATCCGCGCTTCGAGGAGGTCGTCTCGCCGCTGTTTGATGCGGCCTTCAAGCGGCTGATTCGTGATGTGATTGACCGGCCAAAGAATGCGAAGGGGAAGATCGCATCCGCCGAGATCTTCATCGCCAGAACGCGGTACTCGATTGCAGCGGAAGCAAGCGACGATTGGATCAAGTTTCCGGTGACGGCGATGAGTGTATTCGAAACGAGCAATCAGGACGTGATGGGCAGAACGGTTGACTGGCTACAGAACCGGCTCATGCTGACAGCGGCGCCATCATTGTTTGAAGCGGAAGCAAACTGACAGATCCCATCTGGCGACAGTCGCTCTACACGTTGTGCAACGATCCCTTCAAACTCCGCGGCCGCTTTGTCTTGGCCGGTGGAACGGGCCTCCCCGGTGGAACGGATTGCGCACTGGCGCTCGTATCCAATTCACAATCCTAGCATAGTCCTAGCTGGTGTAACAGGCCGCGCATGAACCAGGTCGACGAAGTCTTTCAACACGAGAACATCTACACAATCCTCCGTGCCATTGCCGAGTTGCACCGAAATCTTGATGCAGCTCTCAAGCGCAAAGCGCGAACGCAACTGTGGCCAGCCGGCCGGAACGGAATGATCGAGGCTCTGACCGCAATCGCCTGGTTCTTTGAGAAATTGGAGGGATTTGGCGCCTATGCCAACGTTCTCAACGAATTCGGTTCGGCCCTAGCTGATCTCGATCGCGGATCGGTGCACGCGATTTTTGTGGCAAAGGCGAGAAAGGGCGGTAAAGGAAAGCCGCCCGACAACACCGATGTCGCGTGCGCTCGCGCCCGGGTCGCAATAGCAGTGTCCTGCATGATGCGCGCCGGGAGGACAAAGCAAAACATTGCGAACGAGATCGCAATGAAGCATCACGGTCTGCGGCGCATTACGAAGTCTCCGACGAGCGACAAGCCGCTGAGCGCCTCAATTGTCAGTTGGTACAACGAATTCAATCAAGGCAAAGGTAAGAATCAGGAAGCTAGAGATCTCTATCGAATCTTCCAGCACCGTTTGGCGGGTGTGAACCGCCGCGGCCAGCTGTCGCCTGCGTCGCTGAACGACATAGCGCAACAGCAACTGCATCTAGCCGCGCACTTTGTACCGTTGACGAAAGCCGAGGCACTTGCCCTCGAAAATTTCGTTGAAGTGAAACGGGTCCCCGAGCGTCCGAAAGGTGTTGGCCGCCGTCGCGGTGTTTAATCCCGCTATTCACACCACGCCTTTACCGATTTGTTCCCGCACGGGCGGACGGCAAGCCGTCTGGCTCCACCTCGGCCCAATCTCGGTGCCGAGGCGCAGCACCGTGCAAGGATTCGGTAATGAAGATCAAGGTGACGGACGACAATCTGACGAAGATCTGGGATGCTTTGGACGAGGCCAACGGGAACGCGAAGAAGCATGTCGCGCTCCCCGGTGATGTTTTCGGCCTGGCGATCAAGGCCGAGCAGTCCCTGAGCCTCAGCGGCCTTCCCGTGCGGGCGCGCGTCGGCGCCAGGGTGGTGTGGCATGGCGCCGGGGCCTCCGCCCTCGCCTACCGCTACAAGATGGCGCGGACCCGTATCACCCTGACCCGTGGCGTCAAGGGCTGGTTCATGACCGACGTCCAGCGCGTCGGAGTGCACCCGAAACAGTCCGAGCACTACCGCATCAGCATCTCCACCGCCCAGCGCGACCGCATCGTCGCGACGGCGCTGCGCACCTTCGAGGTTCGCAACGCTGCCGCCGAAGTCAACGCCGGGGCGCCGACCTAGACACGGGCTAGTCACATGGACATGAACTTCGACTCCAATCCCGAGCATAAAGAGCAGTCCGACGAGCCGGAGCCGCGCATCTCGAAGGCCCGCCTGAAGCGGGACGGCTGGCGGGAGGTGCGGGCCTTTATCGAGCCGACCGAGCCGCCGACTGGCACGACGAATGAGAAGCCGGGAGCTCGGACCGACGCCGAGAGGAAGGCTGATCAGCGCCAGCGTCAGCTGGCTGAGGGCCTGAAGCAGATCAACGTCGTCGCTCCCGAGGACGATGATGCCCGCGTCCTCATCATGCAGGTCGCGAAAGCGATCAGGTCGAGGGCCGTCCGCCGCGACATCGCTGCCATTCTGGCCGACCGCGATCTCGTGAAGATTGGCCGGAGGGTGAGGCGTCTGCGCGGCGACGCGGCCGATCAGGTCCGCGCGCTGCTGAAGCTTTAGACGCCATAACATGAAGGGATTCACACCGATGAGGAAAGTCTACTTCGCCCAGCCGCTGTTCGACCAAAACAGTCCGGATTTCGAACACCTTCGGAGCCTGCCCGACAAGTTCACGCTGAACACTCCCGGCGCGCGGCTGGCGTTGGCGCTCAACTACTACACGGTCGAGGCCTACGCGCGGGAAGCAGATCGGGATGCGGCATGCGGCATGACCGCCCACCCGGACATCATGTACGTGCCCACTGATGAGGTCTCCGCCGAGGAGACCGATATGATCGGCTGCGGATATCCCATCGGCCATCCGGATTTCGAGAGGGTGCTCGATCCGATCTTCTCCCGGCTGGTCGAACGTTTGATCGGCAAGATGATGGCCGCCGGCCGGAACGCAAAAGGTCCGATTGCCATGGAAGCGCTGTCCGTTGCGCGGACGCGCTACACGATCGAAGCCATCGCCAATCGCGACAGCATTCGGTTCGAGGTTGATGGTCTGGCCGTGTTCGAGAAACGCGAACGCGCGACGATCAACGCTACGTGCGCCTTTCTTGAGGAAAGGCTCCATCTTCACCTCCTCCCGACGCCGACGAAGCTGAAGGCTCATTAGATCCACAGCACAGCGAAGCGCATCGTCAGCCTGGTGACAAACTCAACAAGAGAACGACAATGAATGAACTCACCCTCGATCCTACCATCCTTCAAGCAGGGCCGCTGGACTGCTGGCCGATCCAGGAGAAGGGTCGTTCCGCGCTCCCCGCCTGCTTCGACCTGACGCTCGGATCGGGTCTTCTCACATTGACCCACGCGGCGATGCCGGACTGGGTCATGGTGTCGACCGAGCACATCCGCATCGCGATGCCCGAAGCCGCGAACATCACCCGCCTCCGTGAGGCGCTGGGTATCGGAGGCATTCTTCGCTCGGCACTAATCGACTTGCGATGGGCCGCGATCTCCGACCGGGGGATCCTCACCGCGTGCGGCGAGGTCAAGAAAACTCTGCAGAGACTCGCCGACCAGCCGGACGGCCGTGGCGCCGATCCCGTTGACAACGAATTCGACGATCCGGTGATGCAGCCGTACGATCGCTGGTGGTATGGCGTCGACCGCAAGGGAAACGAAGCCTCGATCGACAAGCCGCAGGTATTGGCGTTCCCGATCACGCACGTCAACCGTGCGAGGGAGCGCAATCCCAACCTTGTCATCAATGAATTGTATGACCTGCTGGAGGACGGCCACAGCCCGGTCATGGCCAAGATCGGCATACCCAAGAACAGCGCCGACTACCCGGAAGCGCGCGCCGAATGGATCGAAATCGCGATCGAGTCTCTCGTGGCTAACATCGAGGAGGCGGTGAAGGGCTGGCCGGTCCTGCCGGGTGAGCCGTTCCAGCAGCTCGTTTGGGCCGGCGACGACATGTTCTTCATCACGCTCGACACCATCGATGGCGTGACCGTGGCCTCGGCGACGGCATCCAGGCAGTCGCTGGAGGAGTTCAGCCTGGAGGTCCACAGGGTTGGGCACATCCATCTGGCGCGAGGGCTCGCGATGCTGCACCGGGCCGTTGTGTCCTGAGTTGCCGTCAGTCCCAAGACTAAGTCCAGCAACTCGAGCCGACGCTGCGGCTGGCGCGCACAAACATACAGTATATTCAGTAGGAGTAGGCAACATGGCACACCGCAGCGACACGGAGGACGGGCGTGAACCGACGGCCAATCACGGGCAGCTCGATCGGTCCGAGGCCCGTGAGCGCGACCTCGTCACGCGGTATCAGCACATTCGGAGCCACATGAACGTGACGGCGGCGCTGCGCAGCCTCGACCGAATCGACAACGCAGGATTCCGGGCGGTGCTGGCACAACTCGCCGACCTCGGCGTGATCATCGGCGCCGACGCCGTTCTCCCCGAAGACCTGGCGCGCCGGCATGACAGATTGGGACTGACGCTGGTCCTTGCCGGAGCCGCGCCGCTGATCTGGCTCAATCTGTTTAAGCACGATAGCGTCGCCGCTCTGGTCGATACCGTTGTCCATGAAGCTGTTCATGCCACGATCCGGCGTCTCGGCCGTCTCCCGCGTACGCCGGAGCCCGACGAAGCGATCGCTTCCTATGGCGAAGAAGTCGTCGCTCTCGCCGGTGCGAACCTCATTCTGCGCAAGATCGCCTTTCCCGCGCATCACGAAATCGCGCAAAACATGATCGGGCTCGCCAAGTGCCGGATGGTTCTTCACGAGCTTGGATGTAGCGAACAGTTCGTGCGGGATCGACTGGCCGAAGCCGAGCTCGCCGCCGACTTCTTTACGGATTTCGGCATCAACGTCGCCCGTCCCAGCCTCGAAGAGATCCAGTCGCGCCCGCGTCGCAAGTAGCGGCGTGCAGTGGATAGCCGAGAACAAGCGATACCCAAAAAAGTAGTTGAGGAGCCACGGCCAGTGAACAATTTCCCCAGGATCCTCGAAAAGCTCAAGAAGCTCGCCGCCGCGTGCCGCGCCGAGATCGGGGCCTCCGATCGCCCGCTCGACGCCATGCCGGTGCAATGGGTATTGCCGTTCTTTTTCGTGCATCCGAACCAGGCCGAGGGTTGGTGGCTACAGGTTGGGTCCGAGGTCTGGGCGCGGATTGGCCGTCTGGAGCAGGAGCCGGAGCCGCTTATGATTGCCGAGGCGGAGCTGCAGAAGACGCCATTCGCGCTGTCGCACGCGGAAATGCAACAATTCCGGAATGGTCCGCTGCTTCGGATGTTGTCGCTGGTCGATCTGCGGCTCGCACGGCAACGAGGTGGACGGCTCAAGCGCCAGGTCGAACTCGCCATGCGGGAGGCATTGGAGTTCGAGGTATTTCGGCGCGATCCGGAAATTGGCGCCCTGCTCTCCTGCATGCAGGCGCAATTCGATCACGTTGACGTGCCGGTGATCAGGGGCGCCGGCTTGACTACACTGGCAGAGCTTGCCTGGGTCCCCGGGATCCCCACCAAGGGGAAGGCTGCAGACGATAGCACCAGTGAGGGAGATCGCCGCCTTGCGTTGTTTGAGACACTTCGGGCGGAAGGCGAAAAGCTCGCAGTGGACCGGTTTCCGGGGCTGACCGAGCCGGCCGAGGCCGAGGCAGCCGTCATCGCGCAGATTCGCGCTCTTGCTGGCACTTCCCGGTCGCGAGCGGAATTCGAAGATGCGATCCAGGCCGCGGCGAACTGGGTCCATACGTTGGCGAAGGCGTGCGTTCATACAAAGGACGTCGCGGAGGAAAAGCACCAGCTCGCCAAGCGCGCGAAGGACGTTGAAGCGTTGAAGCGGCCGCCGACGGGCAAAAATCCCTTTGACCGAGAGCCGATGACTCGCGGGCAGCACGAGCTGTTCACGAGAAACGAGTTTTCGGCACTCGAGCTGGCATTCATCGCGGTGGCCGCCGACGTCGATCCAAACCTGGTCACCGTCAATCACGTGCTGGCCACCCCGGAGTTCCGGCTGGCGCGCAAGCTAGGCCAGATCGGCCGCGGACATCAGGCCGTCCTTGATTTGGAGGAGATCAAGGATCTGAACGAGCTGATCTTGGGCGAACAGGGGCATGCCGAGGGCGCGATGTACCGCGAGGTTCACCGCTATCTGGCCGAGTGCACCCTCGACATCTTGGCTCTGCCCGGAGGAAGAGATCGTCTGAATGATGCGATCGCTCAGGGGCAGGAACTCGCTGTTCCGGATTAGGCCTCGTCCTGCCGGCGGCGTTGCAAGGTCGATTTTGGACCTCCCGCGCCATTAGCTCATTCATTTCCGAGACGGGTGACGGCGGATCGGCTCCTCTGGTTGCGGATCGCTTTAGATCCCAACCGAGAGGAGATCATGTCGAAAAAGATGCGCAACCCCGCCGAGGGAGTGTTCCTGCCGTTGAGGCTGCCCGCGGCCGCGATCATCACGCAGGACAAAGGTGGCGATGGAAAAAGCCTGGTCGGGCACGCGCTCTCCGAGCGCGCGCGGATCGCCGACATCCCCATCGGTATCGTCGAGGTCGACACCCAGGGGAAGTCGCTGTCGGTCCTGGGGCCGCATGTGGTCTCCATCGCGACCGACGCCAAGATGGCGCGACGCGATCCCAGCGCCGCTTTGCGTGCCCTGACACCCCTGTATGACACCCTCGAGACGATCGCCAAGGCCGGTGGCCTCAGCGTGGTCGAGTTCGGCGCCAATGAAGCCGGCCGGGGTGCTTTGTGGGCGGGGATGGTGGAGCTGCAGGAGGACCTCTCGGCGCTCGGCGTCGAGATCTTCGTGATCACACCGTTCACCGCTCAAGCTGAGTCGATGCGTCGCGGCGCGAAGTCGGCCGCGAGCTTTCTCGAAGTGCTTCCCGACGCCCGCCTGGTCCTGATCGAAAACCAGCGTGACGGTGCGGTGAGCGACCTGCATCCGGCGAGCGATGCCGCGGATGCGTACCGCACCTCGATCCTGCCGCTCGCCAAGAACGCGATCACCCTCCGCATGCCGATGATCGAGGCGGGCAGCTGGCGGCCTTTTGAGGCGCGCGGGGCGCGCCTCGTCGATGCCGTGACGATGCCGATCGACGAGGTCATGAAGGTGACGGGCCTGCCGCGACCGGAGGCCAAGATGATCCGCGGCGATGTCGCGGCCTGGTGCTCGGAGATGTTTTCCGAGTTCGACAAGCTGATCGTCTTCGAGGGTGACAAGAATGGCCAATGAGGAATTCGAGGACGTGGTCGCCGCGGCTACGGCCGATGCTTCCGCCAGCCGCAAGGAGCTCGGCTGCAGCTATGCAGTCGAGTTCCGGGAAAATCCCGAAAGTTTCGACCCCCGCAAGCTCATCCCGCTCGGCAAGGAGGGCCTGCTGACCTTCGTCGCGACGGTGAACGTGCCCGCGCACGGGCTCGGCCCCGCGAATGAGCCCGAGGCCGAGGTCGAACTCATCGAGCCGGGTTCGGTCGATCGTGGCTGGCGCGACAAGCAGAACGTGCCGCTCCCGTTCGAGATCTCCGCCCTGCTGTTCGGTGCGGTGGCGGGGATCGCGATCGTGTTCGGTTCCGCAATCGCATGGACCATCTGACACCGAGAAGATCCATCATGAACAATCCCATCCGGCTGTTTCGGTCGGCCCTCTTCGTGGCGTTCGGCGCTGGCCTGATTACGCTCGTTGCTGGCGTGATTTCGCTCTTTCTGGTCGCGCCGCCGACCGTCGAGGTGCTGTTCCACGGCAATGTCAGCCTGGCCAGCGAGATGGCCATCGACGAAATTCTTCAGAACCTTCGGGGCGAACGGTGCGGTTATCTGAGCTGGCCGGTTGTATGCCGGCTGGATTGGATCCGGGCCATCACAGTGCAGTTGTTGGACTCGCCGATCGGAGCGAGCCGGCTTGCCATGATCGGTCTTGGCGTTCTGGCGGCAAGCGGGTTTGCGTTCTGCTTCGCCCATGCCGATACGCCACCGATCGAGAACCTCACGGTTAAGCGCGGTCGCCGCATCGAAACAGGAACTTATGCCACCCGCGCGCTGCGACATGCGATCCATACTGTCGGCAGACCGCAGAAGCATGATCTGTGGCTCCTGCCGCAGGTGCAATTGAACACCGCCTCGACCGGGCGCAACATCCTGCTGGTCGGCACGCAAGGCTCAGGCAAGACCGGGCTGTTGAGAGCGTTCGCCGACCAGTGCCTCAACAGTCTCAGCGGTCGGACGTTCGTGTTCGACGCGAAGGGGGACATGTTGGCCGGCTTGCCTGTGGACTCGATGATCCTGGTGGCGCCTCAGGATGCGCGCGGTTGGGCCATCGACGTCGGCCGCGAGATTACAAATCTGCTCGTCGCAAGGGAGTTCGCCGCGAAATGCGTTCCGCTCTCCGAGCAGGACCCGATGTGGGGCCATGCAACGCGGAGCATCCTGGCCGACATCGTCATGGCGCTCCGCGCGCGCTCCGGGGAGGTGTGGGGCTGGAGTGACCTTGCCGAGGCGGGGCTCTCCTCGGCCGCCGACATCCGCCGGATGCTGCTTGAGAGCGGCGGCAAGAGCGCTTCGCTGCTGAATTTCGGCGAAGATCCCGAAGAAAACCGCACCGTCATGTCCATCCTGATCACGCTCTGGGTGGCGGTGTTGAGCGTGATCGAGCCGCTCGCGCGTGCGTGGTCGGAGGTCGCCCCCTCGCGCCGGTTCACGGTGCGTGACTGGCTGGCGCCTGGTTCGCGGCTTCCGCGTGCACTGCTGCTGCAGAAGTCGGGCGACTATCCCGAGCTCTCCTCCACGGTCGGCAGCTTCCTGGCGGAGCGGGTCGCCGCGGCGGCCCTTGCATCCTCTCGCCGCCGCCCCGGCACCGAACGGCTGACTATGCTGCTCGATGAATTCCCGGAGGTGCCGATCGAGCGCCTGCCACGGCTTCTCGCGCTCGGGCGCGAGCTGCACGTGAATACTATCGCAACCGTGCAGGATCTCGGCCAGATCACTGCCCTCTTCGGCCAAGAGCAAGGCTCGGTTGTCGAATCGCGTTTCGGAATCCGACTGGTGCTTCGTTTGGAGCCGGGCGAAACTGCAAGGCGCATCTGCGAGGTCTGGGTCGGACGACGTCAGATCCGGAGGCGCCGGGATGCCACCGTTGAGGAGCTCGCCAGAGGCATCACGAAACCGATGGAGACCGTTTGGGAGGATACGATCACTCCCGACGTCCTGTCGGATACGCTTGGCGTGTTCGAGTCATCAACCGGGAAAATGATCCGTGTGCTGGCGACAGGCTTTCCGACACTCGCCATCGTCGACGTTCCGCTAACGACCTGGGCCGATCGGCGCGAAGCCCACGTCCCAGCGCCCTGGATTGCCGAAGCCCGGATGGTGGGCCGGCAAAGGGCGGAGCCGGCCTAAAATGGGCTCTTGCGAAATAGTTCATTCATTTCCGAGACCCCTAGTACCAGGCGCTCTAATTGGAAGGCCTCCCATCTGGAGGCCTTTCTTTCGTGGTTGCGACCTGGAATCCAGCGGCGGCGAGCACGTACTACACGCGTCAGCGTGAGACCGAGTATTACGCGGGCAGCGGTGAGCCGGCCGGCATCTGGTACGCGCCTGCCGGGGATTTTGCTGTCGTGGACGGCTCAGTCGTCGACCGCGCCACCTTCGATCGCCTCTATCAGGCGCTCGACGAAAACGGCATATCGTTGCTCGAGCAGCTGCGGCGGCATAGGGATCGCACGCCCGCCTTCGACATCACGCTCAGCGCACCACGGTCGGTCAGCCTCGTTTGGGGCCTTGGATCGTACGATACAAAACGCCTGATCGAAGCGGCACAGCAAAATGCCGTTCGTGCCACGCTGGCGATGCTTGAACGCGAGGCGACCTGGGCACGCCGCGGATTCAACGGGACTTTTCTGGAGAAGGTGGCGCTAACGGCGGCGACGTTCCGGCATGGGGAAAGCCGAAAAGCCCAGCACAGCGACGGACGTGTATTTGCCGATCCTAATTTGCACACGCATTGCGTGTGTCTCAACATCGCAACGCGTCAGAGCGATGGCACGGTCGGTGGACTGCATTCGAAAGTCATCCGCGACTTCAAGATGGCAGCCGGCGCGACCTATCACGCCGCGTTGGCGCACGAGCTCGAGAAGGTCGGTTTTGCGATCGACCGTATCGGCAAGAACGGCGTCTTCGAAATCGCCGGCGTCGATGATGCCTCGATCAAGTATTTCAGCGCACGGCGCCAGGAGATCGAGGAGGAACTCGCTGAACATGGCGTCACCAGCGGTGAGGCAACCGCGCTGGCCGCCGCTATCGCCAAAGCGACGCGAAGCAGCAAGCGTGACAATGTAAGCTTCGGGCGGGAGGAGGTTTGGCGCGACGCCGCGCAATCGCTGGGCCTCGACACCGCATCGTATGCCGAGAGCTTGAGGGACGCCTCGAAGCTGCTTGATCAGAAGGCGGGCGAGCGGCTTCTCTCCGACCGGTTGGTCGCGCTGCCGGCGATTCTCACCGAACATGAGAGCGTCATTGAGCGGCGGGAGCTTCTGCGTTCCGTCTCTGCCGCCCTGGTCGGCACCGGCTTGCCGGCCGAGCGCGCCGAAACCGAGCTCACCCGCCTGCTGAGCCAGCGAGTGTTTCTGGAAATTGGGCGTGATGCGCTTGGCCTGCCCTGCTACTCGACCCCGGAAATGCTCGCGATCGAGCGGGAGGTCGTCGAACAGGCGCAACGTCTCGCGAACCAGTCCTGGCGCTCCGTCGATCCCGGGTCGCTGAGGGACCGTTGCCGGACTTCGGGCCTCACAGTCGAGCAGACCGAGGCCGCGCTCGCGGCAACGACGAGCGCGGCAGTCGCCATCGTCGAAGGCGCCCCCGGGGTAGGCAAGTCGACGCTCCTCGCGCCGGTTGTGGACGGTTACGCTAAAGCTGGATGCCGGGTGATCGGCGCCGCATCCGCGTGGCGAATCGCCAACATGCTCCGAGATGATCTCGGAATCGAAGCGCGGGCGACGGCCTCCTGGATCGCGCGGCTCAAAGCCGGCGAGAGCGTGCTCGACGAGCAGACCGTCCTGATTGCCGACGAAGCCGGCTTGCTCTCCTCGCGGGACATGCACGCGCTGCTTGGCGCCGTCACCAAAGCCGGCGCCAAGATCATCCTCGTGGGCGACCGCCAGCAGCTGCAGGCGATCGGTGCGGGCCCTGGTCTCGATCTGGTGGCGCGCGCGGTTGAAGCTGCGCGCGTCGACAACATTGTTCGCCAGCGCGAGGCCTGGGCGCGGGAAGCCATTACAGCCTTCGGCACCGGGCAGTCAGCGTCCGCGCTCGAGGCGTTCGCTGACCAGGGCTTGTTGATCGAAGCCGACGGCGCCAAGGCGGCCATCGCTCAGGTGCTGGATTCCGCGGAGCAAGTCCATGCCCGCGACGCGGGTGCCTCGATCCTGATCCTCGCCAAGTCCAACGCCGCGGTGGCCGCGATCTCGCAGGCGGCTCGTGAGCGCCTCAAAAACAACGGCATCATCAGGGGTCCCGAGCTTAGCTTCACCGCGGCCACACCGTCCGGCCACTCGACCCAGATCGTACTGGCTGCCGGGGACAAGATCCGATTTCTTGTCCGCGATGACGAACTCGGCGTCGTCAACGGGTCTACCGGGACAGTCGTCAGGGTCACTGAAACCACCGAGCCCTTCAGCAGCACCAATCGGGCTCTCATCGAGGCCGAGATCGGGAACCGACGGATTGCCTTCGATCCAATGCGGCTTGCCAACGCGCAAGGACGCCCCCGTCTTGGCTGGGCCTACGCTTCGACCATCTACGGCAGCCAGGGCCTCACGGTCGACCACGCCGTAGTGTATCTGGATCACACCTACAAGCGTCATGACATCTACGTGGCGGCAAGCCGAGCGCGGGAGCGGACGGCGCTGGTGGTCGATGCCAAGAGCATTGATCGGCGCCTCGCCTCCGAACTGCCCTTCGATCAACAGCGCGATGGCTTGGTCTTTTCGGCGAGCCAGCGCCAAAGCTGGCTGGCCGAACGGCTGTCGCGCGCCTCGCCGAAGATTTCCACGCTCGATGTCATCGAGAGTTCGCGACCGCTCGAGCGGCAGACGGAGCGGGATCGGCAACGGGAGCTCAGCTATGAGCTCTAAGCCAATCGCAGGCCAATCGCGCATCGAGCTGGAGACAAGGCAGGCCAGCACATTCATCCATGCTCCGGCGGCCACTCCTCCTGCGACGAAGAAGAGAGGACGCGGGCAGCCGCAGGCCGAGGACTTTCAGGTGGTACTTGATCTTCCGCCGTCGCCCCCGATTCTGGAGCGCGAGCTGCGGGCGATCGAGGTTTTGCTCGGCCGCGAGCTGCAGGATTTGCTGGTCGGTGGCGCAATCGATCCTATCGAAAAATAGCCGTTGACAGGGGATCACGCGAGATTCACCAATCGAACTCGAGAACGGCGTCAGCATAAATTGTCAGTAGAGTTTTGCCATGAACAAGCACGTGTTTCGCAATTCGATTGCCAAGCAGACCGACGCGGCCAAACGTGTTGCGACCTATTACAGGGTCAGCACCGGGCGCCAGTACGCCAACGAAGCGTCGATTCCGAGCCAGCGCAAAATTACGGCAAGCTTCGCCGATCAAAGCGGCTACGTCATCGTCGAGGAATTTGTGGAAGCAAAGACCGCGACCGATGATCGTCGGCCGGTGTTGCAGGACATGATCGAACGCGCCTGTGCGCCCGATCATCCCTACGACGCGATCCTCTTCTATGCATTCAACCGATTCTTCCGCAACGTCGCCGAGATGGAGCTGACGATCCGGAAGTTGCGCAAGCACGGCGTCGAGGTGGTCTCGGTCACACAGCCGACCGGGGACGATCCAAGTCAAATCCTCGTTCGTCAAATCATCGGGGCTTTCGACGAACACACATCCCGGGAAATCTCCAAGAACACCACGCGCGCTATGCGCGAGTCGGCCAAACAGGGTTTCTGGAACGGGGCGACGCCGCCCCTCGGCTATCGGATTGTTGAAGCTGAGCGGCGCGGGCAGAAGATCAAGAAGAAGCTCGACATTGACGCGGTCGAAGCCGAAACGGTTCGGCTGATGTTCAAGCTTTATCTTGACGGCGACGGCGAGACCGGTCCGCTCGGCGTTAAGGAGACGACGAAATGGCTGAACAGTCACGGCTACCGCACTCGCCGCGGTGCGACGTTCGGCGTCGGGCCGGTTCATAAGATCCTGACCAACACTTGTTACGCGACCGGCCAATGGCCGTACGGCGTGCGCAGTTCGCGGGACGGCAGGAAGCATGACCCGTCGACGGTGATCCATATTCCCGTCCCGGTCCTGATCGAGCAGGCTGATTTCGATCGGGTGCAGGCCAAGCTCGCCCGCAGCAATCCCAAGACCACGCCGCCCCGCGTCGTGAACGGTCCTTCGCTACTGACCGGCATCGCGGTCTGCGCCTCCTGTGGTTCCGGAATGACCCGAACTGGGACGACCAATCGGCAGGGCCGCTCGTACTCGTATTATTCCTGTGCGGGTTGCCAGCAAAAGGGCAGGTCGGTTTGCAAGGGCCGGCACATTCCGGCGGCAACCCTGGACGAAATCGTCTTGACCAATCTCAAGCAGCGCGTGCTGGCGCCCGACCGCCTCGCCGAGATCCTGAAGTCGCTGATCGAGCGTCAGGCTGCAAAGAGCGAGTCCGCCGACGACCGGCTGCTGGCTCTGCAGAAGGAATTAAGCGATTGCGAAGATCGCATGAAGCGGCTTTACCGCTCGATTGAAGACGGCATCGTCGAGCTCGACGATATCCTGCGAGAGCGCACCGCCGCCCTGAAAGCTCAACGCGACCGGGCCAAGGCGGCCCTCGATCATGCCCGCAACCAATGCGGCATGGCAGCCGCCGTCAATGCGGAGAAGATCGACGCATTCGCCCGGTTGATGAACGCGAAGCTGGACGCGGCCGACACCAACGCCCGCAAAGGCTATATCAACTCGATCATCGACGCGGTCGAGGTCGACGACCAAGCCATCCGGATCATCGGCAGCAAGGACATCCTCCAGGCCGCCATTGCCGGCAAACAGACCGAGAACGGAAATGTTCGTGGTTTTGTACGCAAATGGCGCACCCGACACGATTCGAACGTGTGACCTTTGCCTTCGGAGCAATTTAGCCTGCCTATCCTAAATGCACGACAGGGCACGCTACAATGCGATATGTAACTGAAGATACTAGACAATTCGTATTTCCGCGCCGAACTGTCTATCCAGAATTTCGCTCCGATATCCATCCGGTTGCTTCCGTGGTGCTTCCGCGGAAGCAGCCCCTCACTAGCGAGGGGAACACCTCATGGCAAAGCTGACCAAGCGGATCGTGGACGCTGCCGATGTTCGCGAGAAGGACTATTTTATCTGGGACGACGAACTGCCCGGTTTCGGCCTCCGCGTGTTCGCCTCCGGCAAGCGCAGCTACCTCATCCAATATCGCGCTGTTGGACGCACGCGACGCTACACCATCGGCCTGCATGGCGTGTGGACGCCGGAGACAGCCCGGCAAGAAGCGAAGGTCCAACTCGGGCGCGTCGCGCGCGGCGACAACCCTTCCGAAGAACGTCAGCTCGATCACAAGGCCATCACGGTCAAGGAGCTTTGCGCCCTCTATACCGCTGATCTGAACGCGGGCCTCATTCTGGGTAAGGGCGGGCGACCGAAAAAGCCCACCACCATCGTCACCGACACTGGCCGTATCGAGCGGCACATCATCCCGCTGATCGGCGCGCGCCGGGTCAAGGATCTCACCAAGGCCGACATCAACAAGGTCTTGAAGGACATCATGGCCGGCAAGACGCGCGTCGCCGTCAAGACGAAAAAGCTGCGAGGAAAGGCCATTGTTCGTGGTGGCGCGGGCACCGCCACGCGCACCGTCGGCCTATTGGGCGGAATCCTCACCTACGCTGTCGATGCTGGGATTATAGAGGTCAATCCGGCGCACGGCATCAAGAAGCCCAAGGACAATGTTCGGAATCGTAGGCTGACCGAGGCGGAGTATCGCACCCTCGGGCAAATGCTTCGCGATGCCGCGGCGAACGAAAAATACGCCATGACCGTGGACATCATCCGGCAGATCGCGCTCACCGGCTGCCGCCGCTCGGAAATGATCTCGCTAATGTGGATCGAAGCTGACACCGACGCGAGCTGCATGCGCCTGGTGGACAGCAAGGAAGGTGAGTCCATTCGTCCAATCGGATTGCCCGTCGTCGAGTATCTGGAGGAACGGCGCAAGACCGCAGCGGGCACCTATGTCTTCCCAGGTCAGGGCGAGGACCATGCGTTCGGCAGCTTCCCGAACCATTGGGAACAGATTTTCAGCGACAGTCCGCTCGCCGGCGTCACCCCGCATGTCCTGCGTCACAGCTTTGCCAGCATCGCCAACGATCTCGGTTTCACCGAGGTGACCATCGCGGCGCTCGTCGGCCACTCCAAGGGCTCGGTGACGAGCAAATACATTCACACGCTCGACACTGCGCTCATCATGGCCGCCGACACGATCTCCGGTTACATCCAAGGGCTACTCGAGGGGATCGAATTCAAACAGACGGCCTACGCATTGGATCGTGATTCTCGTCGAGCTGCGCTTGACCTCTTCCTGACCAAAGCGGTTGGAGAGCCGGGGAACGAAGCCGAGGACGAGGAGCGTCGCTTGGCAGCTTGAGGCTTGCGATCAGCCACTGGTCGGCGAGCAATTCATCGCCGCCCACGATGCAGTCGAAAAAGCTTTTTGAAGAAATCGACGATCTTCGGTTTGGCGCCATCGGCGACCAGGTCATTTGCTCCGAACCGGCAGACCATCCTGACACTCCTGCACACCGAGCGCAGCCGTAGCGGCGCGTTGTCTCGTTCGACCGCTTGATCGCCCGCTGCCGCATTGGCTCCGCCAGCATTGGAGACTTTCTGAGGCAGGAACGTCTCGCAGAGGGGGCATCTGACGCAATCGCCTCACGCCCCCGTTGCGCGCAATTTAGGGCACATATACTTCAAGGATCGGGGCGGAAGGCGCCACCGCTTCGGCCCGACGCTTGGCAACGCGCTTCGCCGCATCGCGGACAAGTGCAAGCTTGCGCCTGTCCTTGTCCACGCATGCCAGAATTTGGTCATCAGTTGCGGCGTCGATCTGTTCGGGCTCACAGAGCTGCGCGGCGGCCAAGCGGCAATAGTCGCCCCGCAGCAAATCGGCTCCAGCGAATTGGGCGAGGTCGACGGCGGCGCTGGGCACGCCATATGTCAACCGGATCGCCAGACGTCTCACACGGTCACCGAGATCGAGCGTGGGGTGCAGGATCTCGGCGACGCGAGCCGCGACCGGCATCAGATCGCAAGTCCGCGCTGCGACCGCGCGTATGGGGCCGGCGGCGCCGCCAAACGCACCACCGAACTGCGTCAGCACGCGCTCGATCTCGCTCATGGCACGACCGGACACGAACAAAAGACAAGCGACCGCCTTCTTCGCACGCAGGGTCGCCTGATGATCTTCTGTTGTCCCGCGCTGAAGCGCGTTCAGGACGTGCCACGGCACATTCTGCCTCTGCAGCTCGTTGGGCCATAGCTGAGGCTCTTTCTGCGTGCTTTTTCGGTTGATCGGAAAAAGGAGTTGATCGACCTCGACCGTCGTTTGAGCTGCGGCAATCAGGACGGGATCGCTGATTTCTTGGGGCTGAAGCGAGCCGAGGCAATCTACGAGCGCGACGATGGACCCGACCTCTGCCGCGCTTTCGCCAGCGAGACGGCCCAGCTTGGTCAATTCATACGCGCCTGTAGCGTTCTTCTGCACCAGGCCGTGGCGTTCCAAATCCGCTAGGGCCGAAAGCAGATCCGGCCGGCTCCACTGCCACGCGCTATGGGCGCGCCGGGCTTGGAACGCGCCGAAGCTCGATTCCAGAAATTCGACAATCTCCTCGCTCGGCACGCCTTCGCCGGCCGCTCGTTGTGCCGCGACTAGGACGCGGATAATCAGGGAGCGTGGGTCGGTTGTACCGTCGAGGAAGCGGGACACCAAGTCTTCCGGCTCCGCGGTCACGTATCGCGACCACAGATCATGCTCGGCGCGCGGATCGAGCGCCAGCAGATACGAAGCTCCCTTCTCGGCGAAGCCAAGCCTTCCCGCGCGACCGACTAGGTTCTTGTATTCGGCTACCGAATAGGGCTCGTCGCCGGGATGATTCAAGCCGGCGATGATGACCGATGACGCGGGCGTGTTCACGCCCATCGCCAGCGTCGTCGTGGCTGCGATGACGCGCAGGCCCGAGCCGCTACGGCGAAATTCTTCCTCGATGACGCGCCGCTCTTCGCGGTCGAGATCCGAGTTGTGGAAAGCGACGCCGCGCCCCAGCGCGCTCCGCAAGTCGGCGCTGGCCTGCGAGGGATCGCCGCCGGGCATCTGCGTCAGCGCCTCGGCAGCCGGAGGCAATCCGAGCGACTCTGCGAGATAGTTGGCGCAGCCGCGGGCTTCGCCCTTGGTTTCGCGAAACACGATCACCTGCTGGCCTTCGGCGACAAGCTTGCGCACCAGCGGGATGATCCAATCCTGGCTGGATCCTTTGCCGCCGACAAGACGCCGAACGAGCGGCCCCTCAACCTGCTCATTGCCATTCTCCGGGTCAAGAAAGCGGAAATGCCCGGTGCCGAGCAACAAGCCCTCCTCAAGCGGAACGGGCCGCTCCGTGCGCCGCAAGAGCCGCGCGCCGAGCCATTGCTCAAGGCCGTTCGTGTCCCCGATCACAGCCGAAAGCGCGATCAGTTGGGGCTCGATCCCCTCACGCCGGCGCATCCGGATGAGCGTCAAAATGAACTCCAGATTCGCGCCGCGGCCACGGTCGGCGATCATCTGCGCTTCGTCGATCACGATCGCGCCGACCTGCGCCAGCACATGAGGGAATGTCAGCGCGATCGCGGCGAACTTCTCATAGGTCAGGAGACCGACATCGTATTGGCCCCGCAGCAGAGGCGCGATGTCGTCCGTCTCGCCCGTCGCTTCCACCGTGCGGACCCCGAAACCGCCATAGACGCTCTCGAAGTGCCGCCGCTTGTCTGCCACAAGGGCCTTAAGCGGCAGCAGAAACAAAGCCCGTTTGCGATCCAGCACGTTCCGGAGCGCCGCGAGCTCGCCCACCATCGTCTTGCCCGAGGATGTCGGGGCCGACACCACCAGGTTCTCGCCGTCCAGCACGCCGAAGTCGGTGATGGCGGAGATCTGAAGCGCATTCAAGGACGGGATCGCTCCAGCCCAGGCGGTGACAAGCGCGTCGGGGAAACCGGCCGACGAGAGGCTGGCAAGATCGGACGTCACCTTGGCAGGCAGACGCGCCGGGAAGGCCGCCCGATACTTAGCGCCCGGCACGAACACGGGCCACGCGACATCGCCGTCGATGCTCCCGCGCATGGTCGGGTTCTGCTCTTTGCCGCCCTGCAGCGCGGCCGCCCGGACGCGGCTCGTGACATGCTCGAGGAGGCGGTAGAGCGAGAGCTTGCCGCCGCTCACGACTTCCTCGGCGCCACATAGCGCCTCAAGCAGAAAGTGGGTCAGAAAGCCGTGCCCGAACCGGCGGTGCTCATAGGCGGGCTCGGTCGCCGCGGAGGCGGTGAAGATGATCCGACCAGCGCCGCCAAGCTGAGCCAGGCGCGCTTCGGCGGACAAAAGGCTGCGCGGCTTCGCATCGACGTGCAGAACCTTCGCCCCAATGCCGCCGGAAAAACAACAGTCGAGGAACAGGATCAGGCGCTTTGCCGGTATCCGCGAGAACCATTCCTGCAACAGCTCGAGCGGGATCGCGGAGCCGGCGAGATCATCTGGATTCGCGTCGTGGGTGACGAGCTCATGTGTCTCCGACCCATGGCCGGAGAACGCGATCACCACCGTATCCTCGGGGCCGCAGCCGGCCAGGTCGGCAAATGCGTCCTCAATCCGCTGCCGCGTGGCCTCCGCATCTGCCAGCAAGACTGTGCTGCCGCCCAGCGTGTCGAAGAACAGTGCCTCCAGCGCCGTCGCGTCGCGACGCGCGCAGGTCAGCTCATCAATGCCGGTCGAGCTATAACGGTCGATGCCGATGAACAGGCCGCGAAACGGCATGAGGCACCACGCTACGCCCGAACGACGCCGACGGAGAACGCGGCTCGTGGCTTCTCAGCCTTCTCCAGCACGACCGGCGCGAACGTGTCTTTCCGCGCGACCTGCTTGTTGCCCACCTTCTCGAACCAGACACACCAGACGGCATCCTCCTCCAGCATGGCCGTCTTCCCGACCTGCTCGACCGTCATGATCGGCCCGCCTGACTTCACCCGCACAAGATCGCCGGGCTTGAATTCGGTAGCATCCATTCTCCACGCTCCTTCTCGATGCCTATCTGTCCTCGCCAGGCACCGGAGGAGGTCGCAAGAAGCTCGCCCACGTCCCCACCACCATGAGTGGAGACGCGCACGTGCTAGGAGATCGCCCCATGCCTAACATCAATATATGGTGTGTCGGTCATTCCTTGCACAAGGATTTCGGCGAAGACCGTGTAAGCTCCTGATAGATGTTCTTGATTTGTCTCTTAGGGCTGCGCTGCGTTCCGAAGCGGGATAGCCCGACGGCAACCTGCCGTCGGGCCTATCGTCACGATCTGCCAGATAGCCAACGCCAGGCGCGGCGCCAGAAGCCGGGAGCCGCCTTGACGGGAGCGGGCTGAACGGCAAGTTCGATCGCTGGCGTCTGCCCGTAGAAGCGCGCTTTGGCAGCGCGGTCACGACGACGCTCGGCTTCGACCTGCTCGTCACTCCAGGGGCCGGCCTCGATCACCTTGCTGCGGTCGATCACATAGTGTGACCGGCATTTCAGCGTCCAATTGCCGATCGACGGCCGAAGGGAGACGGTCTCGCCATCGAACGTCATCTTCCAGTCCGTCGGCGTGAAGGGGGCGACGACCTCCTCGCCGCAACCGCAGCAGCAGCTGTGGGCTGATGTGGCATATTCCATCGAAACATAGAGAATGCCTGCCTCAAGGCGCTCAGGGATGTGTTCGACGAAACGATGTTCGAGTCGCTTGTGCCGTATCACGCGAGATCCCCGTTGATCAGCATGTTGCCGTCGGTGGTGTAGGTGCAGTGATGCTCGCGCTCGAGGTCGCGGTAGAAGCCGCGAATCTTCTTCCACTTGACGACCGCGAGGACAGCATTCAGGGCGTTGAGATCCGCGACCTGGATGTTGGAGGCGTAGATGTCCTTGGCGCCGCCGCCGACGAAGGAAATGCGCTGCCGCGCGTGATCGCGCTTCTCCGGCGTACTGGCGGTGACGCGCAGGATGCCGCCCAGCGACCCCTCGTCGAGCTCGAGCCCCATGCCAACATCGACGAACGCGGCGCCGATCGCCTCGAGCTTCTCTACGATCAGCCGCTTAGCGTCACCCGCATCGAGGGACAGGAACGCGAAGGTGACGCCGTCGAGAAGGTGAATGTTGTCGACGCCGAGCGCGACATCGTGCGCCACGATGTTCCGGTGCATCCGGCTGTAGATGCGCTTCAGGTATTCGACCTTCTTGGGCGCTTCCCGCAATTCCTCCAGGCTCGGAGCGCCCGGCGCGCGAAACGCGTTATGGGTCAGGAACTCGTCGCTGTCGAACAGCCGGATTTCCCGGACAGGCGTCTTGGCGACGAAATCCAGGATGTAGCCGCCGGTCCCCCCGACGCCGATGATGGCGACCCGCTCGTTGACGAGTCGCTCGGTCAGGACGCCGATCCCGACACGGTCGGAGGCGGTCTCGACATAGTTGAAGACGCTGTCCTCCTCCTCTTCCGGTTCGCGGAAGGTGCGAGGCGTCGCGCCGGACTTCAGCACTGCGGCCGGGCCCGCGAGGATATTCGCGTAGCTCGTCATCTTGTGGTGGTAGTCCGAGTAGCCGCCGTCTGGCTTGCTGGAGAAGCTGTGCGTCGCCTTCAGGCCGTGGCCGAGATCGAAGGCGCCGGCCGCATGCGAGATGCCCTGGATGGGCCTGCCGTCGGCGTGGCACGGGAAATCGCCGTCCCAGTGGATGACATGGGTGTCGGGCGGGCGCGTCTGATCTCCGGCCAGCGTGAGGCTGGAGATGAGGGTGCCGATGCGCACCTCCCGGCGCGCATCGACATACGGCACCTCGCGCATAACGAGATACCCGCCCTGCTGCTGGACGAAGTAGCCTTCGTCCCGCAGCCGCTTGAGGTCCGGATTACGACTGAACAGTGCGCGTGACATTGAACACCGTGCCCTTCTTCTTGACGTCGACGGAGCCGCCAACCCCGAGCTCACCGGCGGGCGGCGTCGACGCCGCGTGCCGATAGGTCATCGAGAAGACGACGTTGGGTTCGTGCTGGCCCGGGAAGGCGAGCTGGACGATCTGTTCGAACGTCACCGTGCGGGCGTTCACCGTGCGCGGCCGCGAATTGACGATGATCTCGAACGTCAGCCGCGCGGTGATGAACCGCTCGATGCCGGGCTGGACCAGATCGATCAGCTCGCCATGCTCGATCAGGCGATCTTCACCGCCGGGAACCTCGAGGAAGACGGCCTCCCCCTCGCCGGGCTTGGCGAGGCCGTAGAGCACCGTGCCGCTGATGACCGGCTTGCCCCAGAGCAGCTCGTGGTCGTTGAGGGTCAGCTTGAAGTCGCGGTCGGTCTGGAAGGCGATGAACCGCTCGGCGCCGCGCTCACGCAGGTCGAACGGCTCGTTGAGCCTCACATCCTCGAAATCGCCCGAGGGCAGGATCGCGATGAGGCTGTAACCGTCCCGCGGGTCGAGTGCCGCGGCTTCCAGCAACTGGCGGCCGAGCGGCACGGGATCGCTCACCACACGGGACTGGAAGTTGAGATCGCCCTGCGCGAGGAGAAAGCGATACCCCCGCGCCGGACGCAACGCCCGGCCTTCGCGCAGGGCGTTGCCGAGATCGTCGTAATCAAGAAGTTCTTCGGTGTTCATAAGATTGGGTCCTTAGGTTCGGCCGAGGCAGCGCCGCGGCTCTAAGGGTCCAATCGGAGCGAGGGAGGCCGACCGGTAAGGTCAGACGAACTTTTTTTGCAAGGGGCCGTCGGGGGTCTGCCCGCAGATGAAGAAGGCCGGGCAGTTCGGGCAGGTGCGCGACGAAACCTCGGCCGGAAACCGTCCGGCGCGGATGTCGCCGAGAAACTTTGCGAGCTTGTCCTTGCGCCCCTTCAGCTCCCGATCGGACAAGGCAAGCGCATGTGCCTCGCCGTCGGAAAGATGGACGAGCTCTGCGACCGCGCCGGGAAAGGACTGCCTGACCGCCAGCATCAGCGCCGCCGCGCCGACATCCTTGCCCTCGGCCGACCGCATGTGACCCGTGCGAATGCGGCGCACGGCGCGGATGCCGTCCGGCCGCACCAGCACCTCGTCCGGCCGAACGATGATCTCCTCGCCGCCGAAACTGAGGCTGAGCGCGACCGGCGCTTCGGGGACTGCTTCGGCGCGGTTCGCCAGGAAGAAGCGCAGCATTGCCAGCGCCAGATCGCGGAATTCCGCGCGATAGCCGTGCTCGCCGAGCCCCTCGCCGGCGAGCGCCGCATCGATGCGATCTTGCAGCGCCTGCTCGGACACGGGTCCATCCGACGCGATCACCGCCTCGACCACCACGCGAACCGCCTCATGCAGATGCATGAAGGCGGTCGCGGTTCGCCGGCCGCCGACCTGCAGGACATGCGTGTAGAAGAAGCGACGCGGGCAGGATTCATAAAGAGCGATCTGCGGGGCGCCTAACCGCAGCCGTCCGTCGACCACCAAATCGATATCCCGAGCTTCCGCGGCCACGGGAAGCGGCCGTGCCGGCACGAGCGAACGGCGTGTTAAGGTCGCCCCGAGACGGTCGAGGAATGGCGAAAGCGGTCGGTTGTGGCCGTTACTCTTCTCGGTCGGCGCATAAAGGATCAGGCGATCGCGGGCGCGCGACTGCGCCACGTAAAATAGGCACTCCTGCTCCTCGGCCTGACCTGCGCGGAACGCCTCCAGCGCACTGCCCTCCGCCCCCGCGATCATCCCGTCGGGCGCCGGACAGGGCGGCGCCGGCGGCGTGCGTGGGATCGTGTCGCTGTTAAGCCCAGGAATATGGACGCCACCGAACTCTAGGCCCTTGGCGCCATGGATGGTCATCAGCCGCACGGCGTCGAGATGCTGGGCGGCCGCCGGCAATTGGCGCAGGTCGCGGTCGTCGCCGAGCCGCACGAGCCTGCGCACACGATCGAGCAGGCGCGTGATGGGCAGCCCGCGTCCGGCCGGTTGTACCCGCACAAAGTTGAGGAATTGCCAGATCGCGATGCCCCGTGTGCGGTCGGCGAGATCCTCCGACGCGCCCAGGCGCGCGGCGATGCGTGTGCGATCGAGCAACAGCGTCGCGAGCACGGTCCAGGGCGAGGCCGTCTGATCGAAACCATCGAGCGCAGTCGCGAGCTTGGCAACGGTCTGCCGCCCCCTGTCGCTCAAACCGGGGATCGCCTCGCCATGCCGCAGCCAGCCCGCCGGCGCGTGCTCGGCCGCCCGCAGATGGTCGAAGACCGCGACCACATCGGCAAAGGAGGTGGCGAAGTCTCGCCAGCAGGCAATGCGCACCAGGCCCATGGCGCGCCGATCGACCAGGATCGAGAGGAGAGCCAGGAGATCCTTGACCTCACCCCGCTCGAACAGACTTCCCAGGAAGAGGACCGGCACGCCGAGCCGTTCCAGGTCCTGCCCGATCGTCGACAGCTTTTCGTTGCCGGTGCACAGGACCGCCTGGTCACGATAGGCGTAGCCGTCACGCCGCAGCTCCTCGATAGCGTCGGCCAGGGCGACCTGCTGCTGCTCGGCGCGCTGGACCGTGCGCAACTCGGGCCTATGTCCATTGGCGTCGCGGTCCGCGTCGAGGCCACTATCCGCATCGCCGGCGCGCATCGTGATCGCGAAACTGGAGAAGCTGGCGACAATCTCCGGCACCGAACGATAATTACGCTTCAATCGACCGCGATTGCCACCGGCGAAGTCCTCCTTGCCGAACCGGGTTATGTTGAAGGATGAGGCACCGCGAAACCGGTAGATCGACTGCTTGGCGTCGCCGACCATCCAGAGATTGCGGCCGTCGGGCCGCAGTGCGCTCAGCAGCCGCACGCTGCTGCGGTTCACGTCCTGATACTCATCCACCAGGACATGATCATATTGCGCCTGCAGCGCCGCGCAGATGGCCGCCTCCTTTTCGAGCAGTTGCACCGGCAAGGCGACAAGATCGCCGAAGTCGATGCAATGCGCGTTGCGCTTGAGCTGTTCGTAGGCCGCGTAGACGCGGGCAACCTCGCCGGCGCGTTCCGCCGCCTCGCGCGCATCCGAGTCCTGGGCTTTCGCCTGCATGGCGTCGGCGAGCGCGGCGTAGGTTTCGGCGTCGACCACCTCATCCTTCGCCCGCGATACGGCGGCCAACATGTCGGCAATGATCTGGGTCGGATCGTAAAGATTGCGGTAGTACGCGAGCCTAAGCCGCGGGAACTCCCCCTCGAGGAGTTCGACCGCTTCGGTCCGGTCCATCATCCGCGGGTCCTTCGGCAGGCCGAGCTCCGCATGGAAACGACGGATGATATCGAGGCCGAAGGCATGGAACGTGCCGATCCACATCGCGGCCGCAGCCTCGGGCCGCTTGCGCGCGATCCGCTCGGCCATCTCGCCCGCTGCCTTGTTCGAAAAGGTCAACAGCAGTATGCGCCGTGGATCGACGCCCTCGCCTAGAAGGCCCTCGACGCGCGCGATCAGCGTCTGCGTCTTGCCGGTGCCAGGCCCCGCCTCAAGCAGATAGGCTTCGCCGCGATGCGCCGCAGCGGCCGCTTGCAGCGGATTGAGCGGCCGTTCGACATGCGCCGCAGTCGCGGCGGGAGGCACGGGCGGCAGCAGCAAAGCATCGAACAACTGCTGCGCGACGACCTCGAACGGCGCGCCGAGCTTCGCGGCGATGGCGGACGCGGCGAGCCCTTGGTCGACATGGAGCGCCCGCGCGACGGTGCGCGGAAGCAGCAGTTCGCGCGCGAACAGGTCCATCTGGACTTCGCGGCGTTGCCGGCGTCCATAATCGACAACCCGATCCATTCCGACTGGTGAGGGCTCGGCCGGGCGTGCCGGATCAATCATCGGCGCCGCTTCGCCACCAGGATCGTCGCCCAGCTCGACATGGCCGATCTCATGCGCCACGAGGAAAGCTTGCTCGAACGGAGAGCCCATATTCTCGTGAAGAATCAGATCGTCGGCGGCGACGAAAGTCGCGCGGCCGCCATTGAGGACGGCTGCGCCGGCGGCAGTCCGTTCGACATCAATCCCCCGCCGCTTGGCCTCGGCGACAGCAAAGTCATAGGGCGACCAGGGATCGGCGCCGGATGCAACGAGGCGAGCGTGAAGCTCGGCGGCGACTTGCCTGGCGAGCTCCACACTGTCCATGTCAGTCCGCCTCCGCCAACAGCCGGGCGCGCTTCTCGGCCGGGACGCCGGCATCGATCAGCACTTGCTCGAAGGTGACCTGCTCGCCGGCCACCGGTTTGCTGTCGGCCTTATAGCTGCGCGCGACAATCAGGTGCGCTGGCCCCCAGGACGACTCCAACTGTGCGACAGAGCTGCGCATCGCATCCGCCAATATCGCCAGGAAGCGTCGCGGGATACTGACGAGAGAGACCCGCCGTTCGCGCAGTGCGGTCACGACCTGCCGGGGCACGTCCAGACGCTGCGCGACGGCGCGCCAGTCATCGACCGTCAGCGCCGCGAAAGGGTCGGCTGCTGCCGCCGGCATAACCTTCGCGTGTTGCGACCAGGCAGCGTCGATCAGCGCCCGATCGGTAGCAGAGAGGGGTGCGGCATCTTCATAAGCCTCGCGGCTGAGTTCGCGCGAGAGGTCGATGAGCTCCCCGGCATATTCCGGGTATAGCCGCAGATAGCGTTCCAAGGTCGACCGGCCAGGCTCGCTCTCGACCGCGAACGCGTCGAGCACGGCCTCGCGGGATGGACGTCCGCCGCCGGGGCTCACCGCTCGTCTCCGTCGGCCATGGCAGCTCGCAGGGCGGCGAAGGCCTTGTCGCGGTAGGTTCGGACGGTCTTTTCGGAGCGGCCCAAAGCCTTGGCGATGGTCATGACGTCCGGCTCCTTGGAGTCGATGGGGAAGCCCTGTCTCAACATGTGAATGATCCTGCTTTGTTCTGTCGGTAGAGCTTCAATCGCTGCATCCAGGCGCGACCGGTAAGACGGGTCGTCGAAATCCGACACGGCGAAGGGATCGTGGGTCCCTGCGGCCGCCTCGACCTCCGGTGACAGTTCTCCGCTCTCCTCGTCATATTCGAGGGGCTGGGAACGGTTTTCGTCGCGCCAGGCCTTTTCCTGCGCATCGCGCCGCAGGCTCGCTAGCGCGCCATCGAAGCGCACCTCGAAGTAGTCGACCTTTTCGTCGTAGGCGGCGCGGTCCGCCGAAAAGAGCTCGACGAACCGGCCGAACACCTTGTCGCGCACGACCCCGCGCGTCAGCGATTCCGTCTTTCCATCGGAGCTTTCCGCCCTGGGCAAACTGCGCAGCACCCGTTCGGTCAAGATCCGATAGAGGCGCTCGAACCACACCTCGTTGTTGTCGCGACGGCTCGCGCGAATGAAGTAAACGAGACATTCGCTCGGGACGTAGCCCGGGTCCGAGCGCTTGGTGATTTCCGCCCTGGCGATCAAGCCATCACGCGGCAGGACTGCCAATTCGGCGATGAGGGCTTCTATCTTCGGGTCGCGCTCGTAGAGTTCGCCGCTGAGGCGGCGTTTGCGCAGCGGGGTTACGATCGCTTCGCCCGCGCCACGCGCGTCTGCCTTTTGCCCGGTGTCGAAAGCTCCCTCCAACTGGTTCATCGCGCGGCCCCGCCTCCCGTATCGCCCTTCTTGTTGAGACGCGTCTCGAGCGAGCCGATGCTGTCGAGCACCGCCTCGAAATCCGGTGGATCGCCAAAGATCATGCCCTGCATGGCCCTGTAGTCGACGCGCAGTTGCTCGATCATCGCGTCATGCGGGGCGAGTGCAAACGAGCCAGGCGCAGCGCTCGCGAGATCGAAGTCCGGTCGATTGAAGAACATCCGGGCGTGCGCGACGCAATCCGCACCGAGCGCCGGATCAGCGATGGCGGCGGCGCCGACGCGGGCCGCGGCGAGCTGGTGCAGGTCATAATAGTGACGGGAAACGCGTTGGCCGCCCCCGCGCAGCTCGCCGCGCTTGTCGAACCAGCGCCGCAGCCCATGGAGGATGACAACCTTGTCCCAGAAGGTACGTTCCGGATCGACCGTGCGGACGGCCGGCACGGTCAGGTCGAGCGCCGGCAGATCATCATCGACATAGGGTTTGATCGGCACTTCGCTGTTCGGATCGAGCGCGGATTTCGCGCCCGACTCGATCTTGATCGCTGCCCGCACATAATCCGATCGCGGCGTCGCCGCGGGATACCAGATCAGAAGCGTCTGCCCGTCGGGATCAGCGTCATCGGCTTCCACTCGGGCCGCGCCGGCATCGAGGCCGGCAGCCTGAAGCCGGTCCTGCAGGATCTGCGTCAACTCAGCCCGCAGCGGGCCGTTGATGTAGGCTTGGCAGGCGTCCTTGATCGCATCGAGGCGCGCCCGGCGCTTTTTGCTACTCAGCGCTTCGAGCTCCTCGATGGTCGCCGGCTCGCCGATGTCGTCCCGAAACACCGTGACATCAATGTCTTCGGAGAAGCGATTGATCAAACCAAACCCTTTGGACAGGGAGGTTCCACCTTTGAAGAGGAGGCGGGGTCCGCCCTCTTTCAAGCCATTGAACAAGGCATCCAGCGTCCAGCAGACCCAGAAGTCCTTCTCGATATTCTGAGACGCCGTGCCGAGGCGTAGCGCCGTCGTATCGAAGGCGCTCAACATCGCGTCCGACCCGGCCGCGAGAACCTCGTCGAAAGCCGGATTCATGTCTTCACCGCCCGGGCTGCACCGCGCTTGGCAGTTTGTGCCTTCTGCGGGGAGAGCGGCTTTCGCTTGGGCCGGGCGACGGCAGCATGACGCTGATCATCGGCATCGTCCGCCGTTCTTTGTTGATGACGATCATGATCAGCATCATCACGATCATCATCGACGTGCCGACGACGAACGCCGGCGTCGCTTTCAACGAGCGGCTTGAGAAACACCCACATCCATGTCGGAAGAGCTGTCATACCGGCAGTGAGATCCGCTTTGAGGGGCGGTCCCACCGTGGGATCTTCGAAAAGATTGGCGAGCTTGCGCCTAACCTGATCACTTTCTCCTTCACGAACCAGGAGATCGCGCAGCCAGTGAAGCGCTTGGACGACGCGCATCGCTGGTCGTCCGGCCCAGAATAGCTTGCTGGCCGCGGTTGGACGGAAGGTGATCGTTACGTTGCCGAGCTTGATCGCGCGGCGCCGAGCGTCGGTGTGCACCACGATTTTGGCGGGGACGGCGTCAGTTAGGCCCAGATCGTTCGCCGCGGTCATGCCGTCGACAAGCATCCGGGTTTGGTCACGTCGCCCGACGGCGTCGATGACTGAGCGCGGATCAGGCGGATTGGGTTTCTGGGTGAGTTTGTTGAAGCCAGGCTGATCGTAGAGCCCACGATCAATCCGCCTAAGGATTTCGACCTTCGTCAGCCGCTGCAACGCCTTATCGACCGCGTCCCGCGAGGCGAGATCGACGAAGTCACTGGGCGTCCAGACCTTGCGTGGCGCATCCGCACGGATGCGCTCGAGCATGGCTTTCTTCAGATCGGGCGAGTCGGTGTTCATGTCCGAAAATTGTAGTCCTTTTTCGGACGCGAACCAAGTGGATTGTCCGAAATAAATATACAAATTTCGGACAATCTAAATAGGTAGGCCGCCCACCTGAGAATGGCTCCTTCGGCCGTATGCAACTTTGCCGACCGTCCTGGCGAGCCAGCTCGGTAGCTGGGGCGCGACCGCGACGAGTTCGCCGAACGTGGAAGACGGCAACTTGCGCTTCAACGTCATCAAGGCGGCTTCTGCCTTTTCCGGCCCCAGCCAGGCGAGCGCTCGCACCGCCTGTCCGGCGGGCCGATCGGCCAGCGCCAACTGCCAGCGCGGCGCATGCCGCAGCTCGACGACCTGCTGGCCCAGATTCATCGTCCGGCTACGGCCCGATGTCAGATAGACCGACCGGACCGGCACCTGTGTCGTGAGGCCGAGCGCGTTAGCGGCCGCGGCACCGTTCGACACGATGGTTTCGCCGCGCTGGAGCGCGAGGGCTTCGACGGCCTTCTCGACGGAGGGCGCGCGGACGCCGAACCGACTCGAAACCGGGCGCAGATAGACGCCGCGCCCGGCACGCATCAGCCGGCCACGTTCAGCCAGTCGCGACAAGGCTTGATCCACCGCGGCGCGATTGCCGAGATGGAGCAGGCTCTTCGCCGCGATCGGAGCGCCCTCGGGCAAGCCCTCGGTGTGCGCCAGAATCTGTTCGGTCAGTCGTTGCACGGCACTTCTCCTGTCAGAAATATATGCGGTTTTCTGACAGTTTTCAATCTCCCCCAAACCGACTGGAAGGGCCAGCGATTGAGAGGGGGCCTGGAGGGGAAAGCCTTCCCCTGCGGCCGAGCCCAGGGTCTCGGCCGACCCCTTCTGCGGGGAGACCCCGCAACGCCCTCATTAGAGTGAGAGTGTGGACCGGATTTCCGTGACGGGTTGAGGGTCGGGAGAGAGTCTTCCGGCGCCCGTCATGGAGTTTGATCCCATGAACATGCAGGTTCTCGATGCCCGGCGCGACGTGAGTGGCGGCTGGAAGGTGGACATCAACCGCGGCGAGCGCATCGGTCGGGTTTCCTCGGAGTGGTTCTCGCGACCCGACGACGAGCGCTATCTCTCGCTCGCCGAACTCGGCCGGACCGTCCGCGAGCGCACCGAGCGCAGCCGAACGCGCGTTGTCGAATCCGCGCTTATCCATGTCGAAGCCAGCCGCACCGATCCCGAACGGCTTGCCCTGATCCTACCAGGCGCCGACAAGCCCATCGCTCCGACGCACTGGAGTTTCGGTCAGCTCGCGAGCCAGGTCGGCGCGCCGGCCGCCTATCTGCGGCAGCTCCCCGCCGCGCTCGCCGGCATCAACCTGCAATATGGGCTGACCGCCCACCGCGCCGAGCAGATCAAGACCCTCGAGACCGACGACGGCCGCGTCGAGCTGCGCGCCGTGACCGGCCCCGACTACGGCCGGATCTACGACCACGAGCTGGTCGAAGCCGTGCAGCGCATCGCCGGCAACGGCACCGGCGACACCCGTTGGAAAGTGCCCGGTGTCCTCGACTGGTCGACCGGCGTCTATAATCCGCGCGTCGACATCACCAAGGACACCACGACGCTCTACGCTTCCGATCGCGACGTCTTCCTTTTCCTCGTCGACGATCTGAATCCGATCGAAGCCGGCAAGCTCGCGGATGGATCGCCCGATCTCTATTTCAGGGGCTTCTATGCCTGGAACAGCGAAGTGGGCGCCAAGACCCTTGGTATCGCGTCCTTCTATCTCAGGGCCGTGTGCCAGAATCGCAATTTGTGGGGCGTCGAAGATTTCGAGGAGATCTCCATCCGCCATTCCAAATACGCCGCTTCGCGCTTCGCCCATGAGGCGGCGCCGGCCTTGCTCAGCTTCGCGGACTCCTCACCGCAGCCGTTCATCACCGGCATCAAGGCGGCGCGCGAACGCATCGTCGCGCACAAGGACGAAGAGCGCACCGAATTCCTGCGCCGCCGCGGCTTCTCGAAAGCCGAGACGGGCAAAATCATCGACGCGGTGCTGGCCGAGGAAGGCCGCCCGCCGGAAAGCATCTTCGATTTCGTCCAGGGCATCACCGCCGTCGCGCGCGACAAGCCCCACCAGGACGCGCGGCTCGAGCTCGAAGGCAAGGCCAAGAAGCTGCTCGATCGCGCCGCCTGATCCCCGCAATGCCGGAGATGCGGTTGTCCGTGTCTCCGGCTTTGCGTCCCCTAGCCATACTGTTTCCGGGCTGTCTTGTGGCCCAGATCCAGGTCACCTATTCAGTGGTGCGGCATGGAGCACAATCGCCAAACGAGCGACTGGATACAGAATGCTAGAGCAGGCGCCTGCGGAATATTACATCGATGAAAGCGGCAATACCGGCGACCTGAGCACGGTCAAAATCGACTCCTACTTCGTCGAACAGCGCATGTTCGCCTTGGCTGCATTCGGCTGCACGCTCGACCAGGACTTCACCGATAAATTGGGCGCACTAAAAAAGGCGCACCGCATCCAGTCGTCGGAGCTCAAATCAAAACAGGCTTATGACAAGCCGCGCTTCATCTTTGATCTTCTGGACCTCCTTTAGACGCGCCGCGCCCCAATCTTTATCGAGCTTGTCGACAAGCACTTCTTCGTTGTCGTGAACATCATCGAGCGAATGGTGGTGCCCTATGTGGGGGAATGCGACACTCAACCTGGCGCCCTTTGGATGAAGGGCGTTATGGCGAACTACATGGCGCTATATGCACCTCCCGAGCTGGCTCACGCCTTTGCCGCATGTTGCCAAAGCAGAGACCACGCGGAAATACGCGAACTTTACAAGCAAATAATTCGGTGGGCGCAGGGAAGCGGAGTTCCGCCTACTGACGTGGCGGCGGGGATCATCCGTTTTGCGCGCGACAGCTTGAAGGACTTCCGCAAGCTGCCGAAAGCCAAGGCCGTCGAGCGGGCATTACCGATTCCCGACAAGAATCCCGCCGGGAAGCTGCTCTGGGTTCTGCCGAACCTGACATCGTTCACCAACATCTACGCCCGGATCAATCGCTTCGCGCGAAAGCAGGTTTCCGGCGTGACGCTGTTCCACGACGAGCAATTGCAGTTCGGAGACATTCTTCTGCACAACAAGAAGCTCGCAGAGGACCTGGCGCAGCTTGGCGTGAAATTGCCCCTGCAGACGGCCGACTTCGAATTCTCGCAGGCGGCCGACCTGCAATTCCAGCGATCGCACGATTCTATCGGCATTCAGGTCGCCGACGTCCTCGCCGGTTTCATCGCGCGATATGTACAGGACGCTGTGTGGGGCGGCGCCCCCATGCATCCTGACAAGGTAGCGATTTTCCGCCGCCTCGTCGCAACAGGCGACCGCAGCTTGGGTTCGGGTGTCAACTTCGTCGCGCCCGACAACATGATCCGCTTCCTCGGCATCGAACCGCGCTCGAATTTCTAGGGCGGCATCAAGCCGTCATGGGCGAATACGAAGGACTGGCGCGGGATCATCGCCGGTTCTGGCAGTGACCTTACCGATGGCGTTTGATGGTGTCGCTGCCCTCCTAGAGTGAGAGGGCGGTGCTTCGCTTCGTGACGGGTTTAGGGTCGAGAGAGAGGCTTTCGGCGCCCGTCGCGGAGTAAGTCTCATGGCAACTGCCATTCAGAAGATCACCCTGTCGTCGGCGCAGGACATCCCCTTCAACAAGCTGGTGCTGAGCCAGTCGAACGTCCGCCGCGTCAAGGCTGGCGTCTCGATCGACGAGCTGGCCGAGTCGATCACCCGGCGCGGTCTCATCCAGTCCCTCCACGTCCGGCCGGTGCTCGATGCCGACGGCCAGGAAACCGGCATGTACGAAGTGCCGGCGGGCGGGCGTCGCTTCCGCGCGCTGCAGCTCCTCGTCAAGCAGAAGCGCCTCACCAAGACCTCCAAGGTGCCGTGCGTGGTGTCGGACGCCAATGCCGACATCCTCGTCGACGAGGTGTCGCTGGCCGAGAATATCGAACGCGCCCCGCTGCATCCTCTCGACCAGTTCCGCGCGTTCCAGGCGATGCGCGAGAAGGGCATGACCGAGGAGGCGATTGCGGCTGCATTCTTCGCGTCCGTCCAGGTCGTGAAGCAGCGGCTTCGCCTCGCGGCCGTCTCGCCGTCATTGCTCGATATCTATGCCGAGGACGGCATCACGCTCGAACAGCTCATGGCCTTCACCGTCACCAACGATCATGCGCGTCAGGAGCAGGTCTGGGAGTCGGTTCGCAATAGCTGGCAGAGGGAACCCTACCAGATCCGGCGCATGCTGACCGAGACCGCCGTCCGCGCATCCGACAAGCGGGCCGTATTCGTCGGCATCGATGCCTATGAAACCAACGGCGGCTGCGTGCTGCGCGATCTCTTCCAGGATGACGACGGCGGCTGGCTGCAGGATCCTGCGCTGCTCGATCGCCTGGTCGCCGACAAGCTGAAAGCCTCCGCCGAAGCGATCGCCGGCGAAGGCTGGAAATGGATCGAGGTGGCGATGAGCTTCCCCTATGGCGCCACCCACGGCCTGCGCGAGATCGTGGGCACGCCGCTCGACCTGACGGCTGACGAACAGGCGACCATCGAGGCGCTCAACGCCGAGTGCGCCAAGCTGGAGGCCGAATATGAGAACGCCGACGAGTTGCCGGACGAGATCGATCAGCGCCTTGGCGAAATCGAAACCGCGCTCGCCAGCTTCGACGAGCGGCCGGTCCACTACGAACCCGCCGACATCGCGATCGCCGGGGTCTTCGTCAGCCTGGACGCCGACGGCACGCTGTCGATCGACCGCGGCTATGTCCGACCCGAGGACGAGATCGCCAACCAGGCGGGCGATGGCGAGGGTGAAGAGCAGGATGGCGGCGACGATGACGCTGACTATCCGGCGTCGCCTTCGGTCCAGCGCGCGGTCATCACCATCTGCGGCAAACCTGCCGAGCCCGAGGAGGAGGACGAGGACGACACGATCAAGCCGCTCCCCGATCGACTGATCACGGAGCTGACCGCCGATCGCACCCTCGCGCTCCGCGACAAGCTCGCCACCGATCCCTCGGTCGCCTTCGTCGCCGTCCTGCACAAGTTCTGCCAGGACGTGTTCTACGGCGGCAGCCAGTACGGCTTCGCGATGGAGGTCAGCGTGCGGGGCACGACCTTCCATTCGCAGCCCGAAGGGCTTCGTGACAGCGTCTATGCCAAGGCGATCGAGGCCCGGCACGATAGCTGGCGCAAACGGCTCCCGGCCAAAGTCGCTGATCTCTGGGATGGGCTGGCCGCACTGACTGGCCCCGAACAGGCCGAACTCTTCGCCCATTGCGCTTCGTTCGGCGTCAATGCGCTTTATGAGCGGGCCGATCGCTACGGTGGCCGTGTCTCGGCGCATAGTGTCGAACAGCGCATCGCCGAAGCCGATCGCCTGTCGCTGGCGGTCGGGCTCGACATGGCCGAAGCCGGGTGGCGGCCGACCGTCGCCAACTATCTCGGCCGCGTCACCAAGCCCCGCATCCTCGAAGCGGTGCGTGAAGGCGCCGGCGAGCGCGCCGCCCAACTCATCGCACATCTGAAGAAGGGCGACATGGCGACCGAAGCCGAACGTCTCCTCGCCGAGACGGGCTGGCTGCCCGAACCGCTGCGCAATTCCGGCGCCGATGCCGAAAGCACCGAGGCGGACTCTGGCGAGGGCGACGAGGCGTTGCCGGACTTCCTCGACGGCGATGACGAGGAGACCAACACCGATGATGAGGAGGAACGGCACCTCGCCGCCGCGGAGTGACGGCGGTCCTCATCTGACTTGACGAGCCCGGCGTCCCTTCGGGGGCGTCGGGCTTTTTTCATGCGCGCCGATCGAGAGGGAGAGTTTGGCCCGGACGTGGCGAGCCGGACATGGAGGAGAGAGCGCCTGCCGGCTCTCCCGTTCCCTGCTCTCCGGGAGTGGCCTCATGGCCGACTATTTCACCCATTTCTCATGCCTGCTCGATGTCGGCACGCCCGAGACCGCAGCCCGCGCGCTCGATCTCTACAACCAACTGTCCGAGGACGGAGCATCCGAGGAACCGCCGTCCGATGGCTTCCTCCTGTCCATCCAGCCCGAGCATGGCGGCTCCAAACTCTGGATGCGCGACGATGTCACCGGCGATCCCGAACGGCTGATCCAGTTCGTCATACGCTGCGCCGCCGAATTCCACCTCACCGGCCGATGGGGCTTTCAGTACGCCAACACCTGCTCCCGGCCGCGTCTCGATGGCTTCGGTGGCGGCGCGCATGTCCTCGATCTCGCGACCGGCGAAACTGTGGCGTGGATCTATACCAACGGTTGGCTCGCCGAGGTGATCGATGGCGGCGATGGTGCCTGACATCATCGAGACCATTGTCTGTCGCTTGATGGCGCGGCCGGGCCGCGCCCCTTGAGAGCGAGAGGAAGGCCGGGACGGGTTTGAGCCCGTCCGGTCCGAGAGAGAGCGCCGGCGGGCTTTCCCGCTCCGCTCTCCCGAGGACGTCTCCCATGAATGCTCACACCCTTGCGGCGGCGCTGCCGACCGCCGCCGATCAGCCGACCGACGCTGCCGCCATCCATGCCGCGGCACTTCTCCTCCTTCCTCACATCGAGCGCGGCGAGCGCATCGACGCCGCGGTCTTGCGCACCGCCATGGAGACCGCCTTCGGCGCGTCCGATACTGCCGGCGCCTGGGACTGGAAGGACGCCTATGACGCCTGCGAAGCCGCAACCGTCCTCATGCTCCGCAAATACGGAAAGGCGCTTTTGCGCAAAGCCGGGTCTCCGGCTGCGGCGGTTCCTCTGTTCGGCAAGATCGCGGGACTTCTGCCCACCCACACGCGCCGCTCCGAGGAGGCGCAGGCCTTCCAGCAATTCTCGACGCCGATCCCGCTCGGCCTGGCCGCGATCACTGCGGCCGCCATCACACCCGCCGATCGCGTGCTCGAACCATCGGCCGGCACCGGCCTGCTCGCCATCCTCGCCGAGATCGCCGGCGGCACGCTTGTCCTCAACGAACTCGCCGAAACCCGGGCCGCACTCATCTCCTCCCTCTTTCCGGCCATTCCCGTGACCCGCTTCGACGCAGCCCAGATCGACGATCATCTCGACCCGGCGACCGTCCCAACAATCGTGGTGATGAACCCGCCATTCTCGGTCCTCGCCAATGTCGAGGGGCGTGTCGCCGACGCAGCCTATCGCCATCTCGCATCCGCGCTCGCGCGGCTCGCCGATGGCGGGCGCCTGGTCGCGATCACCGGCGCGAATTTCGGCCCCGACATACCGGCCTGGCGCGACGCCTTCGTCCGCCTGCAGGAGAGGGGCCGCGTCGTGTTCACCGCCGCCGTCCATGGCTCAGTCTATGCCAAGCACGGCACGACCGTCGAAACCCGGCTGACCGTGATCGACAAGATCCCGGCCGACGAGCCATCCGCATTTCCGGCGTCCCCCGGCACCGCTCCCGACATCGCCACGCTGATGACGTGGATCGCCGAGCATGTGCCGCCGCGCCTGGCTGTCGCGCCTGCTGTTCAGGTCATGCCGACCGGCGCCACGCCGCGCACCGTTCGCGGCTATCTCGCGCGCACCGCGGCGACATCGGCGACCCGCGTGGGCCTCGCCGATCCCGAGGGCGTGCCGCTCGCCTATGAGACCGTCGACTGGACCCCGGCCGAGGGCGCCCGCCTCAGCGACGCGATCTACGAGCAATACGGATTGCAGACGATCCGTATTCCCGGCTCTCAGGCCCATCCCACCAAGCTCGTGCAATCCGCCGCCATGGCCTCGGTCGCCCCGCCCAAGCCGAGCTATCGGCCGACGCTGCCAGCGACCATCATGGACTCGCTCTCAGACTCCCAGCTCGAAACCCTGATCTTCGCGGGCGAAGCCCATTCCGATTTTCTCGCAGGTTCCTGGACCATCGACGACACTTTCGATGTCGTGGCGGCCGCCGCCGATGATGCAAACGGCGTCGTCCGCTTCCGCCGCGGCTTCTTCATCGGCGACGGCACCGGCGTCGGAAAGGGGCGCGAGTCGGCCAGCATCGTGCTCGACAACTGGATGCAGGGCCGGCGCAAGGCGGTCTGGATCTCCAAATCCGACAAGCTGATTGAGGATGCGCAGCGCGACTGGTCCGCACTCGGCATGGAGCGCCTGCTGGTCACGCCGCTCTCGCGCTTCCCGCGGGGCAAGCCGATCGCTCTGCCGGAAGGCGTCCTATTTACAACCTATGCCACGCTGCGTTCCGACGACCGCGGCGAGAAGGTTTCGCGGGTCAAGCAGATCGTCGAATGGTTGGGCTCCGATTTCGACGGAGTGATCATTTTCGACGAGGCGCACGCGATGCAGAACGCTGGCGGCGGCAAGGGAGAACGGGGCGATGTCACGCCCTCGCAGCAAGGGCGCGCGGGGCTTCGCCTGCAGCACGCCTTGCCCAATGCCCGCGTCGTCTATGTCTCCGCCACCGGCGCCACCACGGTCCAGAACCTTGCCTACGCGCAGCGCCTCGGTCTGTGGGGTGGCGACGATTTTCCCTTCTCGACCCGCGCCGAGTTTGTCGAGGCGATCGAGGCCGGCGGCGTCGCGGCGATGGAGGTGCTTGCCCGCGACCTTCGCGCGCTCGGCCTCTACACCGCCCGATCGCTGTCGTTCGACGGCGTCGAATATGAGCTGGTCGAGCACGAGCTGACCGCCGAGCAGCGGCGCATCTACGATGCTTATGCCGGCGCCTTCGCCATCATCCACAACCATCTCGATGCGGCCATGCAGGCGGCCAACATCACCGGCTCGACCGGGACGTTGAACCGCCAGGCCAAATCCGCCGCGCGCTCCGCCTTCGAAAGCGCCAAGCAGCGTTTCTTCGGTCATCTGCTAACATCGATGAAGACGCCGACGTTGATCCGCTCGATCGCGGCGGACCTGGAGGCCGGGCATTCCGCGGTCATCCAGATCGTCTCGACCGGCGAGGCGCTGATGGAACGGCGCTTGGCCGAAGTTCCGACCGAGGAGTGGAATGACATTCGCGTCGACATCACGCCCCGCGAATATGTCCTCGATTATCTCGCCCATTCCTTCCCGGTGCAGCTCTACGAGCCCTTCAGCGACGGCGAGGGCAATATGTCCTCGCGTCCGGTCTTTCGCGACGGCCAGCCGGTCGAGAGCCGCGAGGCGGTCGCCCGCCGCACCGAGCTGATCGAGAAACTCGCGAGCCTTCCGCCGGTGCCGGGCGCGCTCGACCAGATCGTCCAGCATTTCGGCGCGGACGTGGTGGCCGAAGTCACCGGCCGCTCGCGTCGTATCGTGCGCAAGGGACAGCGCCTTGTGGTCGAGACCCGCGCGGCGTCCGCCAATCTCGCCGAGACCCAGGCCTTCATGGACGACATGAAGCGCGTGCTCGTGTTCAGCGATGCCGGCGGTACGGGCCGCAGCTACCATGCGGAGCTGTCGGCACGGAACACGCGGCTTCGCGTCCACTATCTGCTTGAGCCGGGCTGGAAAGCCGACGCCGCGATCCAAGGCCTCGGCCGCACCCACCGCACCAACCAGGCGCAGCCGCCGCTCTTCCGTCCGATCGCGACCAATGTGAAGGCGGAGAAGCGCTTCCTATCGACCATCGCGCGCCGGCTCGACACGCTGGGCGCGATCACGCGCGGACAGCGCCAGACCGGCGGCCAGGGCCTGTTCCGACCCGAGGACAATCTGGAGAGCCACTATGCGCGCGATGCGCTTCGCCAGCTCTACATCCTGATCGTCCGCGGCAAGATCGAAGGGTGCTCGCTCCAGCGGTTCGAGGACACGACCGGCCTGAAGCTGATGGACGACAACGGCATCAAGGACGAGCTCCCGCCGATCACAACCTTTCTCAACCGCCTGCTCGCGCTCACCATCGACCTGCAGGACGTCCTGTTCGCCGCCTTCGAGCAGCTTCTGACCGCCAAGGTCGAGGGCGCGATCGCCGCCGGCATCTACGACATCGGACTGGAGACGCTGCGCGCGGAGAGCTTCGTCGTCACCGATCGCCAGACCATCTACACCCATCCCGGCACCGGCGCGGAAACCAGCCTGCTGACCATCCAACAGCGCGAGCGCAACCGGCCGATGACCGCCGAGGAGGCGATGGCTTGGCTCGACGATCCGGTCGCCAAGTTGCTGGTCAACGAGCGCTCCCACCGCGCCGCGGTTCAGCTTCCAGCGCCTTCGCTGATGCTCGACGACGGGGAGATCGAACGCCGCGTGCGGCTGATCCGGCCGATGGAGCAGCATCACGCCTCCATCCGCATGATGGACGAAAGCCATTGGATCGCCGCCAGTCGCGCCGAGTTCACCGCCGCCTGGAACGCCGAGATCGCGGAGGTGCCAGCCTATTCCGATTCCACGATCCACATCGTCGCTGGCCTGCTGCTGCCGATCTGGAAGCGGCTGCCCAACGAGTCGAGCCGTGTCTATCGGCTCCAGACCGATGACGGGGAACGGATCATCGGCCGCCGCGTGTCGCCCGCATGGGTCGCCAACGCCACGACAGTCGGAACGACGAACCTGTCCGCCGACCATGCCTATGCCGCGCTCATCGAGGGCAAGACAATCCTCGATCTCGCCGAAGGCCTCCAACTCCGTCGCGTGCGCGTCATGGGCGCCGATCGCATCGAACTCTCCGGCTTCACCGACGCGATGCGCGAGCGCCTGCGCGCCTTTGGCCTCTTCAGCGAGATCATCTCGTGGAAGCTCCGCTTCTTCGTGCCCGTCGGCGCGGACGGCGCGACCATCATCGGCAAGCTGATCGGCACCTACCCGATCCAGCGCGTCGGCGAGCGGGAGGCAGCGTGATGGCCCGTCTCGACGCATCCGATCTCGCGCAACGTCTCGGCCGACAGGCCGAGGCGGTGTGCCGCCATTATCTCAGCAATGGCCACCGTCAGGGCAACTACTGGCAGGTGGGCGACGCCCGTAACACTAAGGGCCGCTCGATGTACGTCCGGCTCAAGGACTCGCCCAAAGGCCCCGCCGGGAAATGGACTGACGCCGCTACCGGCGAGCATGGAGACCTCCTCGACGTCATCCGCGAGAGCTGCGGCCTCATCGACTTCAAGGATGTCGCCGACGAGGCTCGGCTCTTCCTCAGCATGCCACCACCAGCGCCGGAACCCTCCGCCTTCCAGCCGCTGGCGCCCGCACCACATGGATCGCCCGAAGCCGCACGGCGCCTCATCCGCATGTCGCAGCCGATTGCGGGCACAATCGTCGCGGCGTATCTCCGGCAACGCGGCATTACGGATCTCCGTGGAGCCGGAAATCTGTATTTCCACCCGCACTGCTATTATCGCCCGGACGAGCATGCGCCGACCGAGACTTGGCCGGCCATGATCGCCGCTGTCACTGACCTCGACGGCATGATCACCGGGGCGCATCGCACCTGGCTCGACTCACGACGCCACGACAAGGCGCCATTCGAAACCCCGCGCCGGGCGATGGGCGATCTCCTCGGCAACGCGGTCCGCTTTGGCGCTGGTGGCGAAGTGATGGCAGCCGGCGAAGGCATCGAGACGGTCCTTTCAATCCGCCAGGTCGTGCCCAACATGCCGATGGTGGCGGCGCTCTCCGCGGCACATCTCGCCGCCATCCTGTTCCCGGACACGCTGCGGCGGCTCTACATCCTGCGCGATGACGATCCGGCAGGCGATGGTGCGCGTGACAGCCTGATCGAACGGGCGAACGCGGCCGGGATCGAGGCGATCGTGATCTCTCCACAGCTCGGGGACTTCAACGAGGATCTCCGCACCCTCGGCATCGCGACATTGCGCAGTCAGACTCGGGTACAGCTCGGGCCGCAGGACGTCGCACGCTTCATGGCGCTGGCGGCATAGCCGGTAAGGAAGCGGCAGCGGCCCCGCCGCCGTACTCGCTCAGACGCAGCGGATCGGAGAGGACCGCGCCTCGGCCTTCGAGAGGGCGATCGGCCCACAGGCAGGCCGGCCCGGCAATGGCTGCGGCCGACTATTTTCCGGCGCGGCCCCAAGGGGCCGCTTTCCATCGCGAAACAAAATAGCCGGCCTCCGCCATCCTCCGCTGACGCTCCGGCCCTCGCTCGCGCTCCGGGTGCAGGGCCGCCCCGCCGGTGTGCTTCGTCGCCATGAAGGCCGCGACGGTCGCGGTCCATCCGACGGAGCATCCGATGCGCGATCTCGACGACTACGAACCGCACCACGAATCCTCACCGACTGACCACGTCCTCAACGAATTGCAGCTCCACGGCTACCGGCCTTTCGCCGACGAACCCGATCAGCGGCTTCTGCCGGACGGCAACGCGGTCGCGGGCGCGGTCGCCGACATCTTCGACGCCCTGATCGTGACCCTGGAGGACACGCGCCTCGAACCCGACCTCGACGATCTCCTCTGGTCGACCGTGAACGTCTTTCATCGCGCCGCCGAACGGATCAACCGCGAGCTCGACGACAACGAGCAGGCCCAAAAGCGCTCCCAACGCGAACAGGACGGCAGCGAGGTGAAGTCGGTCGATCTCGAGCGCCTGATCGCCGAGGGCAAGACACAGGTCGAACGCCAGACCGCCTTCGAACTGATGCGCGACCAGGCCGCCGAGCACTACGAACGCCAGGTCGGCAAAGCCTGGCTCCCGCGGTCAGGATCGAAGGTCAATCATCGCAACCTCACCTCGGCGATGATCGACAGCCGCGACTTCATCATGGCGAAGAAGCGTGCCGAGCAGGAAGTGCTCCTGCCGCCTGGACCGAAGATCGCCGTCACCGGCGGGCTCGATTTCGACAACCATCACCTCATCTGGGCCAAGCTCGACCAGGTTCACGAGAAGCACCCCGACATGGTGCTGATCCACGGCAAGTCGCCGAAGGGTGCCGAGAAGATCGCTTCTCTCTGGGCCAGGAATCGCAATGTCCCACAGATCGGCTTTGCACCCGACTGGACGAAGCACGGCCGGGCAGCACCCTTCAAACGCAATGACGAGATGCTGCAAATCCTGCCGAAGGGCGTGCTGCACTTCCCCGGCACCGGCATCAATGACAACCTCGCCGACAAAGCCAAGAAGCTCGGCATCCCGGTGTGGAAATTCGGCGGCGCGTAAGCGCCGCCGCATCGGGCACCTGCTAAACGGCCAAGCCTATGGCATAACGCAACGAATGCAGCGACTGAAGCCACTCCCGAAACCGGCACGTTCGGACGCCGTTCTCGCTGCGGTTTTCCTGGAGAATGCCACCGTGAAGGCTGCAGCCGCCGAATGGGCGGCGGATCAAGGATTCGACAATCAAGCCCTTCATGCGATTGCAATTGCCATCGAACTCCTCCTCAAATCCTATCTGCTTAACGTCGCGACCGATGATGTTTGGAACCGCGCGAACATCGGGCACGATCTCGCCAAGGCACTCCATTATTCGGCTCAAGCCGGCTTGGTGCCTCCTTCACGCATCGAGTGGATTATCAGCCACCTCCATCCGCATTTTCAGCGTGGCGGGTTTCAGCGCGAGCCGTCGAGGAAATGGCCACCAGGCTTTGCGGATGACGCAGGTGAGGTCGCACGGCAGCTCGCGCAGACAGTACGGCTTCACCAACGTCACGGCCACATCGACTCGGCTTCCAGCCCGGAGAAGACCACTCCCCGCTGAATGGCGCTGGTCCTTGGTCCAGCCGATGGCCTGACGCCATCAACCCGTAAAGGGTCGGACTACGCATAGCGTGCCGCCGCGCCGGCGTTGCCTGCGCGGTGATTGCGGCCATCGGCCGAACACATCGGGCGCCTGTCAGCGGGGGGATGGTCCTCCGCTCGAAACAGGAGCCGGATCGATGTCCTTCCCCGACGCACACGCCTTCGCCTTCAGCCTCGCCACCACGCTGATGGCCGTCATCGTCATCTTCCGCGCGGGCGACGGCACTCTCTCGGTGACACCCGCAAACGAATACGACGGCGACGTCTCGGAGATCGTCCACGAGGTCGATCCCTTCGCGCCATGACGGCGCGCCACCCTTCCAGGCGACGCGGAGACCCCTGCGGTTTCCGCTCCCGACGGAGCACAGCTTTTGCTATGCTCCCGAATGCGCCGTGGTGGTGGTGGAAGGCGCGACCGTCAGAATTTGCTCTTTCGGAGACACCACCATGATTATCCTCGGCATTGTCCTATCCTTCGCAGCCATCGGCATCTTGTGCTGGTTGCTGTTCACGCTCGCGGTGTTCGCACTGCCATTCTTCGCGGGCGTGACCGCCGGCACCTGGGCCTATGACACTGGCGCGGGCTGGCTCGGCGCCATCCTTATCGGCATGCTCGGCGCCGGCCTGACGTTGGGCGTGGGGCAGCTCTTGCTTGGAATTGTCCGCCCGCTCTGGGCACGCCTGCTGATCGCGCTGGCATTTGTCGCACCCGCGGCGATCGCCGGCTTCCACGCCACGCATGGCATCGTGAAACACACCATGCCGTCGGAGACCTGGCAGCTCGTGTTCTCCGTCATCGGTGCGGTCGCGGTCGGCGTCACCGCGTTCGCGCGCGTCGCTGGGATGGCAAGCACCGGCCCGTCCAGCCAGGGCATTGCACCAGCCTGACACCACGACGGAACCGTCGCCGGGACGACCAGTCGGGGGTTTCAGCCCTCAGCGTTGTGCAGTTGGAGAGGGAGCCGCGTCACCGGAACCTGACTGAAGCCCATCGTGCGGCCGCCTCAACAGCGCCCGGATTTCTGCTCGGCGCCTCTGTGCGCGGGAACGGTGCAACACGAAGTCGAGGGCGTCATCTCCACTGGCCGACTTCGAAACGAAAGCTCGACCCTCGCCTGTACAAGGGGAGGACGGGTCGCAGATGATCTTCAGCTTGCGCCGTCTGCTGGTTGCGACCGGGTCGCCATGATCTTCCGTTCCTGATTGTCTCCAGACCGCTCCGAACGGCCTCTCCAATGGCCTGATCTGACCGAAGGACGGCTGCGCCTCGACCGCCTATGCCGCAACGGCGCGTCCCGACTTTCTTCCCCTGCCGGCCAAGGCCGTCATTCCTCGCGAAACAACAAAGTCGTTCCTGCCATCCTCCGCGTTGCTCCGGTCGCAAGCGATGCGGCGTCGGTCGCCTCCGGCCTGTCGATCGCCATCGAGGCCGCAATGGAGCGGTCCCGAAAACGAAACGGAGACTTACAATGGCGACCATCGGCACCTTCAAGAAGACCGGCTCGAACGAGTTCACCGGCGAAATCGTAACCCTCAGCGTCCAAGCCAAGGGCGTGCGCATCGTCCCCGACACCCGCGCCACCGGCGAGAACGCCCCCAGCCACCGGGTTCTGGTCGGCCGCGCGGAAATCGGCGCCGCCTGGTCCAAGCGCTCCAACGAGGGCCGCGACTATCTGGGCCTCAAGCTCGACGATCCGAGCTTCAACGCCCCCATCTACGCCAACCTCTTCGACGACGAGGACGGCGACACCCACTCGCTGATCTGGTCCCGCCCGACCCGCCGCGGCGACTGAGCCCCGAGCAAGGCCCCGGCCGAACAGGCCGGGGCCTTTCCACTGCTAGCGCGAATCACTTCGGCCGCCCGGCGAGGGCACCGCCAGCCCTGAGACGCCGATTACCCTCGCAATGGGCGCAAAGAACGACTATTATAGTCGTAGTTCTGGCAAGCGTGTGTCCGTCGGTGGGAGGTGATCATGCATGATCACCGCCCGACAATCGCGGGCCGCACGCGCGTTGCTGGGGTGGACACAGGAGACGCTCGCTGACAAGGCCCGGACATCGCTAACCGCGCTCAAGCGCCTTGAGTCCGAAAGTGGATTAGAGGTGTACGAGTCGACGCGCGATCAGGTGCGAAGGGCGCTTGAAACAGCCGGTATCGTCCTGCTTTCCACCGACAAGGGCGAAGGAGTGCTGCTGCTCCATGAGCGGGACGACCGGCCGACGAGGCGTTAGCAGCGCCGTGATCGCGTGGCGCACACCATCCATCGCACGTTGTCACAGTAATGCCGGGCACGAGTGTTAACGAATGCTTTCCGCGCGAATATAGTCGCCTGATGGAATCCGCGATGCCGCCGTTTCTCGATGCGCCTCCGATCAGCCAGACCCTCACGGCCTATGACCGCGAGCATATGGTTCTCTATCTGCGCCTGCTCGATTCCTCGCGCGACGGAGCTGATTGGCGCGAAGCCGTCCAGATTCTCTTTGGCCTCGATACGGCACGTGAGCCGCAGCGGTGCCGCCAGGTCCATGACACGCATCTCGCCCGCGCGCAGTGGATGACCGAGCACGGCTATCGAGACTTGGTCCGCTCCGCACAGTGATCGCCGCGATGCCGTTTCGGCACCACCCTTTGCCGGCCCTCTGACTTCCACTGAACAACCCAGCCGGGAATCCTGACTCTCCCACAAATTCAAAGACTAGGGAGGATCGCGATGACACCAGATGCTTCCGGCTGGCGTTCATCGGAACGCTATGCGCACGTCGCCGACATGACCGCGTCCGACGTCGCGTGGGAATGGCTGCGCCGCAACGAAACCTACGACAGGGATTTTCAAGCGCTCGGCGACAGCGAAAGTGATCTGCGCACGCTGACCGACGGGATCGGGCAGCGGTGGGGGTTGCGATTTCCCCGTAGACCCGATGCAGGCACCTCCCGAAGCGCAGGTGATCTGGCTTCCCCAGGAAGACACAAGCGCCATCGTTCTTGGCCCACCTCCGGATATTCCGTCCGCAAGCGCTGATCCCCAACCGACGATCGACGCCGCCGTAAGCGTCGATGTCGGCAGCGAGACCCATCTGGTTCTCGATCTCGGAAACGGTCAGCGCGTAGCGCTTGTTCATCCGTCCGAGACACGACCCGCCAAATCTCTTGGCGCCTTCATCCCGCTCGGCCTGGAAGGCTTCGACCGGCTCCAATCGGTCGCCCGCTTGCTCTCCGCCCTCCATGGCCGCGCCATACCGCCCGACACCCGACTGACACGGCAGCAACGTGCTCGGCTGTGCCGGATGCTGCAGGCCTTCGACGGTCATCGCGCGGGCGCGACCCAGCAAGAAATTGCGCAGGTCATATTTCGGATCGGCGCTCTCGGTCGCGACGACTGGCAGGCATCTTCCGCCCGCCACGCCACCAAAGCCCTGCTTCGAGATGCCCGCGCGATGATGGTGGGTGGGTATCGCACGTTGCTTCGTCATCGGCGGCAACTTTAGCCGATCTCCATCCGACTCTTGGTGGGCGAATTTAGGCCCCCCTGAATTCGCCCTGCATCTCGCCGGCCCTGCTTCGCCAACGTGGCCTTCGTTACCCGCCGCTTCCCGGCGGCCCCAACGAACCCACGGAGGCCCTCCCATGCGACCTGATCTCGCCGTTCTCCCGCCGCGCTACCTGCGCACCAAGGAAGCCGCCGAATTCCTCAGCCTATCGGCCCGCACCCTCGAAAAGCATCGGACTTACGGAACGGGTCCGGCCTATCGCAAGCTCGGCGGTCGCGTCGTTTATGCGGTCGACGATCTTGAGGCCTGGGCCGAGCGCGGCGCCGTCACCTCCACCTCCGATCCGCGCGGCAGCGTGCTTCCGGCCAAGCGCCATACGCCTGCGCCGCCGGCACATGCCGGACGATACGCGCGCTGATCGCCCCCGGATTCCCGAATGGCGGCGCGACACCAGTCCCTCTCGGAGCGCGGGCAGCTCGATCTGTTCCGTGCGCTCCCCGGCGAGTTCGCAGCACGAGACGCACAGGATCTCATGGCCTATCCGTTTTTCTCCCTCTCCAAATCGCACCGCGTCGCGCCGATCGACTTCGCCGCCGGCAATGTGTCGATCCGCGTCGAGGCCGTGCCCGATCACGGCATGGCGACCATTTGGGACGCCGACATCCTGATCTGGGCGGCGAGCCAGATCGTCGAGGCGCGTGACGCCGGCCTGCGCACGTCGCGCCTGATGGTCGCCACGCCCTATGAAATTCTCAAATTCATCGGCCGCGGCACGTCCTTACGCGACTATCAGCGCTTGAAGGCCGCGCTCGATCGTCTGCAATCCACGACGGTCTGCACCTCGATCCGCCAATCCGCCGAGGGCCGGCGTCATCGCTTCTCGTGGATCAACGAGTGGAAGGAGCGCACCAACCGCAACGGCAAGCCGGACGGGATCGAGATGATCGTCCCGGACTGGTTTTATCAGGCCGTTCTCGACGATGCGCTCGTGCTGACGATCGACCGGGCCTATTTCGATCTCACAGGCGGGCTCGATCGCTGGCTCTATCGCCTGGTGCGCAAGCACGGCGGGCGCCAGCGCAATGGCTGGCGATTCGACTTTCGCCACCTCCACCAGAAATCCGGCGCGTTGTCACCGTACAAACGCTTCGCCTTCGAGCTGCGCGACATCATCCGTCGCCAGCCGCTTCCCGGCTACACGCTGTTCCTCGAGATCGAGGCCGGCGGCCGAACGTTGCTCGCTTTCGAGCGGACGCCGCCCTGTGGAAAAGCTGTGAAAGGCTTCGTGCCATCGGGAACCCGAAAGCGCGTGCCATCAGGAACCGGCCCCTCGTGCCAACGGGAACCGAAACACGGCCTAACCCACGACAGCAGAACCGAAAATCGCCTCGCTAACTTAGAATCTAACAGAGAATCTAACTTTGAAGAGCGCGCGCGAGAGGTGGAAAACCTCGTCCGGCAGGCCGCGAACGCGCTAAGCGCCGCTGGCAAGCGGCGCACCAGCAGCGCCGCTCTTACCAACGCTGGCGCGGCGAGAAACGGGACCTCCGGCCCTCCGCAGCTTCCCTTCGGTCCACGCCCGGGAGGCCGCCGATGATCGTGGCCTTCCTCAACCAGAAGGGCGGCGTCGGCAAGACGACGCTGGCGCTGCACCTAGCCGGCGAATGGGCCGGTAGGGGAAAGCGGGTCACGCTCGTCGATGCGGACCCCCAGGGTTCGGCGCTCGACTGGTCGCAGCAACGCGCCCGCGAGCACGCGCCGCGCCTGTTCGGCGTCGTCGGCCTGGCGCGCGACACGCTCCACCGTGAGGCGCCCGAGCTGGCGCGCGATGTCGATCATGTGGTGATCGACGGGCCGCCGCGCGTCGCCGGGCTGATGCGATCCGCGCTGCTCGCCGCCGACCTCGTGCTGATCCCCGTGCAGCCGTCGCCGCTCGATGGTTGGGCCTCGGCCGAGATGCTGGCGCTCCTGTCGGAGGCGCGCATCTATCGGCCGGAGCTTCGCGCTCGCTTCGTCCTCAATCGCTGCGGCGCGCGCACCGTGATCGCCCGCGAGACGGCCGAGACGCTCGCCGACCACGATCCGCCAGTGCTGCGCACGGCGATCGGACAGCGCGTCATCTACGCCGACGCCGCGCAATCGGGCCGGCTCGCTTTCGAGATCGACGACGACGGACCCGCCGCGCGCGAGATCGCGGCGCTCGTCACCGAGCTCGAAAGGATCTCACCATGAGCGAGCGATCCGAACGGCGCGGCTTTGCGGCACGTCCGACCAATCAAGGGGCCTGGATCAAGGCCGCAGATGCCACCGCGCCGCGCGCGCCGGACGATGAAGCCTTCACCGCCCGCATGACGATCGACGTCACGCCCGCCTTACGTGGACGGATCAAGATCGCTGCCTTCCGGCGCGGCGTTACCGTTGCCGACATGCTGCGCGAGATGCTCGCGCGCGAATTCCCACACATCGAAGGAGACCCCTCATGACCGGCGCCGCGGCCCCCCGCGCGCGCGGCGGCCCGACGCCGACCGCACGCCACCAAGACAATCTCACCCATGTCGAACTGACCTGGGTTGAGAAGAAGATCGAGAACTGGATCCGCTTCGGCACGCACGCCCACGAACAGATTCTCGATCGCCGTCGGCGTGTCCTGTCTTTTCGCCCCGGCGCGGTCTTCGCCTTCGTGCGCTGGGCCTCGAATGACTTCGGAACGATCATCTCGCGCATCGACGTCGTGCGCTCGGTTGCGCGCGGCGAGACGTACCAGACGCTGCCTTTCGTTCGTCCTGGCGGCGAAATCCTGCTGAAGGTCGAGAGCTGGCCCAGGGTCGAGCGCGTGCTGCAGGCGATCGACGCCATCGAGCGCATCGGCATCGATCCCGAAGCGGTTTCGCCCGATCATTGGCGTCACGTCCACAACCGGCTCGCTGCTGGACACGAGCCGCGCACCTACACGCTCGACCATCATCGCGCATTCCTGCTGCGCCGAAAGGCCGAGTCGTGAGCCGCGCCGGACTTCTCCTGGCGACGACGCTCGCCGCGCTCAGCGTCGGCTATCCCGGCCTCACGCCGATGCCCATCAAGCTGATCTGGAACGCATCGGCGAGCGCGCCCATCGGGTTCTATTCGATCGACTTCGACGGGCCGCTCGACGTTACCGATCTCGTTGCGGTCGATGCGCCCGAGCCGCTCGCGACATTCCTCGCCGAGCGCGGCTACCTGCCCAAGGGCGTGCCGCTGATGAAGCGCATCCTCGCCGTCTCCGGGCAGACCGTTTGCCGTTCGAACCTCACTATCACCGTCGATGGTGTGGAGGTCGGTGCGGCACTGGAGCGCGATCGCGCAGGCCGCGATCTTCCCGTCTGGCAAGGCTGCCGCCGGGTCCAGACTGGCGAAGTCTTCCTCATGAACTGGCAGGTCCGCGACAGCCTCGACGGCCGCTACTTCGGCCTGATCTCGACCGACCAGATCATCGGCCGTGCCGTCCCACTGTGGACCGATGAAGACGGCACCGGCCGCTTCGAATGGCGTGCGCCGACACGCTGACCGCCTTCCCATTCGGCGGGAGCGGTGCTCGCCGATGGCTGTCCCAATCCCCACCGCGAAGGAGACTGACATGCCCCAGATTGGCGAATTCACGCGCGACGAGACCGGCTTCGTCGGGCATCTGACGACGCTGGTTTTGAACCAGGACGTCATAATCATCGCAGCCGAACCGACCGAGGTTGAGAACGCACCGCAGTATCGCGTGCATGTCTTCGACGGCATGAACAATGAGCCGGGCGCGGAGATCGGCGCCGGATGGAAACGCTCCGGAGAGAAGGCCGGCGAATACGTCGCGCTGCTGATCGACGATCCGACATTCCCGCACCCGATCCGCGCCAACATGTTCCGCGACGACGATGGCGGCTCGGCCTGGTCGCTGCATTGGTCGCGTCCGCGCGATCGCGGCGAGAAGGACTGAGCGATGCTTGGCTCTCGTCAACCGAGGAGCCGTTCGATTGCGTCCGGGCCGCGCTGCGCTGCCCGGCGCATGGCTCTCCTCCTCCTTTCCGGCCTTAGCCTCGCGAGCATCATGCCGGCGATCACGATGGCGCAGGACTTGGGCGCCGATCGACCGTCGCCACGCGATCCCTATGGCGATCATATCGCCGAGGCTTCGCGGCGCTTCGGCGTTCCGATCGCATGGATCAGGGCGGTGATGCGTGCCGAAAGTGCAGGCGATCCACGCGCCCTTTCGCCGAAGGGCGCGATGGGCCTGATGCAGATCATGCCGCCCACTTGGGCAGGCTTGCGCCTTCGCCACCGTCTCGGCGCTGATCCTTATGATCCGCATGACAACATCATCGCCGGCGCCGGCTACATCCGCGAGCTGTTCGATCGCTACGGATCGCCCGGCTGGATCGCGGCCTACAATGCCGGTCCTGGTCGTTACGAGGACTCGCTGAAGGGCCGGGCGCTGCCCGCGGAAACGCGCGCCTATGTCGCCATCGTCGCGCCGTCGGTGACCAGCGGCGATGCGACTTGGCCGATCGTGGCCGCCGCGGCCGATGCACTCGCCTGGACACGCGCGCCGCTGTTCATCGCGCAAGCTGAGCGCATATCGATACCCGTTCCCGTACCGGCCGAGCGCGCTTCCGATGCCGCGATGACGACATCGTCCGTGCGCGATGTTTCCGCCATCGAGCCGCAGTCGGGCGGGCTGTTTGTCCCGCGTTCGGGCCAAAGGAATGCGCCATGAGCAGCCCGGTTCCTGATCGCAGGATAGCGTGCTCAAGCGCGTCATGGTGTGCGTTGAGGGTAGAGGCAGGCAACACGACCGGACGATGGCAGGATAAAAGGCCGCGAGGTGCGGCTTGGGTCGGTTGTGGTTTTTCAATAGGTTATGAGGCGATTTCGCGATGTGCGGGATTTCCCCGCACCTCACGACTACGCCGATTTTCCTGCGATTTCCTGTGCTTGGCGCGATGTGCGAGGCATCAGCCATGACCGGCGACAGTGATTTCCGCATCCGGCCGGGCCGCATCCGCTCGACCCGTGCGCAGCAGGCTCGTCCCTTCATCGCGCAGGCTCTCGCCGCGGCGAAGAAGGCCGGGGCCGGCGTCTCACGCTCCGGCCGGATCGTGTCCGGCAACCGCTCGCGCTTCGGGCGGGGCCAGCGTGCGAGCATCCAGGCGAACCGGCTGCTCACCGCGCGAACGCGCGGCGCTGTCATCAAGGCGCGCGTCGTGCGCCAGACATCGCGCTCGGCGCCGCTCGCGACCCACCTCAATTATCTGCGCCGCGAAGGCGTGACCCGCGATGGGGAGAAGGCCCATCTCTTCGGTCCCGGGGGCGACGACGCCGATCCGAAGGCCTTTGCGGAACGGTGCCAGGACGACCGCCACCATTTCCGGTTCATCGTCTCGCCCGACGATGCGCCCGACATGGCCGACCTGCGGTCCTTCACCCGCGATCTCGTCACGCAGATGGAAAAGGATCTCGACACCCGCCTCGATTGGGTGGCGGTCGACCACTGGAACACCGAGCATCCCCATGTCCACCTGATCGTGCGCGGGGTCCGTGACGACGGGCAGGACCTCGTCATCTCACGCGACTACATCAAGGAAGGAATGCGCGACCGCGCGCGTGACCTCATCACGCAGGAATTAGGGCCGCGCACCGACCTCGACATCCAGCGCAGCCTGAAACGCCAGGTCGATGCCGAGCGCTTCACGCAGCTTGACCGCCAGCTTATCCGCGATGGCCATGCCACGGGCGTCATCGAGACGGCGATCGATCCGAACGTCCGGCTCGACGAATTTCATGCGCTGAAGGTCGGACGGCTCCGCAAGCTGGAAACACTCGGCCTCGCCGAGCAGGTCGGCCCCGGTCAATGGGCGATCGACACGAAGGCCGAGGCGACTCTGCGTGAACTCGGCGAGCGCGGCGACATCATCAAACGCATGCACCGGGCTTTGACGGATCGCGGCATCGAACGCGGCTCGGCGGGCTATGTGCTCGCGGCCGAAAGCCTCGATGCGCCCGTGATCGGCCGATTGGTCGATCGCGGTCTTGATGACGAGCTGAAGGGCTCCGCCTACGCCGTGGTCGACGGCGTCGACGGCCGCACCCATCACATCAAGCTGCCCGATCTCGAAGCCGCCGGTGACAGCGCGGCGGGTTCGATCGTCGAGTTGCGTGCGTTCGATGATGCACAGGGACAGCGCCGGGTCGCAATCGCCGTCCGCTCCGATCTCGATATCGATCGTCAGGTCACGGCAACCGGCGCGACTTGGCTCGATCGGCAGAACATCGCGCGCGAACCTGCCGCCCTGTCCGAGGCCGGCTTCGGCGCCGAGGTACGGCAGGCGCTGGATCGACGCGCGGATCATCTGGTCGGACAGGGCTTCGGCGAGCGACACGGCCAGCGTGTCACCTTCAATCGCGGGCTGATCGACACGCTGCGCCGTCGCGAGCTGGAAGCGGCCGGCGAAAAACTCTCCGCCGAAACAGGCCAGCCGTTCAATCGCGCGGGAAGCGGCGAGTATGTTGCCGGCACCTACCGCCAGCGTTTGGCACTCGCCTCCGGCCGCTTTGCCATGCTGGACGACGGCCTCGGCTTCCAACTCGTGCCCTGGTCACCCTCTCTGGAAAAGCACCTCGGCAAGCATGTTTCCGGCGTCGCCCGCGATGATGGCGGCATCGACTGGAGCTTTGGCCGCAAACGAGGGCTCGGCCTCTAACCTCTCTCCGAAAGGACCGTTCCAATGTCCGCCACGAAGATCCTATGGGGCCAGATCCTCACCGTTTTCCTGATCGTCCTCGCCACCACTTGGGGCGCAACGGAATGGGTGGCTTGGCGATTGGCGTTCCAGCCGGAGTTGGGCGCGCCGTGGTTCACGCTGTTCGGCTTTCCTTTCTATCTGCCACCCTCCTTCTTCTGGTGGTGGTACGGCTTCGACGCCTACGCACCCGCGATCTTCGTCGAAGGCGCTTTCATCGCGGCGTCCGGTGGCTTCATCTCGATCGCCGTCGCCATCGGCATGTCGGTCTGGCGTGCACGCGAGGCCAAGAAGGTCGAGACCTATGGCTCGGCGCGTTGGGCCGAGAAGAAGGAGGTGGAGACGGCCGGCCTTCTCGGTCCCGATGGTGTCGTGCTGGGACGCTACGAGCACGCTTATCTGCGCCATGATGGGCCTGAACATGTTCTGTGCTTCGCGCCCACCCGAAGCGGCAAGGGTGTTGGCCTCGTTGTGCCCTCGCTGTTGACCTGGCCGGGCTCGGCGATTGTTCACGACATCAAGGGCGAGAACTGGCAGCTCACCGCCGGCTTCCGCGCCAGGCACGGCCGCGTGCTGCTCTTTGACCCGACCAACACAAAATCCGCTGCCTACAATCCTCTGCTCGAGGTGCGCCGCGGCGAATGGGAGGTTCGCGACGTCCAGAACATCGCCGACATCCTGGTCGACCCAGAAGGGTCGTTGGACAAGCGGAACCATTGGGAAAAGACGAGCCATGCGCTGCTAGTCGGCGCGATCCTCCACGTCCTCTATGCGGAAAAGGACAAGACTCTGGCCGGCGTCGCGGCGTTCCTCTCTGATCCGAAGCGACCAATTGAATCCACCCTCGATGCGATGATGAAGACGGCGCATCTCGGCGACGCCGGACCGCATCCCGTGATCGCCAGCGCCGCACGCGAGCTCCTCAACAAATCCGACAACGAACGCTCAGGCGTGCTCTCTACCGCCATGTCGTTCCTGGGACTCTATCGCGATCCCGTCGTCGCCGAAGTGACGCGGCGCTGTGACTGGCGGATCTCCGATATCGTGGGCGGAAAATACCCGGCAACACTCTATCTCGTCGTGCCACCATCCGACATCAACCGCACCAAACCGCTTATCCGACTGATCCTCAATCAAATCGGCCGACGCCTGACCGAGGATCTGCAAGCAAAGGGCGAACGCCATCGTCTCCTGCTGATGTTGGACGAGTTTCCGGCGCTGGGGAGGCTCGACTTCTTTGAGTCAGCACTGGCCTTCATGGCCGGCTACGGTCTGAAGAGCTTCCTGATCGCGCAATCCCTAAACCAGATCGAAAAGGCCTACGGGGCGAACAATTCGATCCTCGACAATTGCCATGTGCGCGTCAGCTTCGCGACCAACGACGAGCGTACCGCCAAGCGCGTTTCGGACGCCCTCGGCACCGCCACCGAGATGAAGGCCATGAAGAACTATGCCGGCCACCGGCTGTCCCCCTGGCTTGGCCATCTGATGGTTTCGCGCTCGGAAACAGCTCGGCCACTGCTCACACCTGGCGAAATCATGCAGCTCCCTCCCACCGACGAGATCGTCATGGCGGCGGGCACGCCGCCGATTCGTGCGAAGAAGGCGCGCTATTACGAGGATGCTCGGTTCAAGGAACGCCTGCTGCCGCCGCCCGCGCTCACAACGTCGCAGCAAGGACAGCCCGACGATTGGACCACGCACCAGTTGCCAGCCCGACCACAGATTGCCGAGGCCACCTTGCTAGCGCAGCCCGCCGATGAAGATCCAACCGAGTCGGAACGCCGCCAGCAACCGGAACTCAATCGGGTGAACCCCGTCGAGAAGAAAGTGCCAATCGACAACCCGTTCGAGATCGATACCGATCGGGACGAGTCTGACGACGATGCCGTGCGCACCAGCCGTATGAACCGGCTCATGCAGGGCGTCGCGCGCCAGGTCTCGCTCGACCCCGGTGACGGCATGGAGCTGTGAGACGCCCGTGACGAAACCACCCCGCAAGCAACGCCTCTCCGTCTATCTCGACCCCTCTGTCATGAACCGGCTCGCAGATCACGCCGCGCGCCGCGACCATTCGCGATCGTTGGTCGCGGAGGCGGCGATCGAGTCATTCCTCTCACCCGATGCCGCCGAACGCCAGGAGGCCGTCATCACGAAACGCCTCGACCAGCTCGACCGACGCATGTCGCGGATGGAGCGCGATATCGGAATATCGGTCGAGATGCTCGCAGTCTTCGTGCGCTTCTGGGTGACCACCACACCGAGTTTGCCAGAACCTGCTGCGCAGGCCGCGCGCGCCAAAGCTGGCGAACGCTATGATCAGTTTGTCACAGCTCTCGGCCGCCGTCTCGCGAAGGGCCCGAAGCTTCATCAGGAGATTTCTGAGGACGTTGATGGCGAGGCAGAATAGCTCGTCAGATCGCGCACGCTCCTGCGTGAGCCCAAGCTGCTCTCCAAGGCCGCATTGAAGTCAGCAATAATCGACTGCCTCTCAATCCCTTATTCTTTCCAATCTCTCGGACATCCGCCCGAGTTCAAGCAAGGATGCCGCCTCCATCTTCCGCATGATCTGCGCCCGACACACCTTCACCGTGATTTCGCTGAGTGCAAACTTCGCAGCAATTTGCTTTGTGAGTTTTCCATCAAGTATCATGTCCATAACTTGGCGCTCGCGAACAGAAAGCGAATCGTACCGCGCGCGAAGATCAGCTGTCATTGTCTTCTCGTTTCGTCGGATTTGCGAAGTCTGGAGACCGAGATAGATCGCATCAAGTAGGTCTTGGTCCCTAAACGGCTTGGTCAGAAATTCGATCGCGCCAAACTTCATAGCCCGGACCGACATCGGGATATCCCCGTGCGCCGTAATGAACACGACCGGGATCTCCACACGCGTTCTGAAAAGCTCTTGTTGGAAATCCAAGCCGTTCTGACCCGGCATTCTAACGTCCAATACCAAGCAAATCGGCGTATCAGGAATCGACCACGCCAAAAACTCGTGCGTAGACGCAAAGGTGTGAATATCAAGTCCGACAGAACTCAGGAGATTTCTGAGCGCTTCACGCACGGAAAGATCATCGTCGACGACGGCTACCGTGCCGCCCACAACGACGGGCTGTTTCGACTGTCTCATAGTATTTTCTCCCTGTCGCCAGGCAGAGTAAAACAAAAGGTAGCGCCGCGCGGATTGGTCGGCTCAGCCCAAATATTACCGCCGTGAGATTCAATAATTGATCGGCATATTGAAAGTCCAATTCCCATGCCATCGCTCTTGGTGGAGTGAAAGGCATCGAAAAGATGCCTTACGAAGCCAGGATCGATACCGCCTCCCGTGTCTTCTATCGTGATCATCACGCCGGACGCGCTTGATTTAGCGGAGTTTATTCGAATCTCACGAACACTGCTCTGCAGCGTACCCATCGCATCTATCGCGTTCACGAGAAGGTTGAGTGCAACCTGTTGAAGTTGAATACGATCACCGAAGATCATGGGCAGATCACTCGACAGGTTCGTATAAACGGAAACTCGGCTTTCTCGGAAACGGCTTTGCAAAAGCCCCAGCACCTCTCTGATTACGACGTTGATCTCAATCCAGGACCTCTTTGGTTCTGCACGCATAGACAGCGCTTGGACGCGCTTGATGATTTCACTTGCTCGGTTTGCGTCGCTGACGATGCTATCTATCGAAGACGCGGCTTTTTCTAGGTTCGCGGGATCTCCGTGAATCCAGCGTGTACATGCATTGGCGTTGGTCACGATTGCGGCGAGCGGCTGATTGACCTCATGGGCGATTGAGGCAGCGATCTCGCCGAGAGTCGTGATCCGAGCGACGTGCGCAAGGCGGGTCTGCGCCTGTTCGGCCGCCACACGAGCGGTCTCCATCTTGACAGCGAGATAGGTCGTTGCCGCGATCGCCAGCAGGCTGATCGAGGTGTTGACGACTCCGGTTCCGAAGCTTCCACTCGGCGTCAGGATGTAGCTCGCGATCGTCAACGCGATGCATATTCCAGAGACCGTGCCCATGCCCCGCGTGTGGCTGAAGCGAGCCGACAATAGAACGACAATCACATAAAACGTCGCAGCGGATATCTCGTAAGGGGTTATGGTGTCGATGATGAAGATGCCGATAGTGAGGATGCCGATCAGCAAGGGAAGCGTTCCAGACCTAACGAGGCGCCATAGCCCATCGATGAACGTCAGTAGTTCCCTTGAACGGGTGCCGAGCGGGTATCGATGCGTCAAGTTTGCCTCGTGATCTATAGGATCGACGTGGGCAGGCTGATTGACTGGTGTTTTTTGTGGAGCCATCGCAGTTCACTTGATGTAGGTGTGCAAAACGTCGACTAATTCGAGCGCGGCATTACGTTCAGCTTCTGTGGGCGTGCGGTTCGCATCGACCATATGCGCTTGAATGTGCCCATTGACGACTTCGGCCATGATTCCGTTGATCGCACCGCGCGTGGCCGTGACTATCCGCATCACGTCGCCGCAACTCTCATCCGCGATGAGGGCCCGTTCAATCGCATCGACCTGACCTCGAAGGCGTCGGACCCTATTCAGCAGCTTCTGCTTCTCAGCCACCGCATGCGCCATCGCGTCCCTCCGCTATACCCGGGTATAGTTGTAATATACCCCCCAGAGTATATATGAATGTCGCGCGAAGTGAAGACCGGCAGGGTTGTTCGCGTCGTGGTCCAGTTCGTCGTGAATTGGATCCGGATTGGCACAGCAGAGGATCATATGAACCCGCGATCTAGCAACGACCCCTCGGAGGGAGATAGTAGGCGTCAGTCACCTGCTATCGACGCTCCGCTGGGTTGCATCATCGCTCGGGTCGGTTCTGCCGACGTAACTGCGCCAGCACTTCGACGCTGAGCACCGTCCGTCCAGGCCACCCGGGTTCGAGCAACTGCTTGAACAGACGGAGGTGGCCATGGCCGCTCATCTCAACATCGACACACGTCGGGCGCCACCGGTGGTCGCCCATGATGATATTCAATTCGCCGGGGTGTTTCCCGGCTTGAAATTGGGCGCTCGCAACTTGGCGAGACCAAAGCTTCTTGCCCATTGGCATCAGGAATCCGATGGCCGGCTGATTGGGGGCTGGCAATTGGAGACATCCGCCACTCTGAAGAATCCTGACGATTGATCATAGCGACACACGGCAATGCCGTGCGCAGCGTAGCGCTGCTGTTGGCAGCAAAGTTCAAACGAAGGGATTAACTAATGAATGCAGTGGTGGCTTTGCTGCCTGCGCGCCCCGCAGGCACTAATACGACTTGCGCGAATACTATCTTCGCCAACGATTTAGAGCAGCTCTACAACGCGCTGAATGATGTGACATTGACGGAGCATGCTCGCACGGCAGAGCTGATGAATGCCGGATTGCGGAAGATCTCGCAGAAGGTTGTCGAGGAGGCTGCCGAGGTCGCTCTCGAGGCGGTGAGGAAGCGGACCCAAAAGACGGTCAGCGAAAGTGCCGATCTTCTCTATCACTTGGTCGTTCTGTGGCACGCACTCAATATTGAACCCAGCGAAGTCTGGGCCGAGATGCGGCGCCGCGTGGAAAGCATGGGCATTGCCGAAAAGCTTCCTAAGCCGCGTCGGGGAACGACTGATCCCGCCCCGGTCAACGACAGCTCGGAAGGAAATCGCGTACCTGCGCCCTGCATCACCGCCAACTCGCGCGCACCAGCACCGTGTCCCGAAGAGCAGCCCGAAAGGACACGGCCATGCGCCTCCTAGTCTGTGGAGGACGTCACTTCGAGGACGCCGAGATGGTGCATCACGAACTAACTGCACTGCATTGGCGAAAGCCAATCAGCGTTGTGGTCCACGGCAGCATTGCAGGCGTCGGCATCATCGCTGAGGCGTGGGCGCGTCGCCATGGGATCGCTGTGGTGCGTTACCCGCCAAATTGGGAGTTTTACGGCAAGAAGGCCGAAGGGCTGCGCAGCGATTTCATGCTGACAGACAGCCGACCCGACTTTGTCGTGGCTTTCCCAGGGGGGCGCCACACCGCCGATCTCGTCCAACGGGCAATCAACGTCGGGCTCGCCGTGCTCGCCATTCCGCCCAACACGGCTGGAGCTTGCCCAGTCGCAAAGCATCCGCCGCAGCGGGGCCAGCCAACAACCGCTTCGCTCTGATCCAGTGAATTCACCCAAAAACGAGCAAAACTCAACGGAGTTTGAAATGTCCGATACCTCTGCGACATCGCTTGAACAAATCGAATTGGCCTCAAGCGCGCCCGCTGTCCTGGATAGCGCGCATATTGGCGACATCCACGGCGCGTTCGGCACCATCCGGCAGCACGACACCGGCGTACGAAAGACTTGGCGGGCTAGGCTGGCGACCTTGATGGCAATCGTCGGCCCGGGACTGATTGTCATGGTCGGCGACAATGATGCCGGCGCTTTTGGAACCTATACGCAGGCAGGTCAGAACTACGGCACCTCTCTGCTGTGGACGTTGATGCTCTTGATCCCGGTGATTTACGTGAATCAGGAGATGGTGTCACGGCTAGGTGCTGTGACGGGCGTTGGCCATGCACGACTGATATTCGAACGTTTCGGAAAGTTCTGGGGTGCCTTCAGCCTTATAGACCTAGTTCTTCTCAACGGACTAACCATTGTAACCGAGTTCATCGGCATCGTATTCGCACTCCAATATTTTGGTTTGCCAAGAGTTCCGGGACTGATTGTCGCGGCGGTGCTCATAGTGGCCGCCGTCAGCACCGGAAGTTTCAAGCGGTTTGAACGCTTCGCGATGGTTTTGGTCTTTGGCAGTCTGTTGCTAATACCTGTGCTCCTCGCCATCCATCCACCAATCGGTGAGATCGCCCATGGACTGCTCGTGCCGCAATGGCCCGCTCACTCCGACATGGCGGCAGTCATGCTGCTTGTCATTGGCATCGTTGGCACGACCGTCGCACCTTGGCAGCTCTTTTTCCAACAAAGCTATGTTGTCGATAAGCGGATCACGCCCGCCTTCAACGGCTACGAGAAAGTCGATCTTTGCCTCGGGATCCTCCTGGTAGTAATCGGCGCCGTTGCCATGATGGCGTTCTGTGCCGCATTGTTTGCCGGACGGCCGGAATTCGGCAATTTCACGGATACAGGTGCGGTGCTTACGGCGCTGGACAAATATGTGGGTCCATATTCGGCGACGATTTTTGCAATCGCTCTTTTGGATGCTTGCCTCATCGGCGCAGCAGCCGTCTCGCTCTCGACGTCTTATGCGATCGCCGACGTCCTCAGGGTGAGGCACTCATTGCATCGCAAAGTCACGGATGCCATCGGATTCTACGTTGCTTACGGGATTCTCATATTCATTGCCGCAGGCCTTGTTGCCTTCGCAAGTGATGCGCTGCTGGGCCTCTTTGTCAGTGCCGTGCAGGCTCTCGCTGGCGTGCTGCTACCAAGTGCCACGGTCTTCCTGCTCCTCCTTTGCAACGACAAGGCGGTTGTCGGCCCCTGGTCCAACGGTCCTAAGCTCAATGTATTCACCGGAGCAATAATCTGGTCCCTTGTGTTGCTCTCGATCATCCTCACCGTGGCGACCGTCTTCCCAGATGTGGCTGACAGCACAATTCTGAAAATACTGATTGGCGGCTCTTTGCTGGGGCTTTGCGGGTTCGTCTTTTCGTTCGCAGCACGCAAGCGTAGTTATGACGTGCCCGCTGCCGCATATGGCAACGATCAAGATCACCGCTTCGCCAAGATGACGATGCTCGAGCGCCGGAACTGGCGCATGCCGCCGCTTAATCGGCTGCCTGCCCTGCATATGACGTTGATGACGAAGGTCTGGATGGGCGTGCTACGCGGCTATCTTCTGATTGCTGTCGCGCTGATCGGCTTCAAGGTCTTCGTCGCCGCGACCGGCGTCGAGGTCAGCATCCCCCAGATCGGCGGAACGCCAACCAGCAACGACGCTGCTACAAGCAATACCGGCTCGAAGTAGCACGCAAGAAGGCGGGTGACGACGTTGACGCACGGGCGCGAGCACCGACATGTCCGCAATAGCCTCGCGGACGTTGCTATACCCCGCGTCGTCGCCTGCCAACCAAAACGAAAAGGAAACAATCTGAATAGACAAAACTCTTTTGTTCTAACTAGCTGATGGGGGCGCCTCATGTCTGAACAATTCAAGACTCTTCCCGAACGCATCCAGGCGCTTTCCGATGCAACTTCTTGTAGTTCTTTTTCGCTGACCTCAGTCGAGCAGACCAAGGGCTTTCAGATTATCGCTTTTGTCGACAGCTGTTTCGGCGATTCTCAATGCGAGATCGATGCTTGCGGATTGATCGCCGCTATGCTGATCGCTTTTGCCAAAGCGCGCAGCGATCCGTTCACGTTTCATTATTTTGCAACGCGTGCTCTCCATGACGGACTAGAACGTTGCATCGCTATCCTTGTCCAACGCGGCGAAAGGCTGCCCGTTGTCGCCTATGCGCTCATCGCAAATTATATCCGCTGGACGGCTCGACGCCGAGAGATGGCTTTAGCCGCGGCGTTTGAGCGTCTGCGCCTTTATCCGACACTTCCAAACATGTTGATCTGGCCGCCGAAGCGCACGCCAGGATAGCGTGCCAGCGCCTGAGATTCATCGAACAAAAAAAAGCCGTGGCAGATTTTCTCAAAGGAGACGCAAAACAATGAGTAATCAACTATCGCATTGGCCTCCGCCACTTCGGATCCGCCTTCTGCTTTTTGTGGTGTCTCGCATCGAACACTTTCTCCTCTTAAGGTGTCCGAAAGGTCGCATCAGGCGATTGGGATTGGCTTGGGTCGACCAGATTCATGCGCGCGTGCGCAAAAAGCTCAGCCGTGCAGAGCTACCCGAAACGCGTTGATGTTTCTTCCGCGTTCGATCGCGCGTCAAATAGCCTTGAATCAGCGCTGAATGGTGAGGAAGCCTACAAATCTCTTTCCGCGCCGATCGGTCCGTCACCGTGATCTATAATCGACGAGGGCTTCATTGCGCCGCGCCGGTGTTAAACTGTCAAGGAGGGCGTTGGCCTTCTCAATTACCTTGCTGCCGATCTCGCGCTGTTGCCCTTGATTGGCTTTTCGGGCGCCCTCGGCGAACACCGATTCCGCGGGGAGTACCGCCGCAGCAAATGCGGCGGCGGCCAAAACCGATCTAAGAAACATAGGCTACTCTACTCGGCTGGGGTTCATGGCTGCAAAGATGCTATCGTACGTACCGTCCCGTTCAGCCTAACGCCGTGCATGATCCCGATTAAGAAGGATCTCACCCCCCGGATGATCTCCGCGATCGAGGATGTCCATCACCTCCACAACAAATGCATTGAGCGGTCATTGTGCGAGGATCAGACGCTTGCGCAGAGCCGGTCAAGCTCCGCGAGCGTATTGGCGTATCGTGCGTCCGACACCGCCGTTCTCCTGTATTTGCACGCTACACTACTACGTCGATGAATCTTTGTTGAATCGCCCCGAAATCTGGCCCCTTTAATCATCCCCGTCTGGGGAAGGACTGTATCGGCCCCGATAGAAACGGGGCACTATGACAGCATCACACCACAATTCGGAAGGCCTCGCGCGCGGCGCAAGGATGCTGCGCACTGCGCTCGGTCCTGCAATCGCGCGCTATCTTGATGACGCCAGCATCGTCGAGGTGATGCTCAATCCCGATGGGCGCCTCTGGATCGACCGACTCTCCGAAGGACTTTCCGATACCGGTGAGCGGCTGTCACCAGCGGACGGCGAACGTATCGTTCGCTTGGTTGCGCACCATGTCGGAGCCGAGGTTCATGCTGGTGCTCCTCGGGTATCCGCAGAGTTGCCTGAAACCGGCGAGCGGTTCGAAGGCCTGCTGCCACCCGTCGTCGCTGCCCCCGCATTCGCGATCCGTAAGCCCGCTGTCGCGGTGTTCACGCTCGACGACTACGTCGCGGCCGGCATCATGTCAGCGACGCAGGCCGAGATACTCCGCCGGAGTGTCTCCTCACGCGCCAACATCCTCGTCGCCGGCGGGACATCCACCGGCAAGACGACGCTGACAAACGCGTTGCTCGCCGAAGTTGCGAAGACCGCCGATCGCGTCGTCCTCATCGAAGACACCCGCGAACTGCAATGCGCCGCGCCGAACCTCGTGGCGATGCGAACAAAAGATGGCGTTGCCTCACTTTCCGATCTCGTTCGCTCTTCGCTGCGTCTGCGGCCCGATCGCATACCCGTTGGCGAAGTGCGCGGCGCCGAAGCGCTCGAACTGCTCAAGGCCTGGGGCACCGGCCATCCTGGCGGGGTCGGCACCATCCACGCCGGCAGCGCGATCGGCGCACTGCGCCGCATGGAGCAGCTCATTCAGGAGGCAGTCGTCACGGTCCCGCGCGCATTGATCGCGGAAACGATCGACCTCGTTGCCGTCCTCTCCGGTCGCGGGTCCGCGCGGCGACTCTCCGAACTCTCGCGCGTCGAAGGCCTCGGTCTCGACGGCGACTACCGCATCGCGCCGGCCACCACGGATGGCGACGGCAGCTCGAGCTTGTTCGTCCCAGCACCTGAAGGAGAAAGCCTGTGATCCAACGCCTGCGGCGCGCGCGCCATCATCTCGTCTTGACCGTTTCCATCGCCACTCTGTCGGCGGTGATGGCAGCCCCCGCTCACGCTTCCGGTTCGTCGATGCCGTGGGAACAGCCTCTCCAACAGATCCTGCAGTCGATTGAAGGTCCCGTGGCGAAAATCATGGCGGTGATCATCATCATCGTTACCGGCCTGACGCTGGCCTTCGGCGATACCTCCGGCGGCTTCCGCAGGTTGATCCAGATCGTGTTTGGTCTCTCGATTGCCTTCGCCGCGTCGAGCTTCTTCCTGTCGTTCTTCTCGTTCGGCGGCGGGGCGCTGGTCTGATGACGGGCGCTGTCGATCAGGGCGGCGACGTCCCAGGCTATACCGTCCCCGTTCACCGGGCACTGACCGAGCCGATCCTGCTCGGCGGCGCCCCACGGGCTATCGCCATCATGAACGGGACGCTCGCTGGCGCGGTCGGCCTAGGGCTTCGCCTCTGGCTGGTGGGGATCGCGATCTGGGCGATCGGCCACGTCACCGCGGTGTGGGCTGCCAAGCGCGATCCGCTCTTCGTCGACGTTGTGCGCCGCCATCTGCGCGTCCCCGCACACCTTTCGGTCTGAGGGGAGCGCGGCCATGATGAACCTTGCCGAATATCGCAATCGCAACAGCCGCCTGGCCGACTTCCTCCCCTGGGTCGCGCTGGTGGGCTCCGGCATCGTCCTCAACAAGGACGGCAGCTTTCAGCGCACCGCGCGGTTTCGCGGCCCCGATCTCGACAGCGCCGTACAGGCTGAGCTAGTCGCCATCGCCGGCCGCCTCAACAATGCGTTCCGTCGCCTTGGATCAGGCTGGGCAATCTTCGTCGAGGCGCAGCGGCAAGCTTCGAACCTCTATCCCGACAGCCGCTTTCCCGATCCCGCCTCGGCGCTGGTCGACGCCGAGCGCAAAGCGGATTTCGAGGAAGCTGGCGCACATTTCGAGTCGAGCTATTTCCTGACCTTCACCTATCTGCCGCCGGCCGAGGACGCCGCGCGCGCGGAATCCTGGCTCTATGAAGGCCGGGAAAAGTCGGGCCTCGACCCCAACGAGGTGATGACCGGGTTCGCCGATCGCACCGATCGCATCCTGCGCCTGGTCGAAGCCTTCATGCCCGAATGCCGCTGGCTTGATGACGCGGAGACGCTCACCTATCTCCACGGCTGCGTCTCGACCAAACGGCACCGTGTCCGCGTCCCCGAAACGCCGATCTATCTCGACGCGCTGCTCGCCAACCAGCCGCTCACCGGCGGGCTCGAGCCGCGCCTTGGCGCGTCGCATCTGCGCATCCTCACCGTCACAGGCTTTCCAACGGCGACGACACCTGGCCTGCTCGACGAGCTGAACCGTCTCGCATTTCCGTATCGTTGGTCGACGCGGGCGATCCTGCTCGACAAGACCGACGCGACCAAGCTGCTGACCAAGATCCGCCGGCAATGGTTCGCCAAGCGCAAGTCGATCGCCGCGATCCTCAAGGAGGTAATGACCAACGAGGCGTCCGTCCTCGTGGACACCGACGCCGCGAACAAGGCCGCCGATGCCGACATGGCGCTCCAGGAACTCGGCGCCGACTATGCCGGGATGGCCTACGTCACCGCGACGGTGACGGTGTGGGACGAGGATCCGCGCGCTGCCGACGAGAAGCTGCGCCTCGTCGAGAAGGTCATTCAGGGCCGCGACTTCACTGCCATGGCCGAGACGATCAACGCGGTGGACGCCTGGCTCGGATCATTGCCCGGCCACGTCTATGCGAACGTCCGCCAGCCGCCGATCTCCACGCTCAATCTCGCCCACATGATCCCGCTGTCGGCGGTGTGGGCGGGGCCGGAACGGGACGAGCATTTTGCAGCGCCCCCACTGCTCTTCGGCAAGACCGAAGGCTCCACCCCGTTCCGGCTTTCGCTTCACGTCGGCGACGTCGGCCACACGCTGATCGTTGGCCCGACCGGCGCGGGCAAGTCGGTCCTGCTGGCGCTGATGGCGCTGCAGTTCCGACGCTATGCTCGCGCCCAAGTCTTCGCCTTCGACTTCGGCGGCTCGATCCGCGCGGCGGCGCTCGGCATGGGCGGCGATTGGCATGACCTCGGCGGCGATCTCAGTGACGGCGCGACCGATAACGTCAGCCTTCAACCGCTCGCCCGCGTTCACGACGTGCCCGAGCGCGCCTGGGCGGGCGACTGGATCGTATCGATCCTGACCCGCGAGGGCGTGGCGATCACGCCCGAGGTGAAGGAGCATATCTGGACGGCGCTGACCTCGCTGGCATCGGCGCCCGTCGAGGAGCGCACGATCACCGGCCTGGTCGTGCTGCTCCAGTCGAACGATCTCAAACAGGCGCTCAGGCCCTATTGCGTCGGCGGTCCCTACGGCCGGCTGCTCGACGCTGAACGCGAGTATCTTGGCTCGGCGTTCGTTCAAGCGTTCGAGACTGAGGGGCTGATCGGCACCGGCGCGGCGCCGGCGGTTCTCTCCTATCTCTTCCATCGGATCGAAGATCGGCTCGACGGTTCGCCGACTCTTCTCATTATCGACGAAGGCTGGCTGGCGCTGGACGATGACGGTTTCGCCGGCCAGCTCCGCGAATGGCTGAAGACGCTGCGCAAGAAGAACGCCAGCGTCATCTTCGCCACGCAATCGCTCAGCGACATCGACGGCTCGGCCATCGCGCCTGCCATCATCGAAAGCTGCCAGACCCGGCTTCTGCTGCCGAACGAGCGCGCGATCGAGCCGCAGATCACGGCGATCTATCGGCGCTTCGGCCTCAACGACCGCCAGATCGAGATCATCGCGCGGGCAATGCCCAAGCGCGACTATTACTGCCAGTCGCGGCGCGGCAACCGCCTCTTCGAGCTCGGTCTGTCCGATGTCGCGCTCGCTCTGTGCGCCGCGTCATCGAAGACCGACCAGGCGGCCATTGCCCGCATCGTCGCCGAACACGGCCGCGACGGCTTCCTCGCCGCATGGCTCGATCACCGTGAGGTCGGTTGGGCCGCCGATCTCATCCCCACGCTCACCAACAAGGAGACGTCCCAATGAAACTGCGCAATTCCCGCGCAGCGCGTTTTGCTGCCGCGCTGCTGACCGCTCCCGTCGCGCTCGCGCCCATGCTGGCGACGCCCGCTCACGCCATCATCGTATTCGATCCCTCGAACTATGCGCAGAACGTGCTCACGGCGGCGCGATCGCTTCAGCAGATCACCAACCAGATCACCTCGCTTCAGAACGAAGCGCAAATGCTGATCAACCAGGCACGCAACCTTGCGAGCCTGCCGTTCTCGTCGCTGCAACAGCTTCAGCAGTCCGTCCAGCGCACGCAGCAGCTTCTCAACCAGGCGCAGAATATCGCCTACGACGTCCAGCAGATCGACCGGATGTTCCAGCAGAAGTACGGGAACGTCTCGCTGTCCGCTTCGGATCAGCAACTCGTCACCGATGCCCGCTCGCGCTGGCAGAACACGGTCGGCGGCCTGCAGGACGCAATGCGGGTGCAGGCGGGCGTCGTCGGCAACATCGACACCAATCGCACGCAGATGTCGGCGCTGATCGGCCAGAGCCAGGGCGCGACCGGCGCGCTGCAGGCGACGCAGGCCGGCAACCAACTCCTTGCGCTCCAGGCGCAGCAACTCGCGGATCTCACCGCCGTCGTGGCGGCCAACGGCCGGGCGCAGGCCTTGCAGTCGGCCGAGCAGGCCGCCGCCGCCGAACAGGGCCGCGAGCAGCGCCGGCGTTTCCTGACGCCGGGCTCGGGCTACCAGCCCGGCAATGCCCGCATGTTCCCGAACAGCGGCAACTGAGGCTGGCACGATGGACGGCAAGACCCTCGCTCGCGTCGGCGCCATCGTCTTCGTCGCGGTCGCCATCACGGCGACCGCGATCGAGATGAACCGCAAGGACGTTTCGACGGACGTCCTCGCGACGCAGGGCCGTCCGGTCACAACATCGGATCCTCTCGCCGCCGAATTGCTTCGTTGTTCCGAGATCGGCGAGGCCGGCACGCGCGATCCCAATTGCCTGAAGGCATGGGCAGAGAACCGGCGCCGCTTCCTCGGCCAGCCGGCCCCCGTTTCATCACCATCGCCGGTTGCGCCGACCACGCTGTTTCCAAGCGCGCCCGCGTCGGCCGCTCCCATCCACAAAGACAGTGCGCCAGCGGACGTGACCGGGCCTGCGATGCAGGCCGAGCCCGCTCAGCCAGAGGTTCGCTGACATGGGCGGCACCGGTGTCATCGACCATTTCCTCGAGGTCTTCACTCGCTACATCGACGGAGGATTCGGGCTGCTCGGCGGCGAAGTCGGTTTCATCGCCACCACCTTGATCGTCATCGACGTCACGCTCGCCGCGCTTTTCTGGTCATGGGGCGCCGACGACGACATCATGGCGAGGCTGGTCAAGAAGACGCTCTTCGTCGGTGTCTTCGCCTACCTGATCTCCAACTGGAACAATCTCGCCCGCATCGTCTTCGAGAGCTTCGCGGGCCTCGGCCTGAAGGCTTCGGGAACGGGCTTTGCCGTGAGCGATCTCATGCGCCCCGGCAAGGTGGCGCAGACTGGTCTCGATGCCGGCCGGCCGCTGCTCGACTCCATCTCCAGCCTGATGGGCTACTGGTCGTTCTTCGAGAACTTCATCCAGATCGCCTGCATGTTTTTCGCCTGGGCGCTGGTGCTGCTGGCGTTCTTCATCCTGGCGATCCAGCTCTTCGTCACCCTGATCGAGTTCAAGCTGACCACGCTCGCCGGCTTCGTCCTCATTCCCTTCGGCCTGTTCGGCAAATCGGCGTTCATGGCCGAGCGCGTGCTCGGCAACGTCATCTCCTCCGGCATCAAGGTGCTGGTGCTCGCCGTCATCATCGGCATCGGCTCGACGCTGTTCTCCGAGTTCACCTCGGGCTTCAACGGCGCAACGCCATCGATCGACGATGCCATGGCGATCGTGCTTGCCGCGCTGTCGCTGCTTGGTCTCGGCATCTTCGGTCCCGGCATCGCTAACGGCCTCATCTCCGGTGGCCCGCAGCTCGGCGCCGGCGCGGCCATTGGCACTGGTCTTGCCGCCGGCGGCGTTGTCGCAGCAGGCGCGGCCGCTGCCGGCGCCGTCGTGACA
>VYLE01000117.1_pt1 | contig 72962 bp, 72 predicted proteins | sample 5114391 | NCBI WGS metagenome assembly VYLE01 (sample SAMN12291771, study PRJNA351875) | freshwater metagenome | isolation source: freshwater lake | place: USA: Michigan, Kent Lake | collected 2013-08-15 | reverse complement strand
TTCAGCCGAGAAGGCCGCCGTCACGCCCTGACCGAAGTCAGCGGTGTAGGTGAACTGGTTGACACCGGTGACCGTGCCCGAACCGCCGACGAGACCGTCGAAGTTGTTGCCCGGGTAGTTGGTCCAGGGCGCGTCGAACTGCGACACGGCCTTACCCATGGTGAAGCCAGCGAACTGGATGAAGGCGTAGTACACGCCGAGCGAACCGCCCGAGGTGCCGCCGTCGGTCGGGTTGATCGACGAACCAACCAGAGCCGGGGTCGCGCCCGAGGTGTTGAGGGCCAGCGTGCTGGAGTAGGCAGTTCCGCCCGTCGCCGAGCCCGTGCCCTGATAACCACCGGTGGTCCAGGAGAACGTCGCATCGAAGAAGGTGCGGACGACGCCGTATTCGGTGGCGGTGCGCGTGTCGATGTTGAGATCTTCACGAGCGCGCATCGTGTAGTAGTTGCTCAGGCGGTTGCGACCGCTGGCAGGAGCGGCAGCCTGGGTGCCGTAGACGGCGTTCGAATTCAGCGCGACTTCAGCACGCAGATAACCACCCAGCTTGATGCAGGTGTCAGTGCCCGGGATGTAGTAGAATCCGGCACCGTACAGGGAGCAGATCTTCACGTACTCGACCGCTTTGGCCTTCACGGGGAGATCGGCTGCCTGCGCTCCGCCAACGGCGATCAGACCCGCCGCTGAACCGAGCAAAAGGCTCTTAACCAACTTCATGTTAAACCTCCAAGTTTGCTCTATAGGGAAGGTTCCGGATCCGCTGGGTGGTGACACCCTAAGGTTGGTTCCCTTGTCCCTTTAACTCACCGCTTAGTCGCTTCGCGCCTTCGGACACACCCGCTGAACGCGAGGGACTTAAGCGAACCACCTAAAACGGGACGACCTCGGGATGCCCCCCTCCGTCGCTCAGTCACAATTACCGAACGTCCTTGCACACACAACAACAGAACGCTGCCAAACCATGCTGGAACGCGCGTTTTCCAATGGGTGTTGCACAAATAACACGCAGATGTGATTGGCCGACCCAGGCAAGTCATTGAAAATAGTTAGTTATTTTTGAGGGTTCCATTTGCCCGCAGATTTCCCGGCTGGATCCGGGAAGCGCCCCTGGCGCTGCGGTGCTCCCCAACAACGCATCGAATCGCGTTTTGCCGGTGAGACTCAGTGCATGCTTTCGTGAAGCTGGAACCGACCGCAGAAGGAGAACCTGCGCACAAGTTGGATGACCGGGAGACAAGGGAGCGTCGACTCGAGCTTCCCCCTCACCCGTTGAAGCGGAAAGGCCCGGCCCTCACCTCCAAAGGGTTCGGCTCTCACTTGACGGAGTGGATGATCATGCCCCCGACAGCATTGGGCGCCGTTTGCCCTCCATGGACCGCGGCAAGGCGTTGAGCAGTTGCGGACATGCGCTCGAAGCGCGCGACCAGTCGCAGTGCGCCCGACCTTCTCACGTTCGTGCTGTCCGCAAGCCCGCGCACGCCCCCTGACGTCGCGCAGCAGAGGCTCGATTCTCAAAATGAGTCCCAGGAACGATGCGCAAGCGATCGAGCGGCTCCGCCGGGTGATCGCCTCGACATCAATGAGTGTCGGAGGAAAAGAGCGTCGTAGGACGCTTTCCGGATCAGCTGGAGACCCGGGGCGCGCATTCGCCGAACTCCTGGCTGGGACAACGTCGACGGCGCGCCGAACTTGACCCGCCATTCATTCGCCGAGCCGGCCCCTCCTTCCCTCACGTATCGGCGACCAGATCAACCGGTCTCGCCAATGAATAGAGAGACGCATGAATAGAGAGACGTCCCGCCGGCCTAGGCATCGGCCCGGCGGCGTGGAACGAGGACGACGCGGGTTGGCAGCCGAACAATCCTATATCTTCGTATTTTCAGCTGGTTAGCTGGTGTCCGGCACATCGGCCCACGCGCTGCGGGTTCCGGTTCCGACGCGGGAGGTCTCCTGACGTTCGAGCGCAGGCCGCCCCGTTCCGAAAATCGCTGGGAATATTCGCGCGCAAACTCGCGCTTCCAAATTGACCAGCCCAAGCAAATAGTTGCATAAGGCTCGCACCGGAGAGGTGGCCGAGTGGCTGAAGGCAACGCTTTGCTAAAGCGTCATACGGTCTCAAGCTGTATCGAGGGTTCGAATCCCTCCCTCTCCGCCAGTTCTCTCGCAACAGACCAAAGTCCGGCGGGCGATAGAGGCAAGGCCTGTCTTCTTCCCCGCTAAAGCTAACGCCGCGCAGTTCGCGCAAGCTCGAAAGCTTGGCGTCCTGCGCGCCCGTGATGGTCCCGTCAGGCGCGCGCAGCTCCGCTCAGTGAGCGGAGACCCAGGCCCGCGCCTCGCGCTGCGCCGTCGCGATCTCGGCGTCCGACATCTGGCTGGCGACCTCCTGCCGGAGCGCCACCGCGTCCTTGCGGCCCTTCAGCGCCGCGAGATTGAACCATTTGTGCGCGGCCACGAGGTCGACCAGGCCGGAACGGCCGCTCGCCCAGTAGATCCCGCGCTCGAACAGCACGTCCGACAGCGCGCTCGCGTCGATCGGCGTTGCCGTCTCCAGATCGAAAGTTCCCTGAAACATAACGCATCCCCTTTTCTTCTTGTGCCGCCTCGAATCCCCGAGCGCGGCTCCCGTCCAATGTTTGCGCCCGATCCGTCCTGGAGCAGGCACTGCTCAACTCATCCCCATGCCGTTTGCCGGCTTGTTGGAGGCGATGATGGCGGGCAAATTTGAATGGCAGTTTAAGTATCGCGATGAAGGGGCCGTAAACGCGCGCGCGCCGCGCCGATCGATGGAATCGAAAAACTGGCCTTCCTGCAGGCACTTCTGCGATTCGTCAGATTCGGTTTACCGTGGAATTTTGGGAGATCGATAACCATCGTACGCGCTCGCGACGATGCGTTGCCGGGCAACCGGCCTTGGGATCCCGCCGCAAGGGAGCAAAAGCTGTCGTCGCACACGCCCCGTGACGATGAGCGCATGCCGCAGGGCGGCAGCGGTGGGACCGATCAGCAATGTCTGGAAAAGGGGTGCCGGCAATACCCCGGCGTCAGGGGAACGAGGGCGTCGGCGAACACGTCAGGACCAGATTTCACTTTGACCGCAAGGCTACTCGTGAAATTGCAGAACCGGCGAACCGGCCTGCACCGAACGAAGAAAACTCGTTTCTTCTGCCGGGCCGTGAAAGAGAACGACCCGACCGTTGACCTGATGTCTCGCCGACACCCTCTATCGTCGATCAGAACCAAAGCGAGGCGCTGATGACGTGCCGGCTACGAGGAGCCGGCAACTTCAGAAGCGAAGTTACTTCTTCTTCTTCGCGACCTTGCGGGTCTTCTTCGCAGTCTTCTTCACTGCGCTCTTCGCCTTCTTCGCCTTCTTCGCTTTCTTGGCCATGTTGCCCTCCGATGTGTGAGATGGCTTTAATCGCTGCGCGCATTCGGGGATCGAATGCACTCACCCCGAATACACCAACACGACGAAAAAAACATCTTCTCACTTAAGGAAGTGTTGACGACGCGGTGCGCGTGCGACAGCCGCGCCTGATTTGCCGACACGCGAAGAGACGCGCCCGCGATTGCAAATGCTTCTCGCAGCATCGACGTCGGCAAGTGCGGTGATTGCAAGAAAACCCTATGCAGAAAGTATTTTTCTGCACGCGCACATCGCAAGCGATCGACGAGATGACGTCCGTCGCAAAGCGCGCGATCACGTCGAAACCATGAGTCGCGGACTCTGAGTCGCGTTTTTTGGCAACGAAATTATTTTCATGTGGATCTGCGGAAGCGTTGGCCGGAGCGTGTGCAAGCCGCCGTTTTGCGCGAATCGCGCGACCGCGATTCGGAGGCGGCATCGAAGCTGAACGGGATGGTGTCGCCGCCGATGACGCACTGGCGCGTCGCGTTGCGACCTGCGCGAGGTGACGACACGCGTATCGTCACCTCCTCCGAAAGTCGGAGTTCAGAGGCCGAGCTTGGACTTGAGCAGCTCGTTGACGGCTTGCGGGTTCGCCTTGCCGCCGGACGATTTCATCACCTGCCCGACGAACCATCCGAGCGACTGCGGCTTGTCCTTGACCTGCGCCGCCTTGTCGGGATTGGCCGCGATGATGTCGTCGACCACCTTCTCGATCGCCGAGAGGTCGGTCACCTGCTTCATGCCGCGGCTCTCGACCAGCGCGCGCGGATCGCCGCCCTCCTGCCAGACGATCTCGAAAAGGTCCTTGGCGATCTTTCCGGAGATGGTGCCGTCGCCGATCAGGTCCACGATCGCAGCGAGCTGCTCGGCGGTCACGGGAGACCCCGTAATGTCCCGGCCTTCCTTGTTGAGCCGGCCGAACAACTCGTTGATCACCCAGTTGGCCGCCATCTTGCCGTCGCGGCCGCGGTTGGCGAGCCTGTCCAGCACGGTCTCATAGAACACCGCGCTCTCGCGCTCGGCGACCAGCACGCTCGCGTCATAGGCCGACAGGCCGAAATCGGCGACAAAGCGTGCTTTCTTCTGGTCGGGCAGCTCGGGCAGCTTCGCCGCGAGCTCGTCGACATAGTCTTGCGTGAATTCGAGCGGCAGCAGATCCGGATCGGGGAAATAGCGATAGTCGTGCGCCTCTTCCTTGGAGCGCATCGAGCGCGTCTCACCCTTGCTGGGGTCGAACCGTCGCGTCTCCTGCTCGATCTGGCCGCCATCCTCAAGGATCTCGATCTGGCGGCGCGCTTCGTACTCGATCGCCTGGCCAATGAAGGTGATCGAGTTCATGTTCTTGATTTCGCAGCGGGTGCCGAGCGGCCCGCCCGGCTTGCGCACCGAAACGTTGACGTCGGCGCGCAGGCTGCCCTTCTCCATGTCGCCGTCACAGGTGCCGAGGTAGCGCATGATCGAGCGCAGTTTGGTCACATAGGCCTTGGCCTGCTCGGCATCGCGAATGTCCGGCTTCGAGACGATCTCCATCAGCGCCACGCCGGAGCGATTGAAATCGATGTAGGACAGTGACGGCGACCGGTCGTGCAGCATCTTGCCGGGGTCCTGCTCCAGATGCAGGCGCTCGATACCGATGGTGGCCGTCTTGCCGCCGTCGAGATCGACGATCACCTCACCCTCACCCACGATCGGGGATTGGTACTGGCTGATCTGGTAGCCTTGGGCGAGATCCGGATAGAAATAATTCTTCCGATCGAACACGGAACGCAGGTTGATCCTTGCGTTGAGCCCAAGTCCGGTCCGCACGGCCTGCCTGACGCATTCCTCGTTGATGACGGGCAGCATGCCCGGCATCGCGACGTCGACAAGCGACACCTGGCTGTTCGGCTCACCACCGAACGCGGTGGAAGCCCCCGAGAACAGCTTCGCGTTCGACGTCACCTGGGCATGGATCTCCATGCCGATGACCACCTCCCAGTCACCGGTGGCGCCCTTGAGAAGCTTGTGCGTGGCCGTGCTCATGTCCTGCTCCCGAGCAGCGCGGCAGCGATACGCTCCCACTCCGCCTGTGTTGAATCCTTCCCAGCTGGCTGGCCGGCCTGACGATACCAGTAGCCGGCATTGCCGAGATCGCCTTCGACGCGGTGCAGATGGGCATGCACCCAGGCAGCGTCGCGGCCGTTGTCGTCCTGAACGATCCGGTGCGCCTGGTCCCAATCGCCCTTGGCGGCCCACGAGAGGCCGGAGAGCGACGCGCTGAGTTCCGGCGCAGGCGCGGCGCCATCGAGGCTGGCGATGAACGCCGCCATCGTCACCACCATTTCGCCGGCGTGAAGCGGCCGGCGGCCTGTTCGATCACCTCGCCGAGCGAGAACAGCGTCCCCTCGTCGAAGGGGCGGCCTATCAGTTGCAGGCCGAGCGGAAGGCCTTGCGCGTCCTTGCCGGCGGGCACGGCGATGCCGGGCAGGCCCGCCATGTTCACCGTCACCGTGAAGATGTCGTTGAGATACATCTCGACCGGATCGGCGCCACCCTTCTCGCCGATGCCGAAGGCCGCCGACGGCGTCGCCGGCGTCAGGATCGCGTGGACGCCTCTCGCGAAGCAGTCCTCGAAATCCTTCTTGATCAGCGTACGCACCTTCTGGGCGCGCAGGTAATAGGCGTCGTAATAGCCGGCCGAGAGCACATAGGTGCCGATCATCACGCGGCGACGCACTTCCGCACCGAACCCGGCGGCGCGGGTGTTCTCGTAGAGCTCGACGATGTTCCTGCCCTGCTCGCGCAGGCCGTAGCGCACGCCGTCATAGCGCGCGAGGTTGGAGGAGGCCTCCGCCGGCGCCACGATGTAATAGGCCGGCAGCGCGTATTTGGTGTGCGGCAGCGACACCTCGACCAGCTCGGCACCGGCCGCCTTCAGCCAGGCTGCCCCCGCTTCCCACAGCTTCTCGATCTCGGCCGGCATCCCGTCGAGACGATACTCCCTGGGAATGCCGATCTTGAGGCCCTTCACGGATTTGCCGATCGCCGCCTCGTAGTCCGGCACCGGAACGTCGACCGAGGTCGTGTCCTTGGGATCGTGACCGGCCATCGAGCGCAGCAGCATGGCCGCATCGCGCGTCGTGCGCGCGATCGGACCAGCCTGGTCGAGCGAGGAGGCAAAGGCGACGATGCCCCAGCGCGAGCAGCGGCCATAGGTCGGCTTGATGCCGACGGTCGCCGTGAAGGCGGCCGGCTGGCGGATCGAGCCGCCGGTGTCGGTCGCGGTCGCGCCCATGCAGAGCAGCGCCGCCACGGCCGAGGCCGAGCCGCCGGACGAGCCGCCCGGCACCAGCGTCGTGTTGCTGCCGTCTCGCCGCCAGGGATTGCCGACGGGACCGAAGCACGAGGTCTCGTTCGCCGAGCCCATCGCGAACTCGTCATTGTTGAGCTTGCCGAGCATCACCGCGCCGTCGCGCCAGAGCTGCGAGGTGACGGTGGACTCATAGGTCGGCACGAAATTGCCGAGGATCTTCGAGCAGGCCGTGGTGCGCACACCCTTGGTCGCGAACAGATCCTTGATGCCGAGCGGAATGCCGGCCAGCGGGCCGGCCTCGCCCCTGGCGATCTTGCTGTCGGCCTCCCGCGCCATGTCCCGCGCCTGCTCGGGCGTCTCCAGCACGAAGGCGTTGAGCACGCGCGCGGCCTCGATCGCGGACAGATGCGCGTCGGTCAGTTCGAGCGATGTGAAAGTCTTGTCGGCGAGACCCTTGCGGGCCTCGGCGAGCGTCAGCGATGTCAAATCGGTCATTTATTGATCGGGCTGCAAAAGAACGGAGACAGGGTCTTGTCGTTGGCCGGGTCGTCTTGCAGGACGTTTTTTCTCGCAGCGGCTTTCGCAGCCGCCTCGATTTCGTCCAGCACTTCATTCACGGCGACGTCGGGATCGGCCGCCTTGCCCTGCCGCTCCATCTTGTCGAGATAGTTCATGTAGGCCTGATAGGTCTTCTCGTCGTCGCAGAGCATGCACATCGGACGGCGTCCCGGTTTGAGAACTTATTCGACGACTTTCGGAACCAGGAAGAAGTGGCCCTCGGTCGCGGGCGCGTTGGCGACGATGTCGTCGGCGATCCCGCCGTCGTCGACCACGTCCTGCCGCTTCTTCATCTGCATCGGCGTGACCGAGGTCATCGGCTCGACCCCCTCGACATTGACCTCCGCCAACTGCTCGACAAAGGCGAGCATGGCGTTGAGCTCGCCTTGCAGATGCGGAACCTCGTCTTCCGAGACCGCAATGCGCGCCAGATGCGCAATACGGCGGACGGTAGCGGCGTCGACGGACATTATATATGGCCTCTCACGGCGAAAACCCAACCGCCGTATAGCAGAGGCCGCTTTTGCGCCGCAACCGGCCGGAAGACGGCCGGGGACGGCTAGGCTGCCAAGCCTTTCAGCCGTGCCAGGGCGGATGCAGCGAGGCTGCGGGTCAATTCCGCGGCCGGCATATCGCGGCCCATGGCAATGGCCTGGCCGGCCCACAGATTGGTGAAATCCACCTTGCCCTGCTTCTCCGCCGCCGCCTTGAGCGGGGCCAGCGCGGTCGCGGCATGCGGAAAGGGCGGCGCATCCGGCGAGATCGGGCCGGTCTCGCGCATCAGGCGGTTCTGGACGCCGCGCGCGGGCCGTCCGGTCATGACGTTGGTGATGACCGTGGAATCGTCCCGCGCCTCGGCCAGCGCTGCCCGCCCTGCCTCCGTATGCTTCGATTCCGGACAGCGCAGATAGGCGCTGCCGATCTGGACGCCGGCGGCGCCGAGCGCAAAGGCCGCCGCGATGCCGCGCCCGTCGGCGATTCCACCCGCAGCGATCACGGGCACCTTCACCGCATCCACCACCTGCGGCAGCAGCGCAAACAGACCCGGTTGTTCGGCGATCACGTCGGTCAGGAACATGCCGCGGTGACCACCCGCCTCCGCGCCTTGCGCGATGACGGCGTCGACGCCGCGCTGGTCCAGCCAGACCGCCTCCTTCACCGTCGTCGCCGACGCGATCACGAGACAGCCGGCTGCCCTGATGCGATCGAGCAAGGCCTTGTCAGGCAGACCGAAATGGAAGCTGACGACTTCGGGCTTCAACTCCTCCACCACCGCGCACATCGTTTCATCGAACGGCGCGCGGTTGGCGGCGTTGACCGGCGCCGCGGGATCGAGGCCATGTTCGGCGTAATAGCCCGCGAGGCGCTGCTTCCAGCGCGCCTCCGCCGCGGCCGTGAGGTCGACCGGGGTGTGGCAGAAGAAGTTCATGTTGACCGGGGCCGAGACGCGCTGGCGGATGATGTTGATCTGCTCGCGCGTCTTCTCAGCCGACAGCATCGCGCATGGCAGCGAGCCGAGCGCTCCGCCCTGCGCGGCGGCGATCACCAGCTCCGCATCCATCACCCCCGCCATCGGCGCCAGCACGATCGGGAATTCGGTCTTAAAGAGGTCAAGCAGTCGACGGTCGGGCCACATGGGATTCGCTTTCCTTCTACTCGACAGCAAGCCTAGGCCTGACTAGCATTCTCTGAAAATGAATTCTTGCGAATGCTGCCATCTGAAAAGCGAAATGACGCCATGGAACTCAGCGACATCCAGACCTTCGCCGCGGTGGCGCGTGCCGGCGGCATCACCCGCGCCGCCGAGGAGCTCAACACGGTGCAATCCAACGTCACCCAGCGCGTGAAGGCCCTGGAGGCCGAGATCGGCACGCCGCTGTTCGAGCGCCATAGCCGCGGCATGACGCTAACGGCCGCCGGCAGGCGCCTGTTGCCCTACGCACAGCGGATGGCGGCGTTGTCGCGCGAGGCGCTGATGGCGGCGCGGGACGATGGCGAGCCGAGAGGGCCTCTGGCGCTCGGCTCGATGGAGACGACCGCCGCCGTGCGGCTGCCGCCGCTGCTGGCCGACTTCCACCGCCGCTTCCCCGCCGTCCGACTCAGCCTGCGCACCGCGCCCACCGCCGATCTCGTTGCCGGCGTGCTCGACGGTTCGCTCGACGGCGCCTTCATCGCCGATCCCATCGCACATGCCGATCTCACCGCAACGAGCGCGTTCCGCGAAGAGCTGGTGCTGGTCAGCGCGCGGCGTTGGGGCTCGCTCGGCGAATTGCGCGCGGGCATGCCGGAGACCGGTCCAACCGCCCTGGTGTTCCGCACCGGATGCACCTACCGCCATCGCCTCGAACAGATCTTCGTCGAGTTCGGCTGGCCGTCCGCGACGCGCTTCGAACTCGGCACGCTCGACGGCATGATCGGCTGCGTCGCCGCCGGCATGGGCGTGACGCTGCTGCCGCGCATCGTGGTCGAGCGCAGCGCGATGGCCGGCAGCGTCTCGCTCCACACGCTGAGTACCACCCATGCGCGTGTCGAGACGATCTTCATCCAGCGCCGGACCGGTCATCAATCCAGCGCCCTCTGCGGTTTCGTCCGCTGCCTGGCCGGGAGCGAAGTGATCGCGGCGTGATGAGGAGTGACTGGCGACGTCGCGAAGTCGAGACCTGCCCTGCGACGACCGTCACTGCGTTCACCGGTCGCAGCGCCTTGCATCCGAAAGTTCTGAAGCGCGTCACAATTCCCGGCTAGGATGAGCGACTGGCCAGCGCAAATCAAGACGAGGCCAATCATGGGGAGGATATCGATGCGCAATACGCTCGTATTGTGTTGCGTCGCAGCGCTGTCTGCGACGATCACGTCTGCAAATGCTCAGGACTGGACCAAATCGAAATGGGGGCCGAACGACGAGATCGGCGCCGCCAACTACATGACACCCGACCTCGTGGTGAAGGCGGCATCGCTGGTCAAGACCGGCAAGACCTATGCGCTCGGAATCCCCGTCACATCGCAGACGCCCGCCTATCCGCCCCGCACCTTCAAGATCACGGTGGTGCAGCCGGGACAGGCCGGCAGTGCGGGACTTGGTCCCAACAAGGCGACCTACAACGACGATATCCTCGATACCTGGGTCGGCATCGGCAGCCAGCTCGACGGCCTCGGCCATCTCGGCGTCGAGCACGTCTACTATAACGGCAACAAGCTCGCTGATTTCGCCGATCCGACCGGTCTGAAGAAGCTCGGCATCGAGAAGGTGCCGCCGATGGTCACCCGCGGCGTGCTGCTCGACATGGCGGCCTATTTCAACACCGACGTGGTCAAGGAAGGCACCGCCTTCAACGTCAAGGAGATCGAGGAGGCCGCCAAGAAGCAGGGCGTCGAGATCCGTCAGGGCGATGTCGTGCTTTTCCACACCGGCTGGCTGAGCCTGATCGGCAAGGACGACAAGCGCTACTCGGCCGGCGAGCCCGGGCTCGGCGTCGAAGGCGCGAAATACCTCACCTCGAAGGGGGTGGTCGCGGTCGGCGCCGACACCTGGGGGCTCGAAGTGCTGCCGTTCGAGTCCAAGAACGTTTTCGAGGTGCACCAGATCCTGCTCGCGATGAACGGGACCTATATCCTCGAGAACATGGACACGACCGCCCTTGCCCGCGACAAGGGGTATGAGTTCCTGTTCGTGCTCGGCCAGCCGCGCCTCACCGGCGGCGTGCAGGCCATGATCAACCCGATCGCGATCCGCTGACGCAAGTCCGCGTTCGAAAGCGTCCAGTCCGCAACTTCCCGGGTGAGGATCTGCGGTGTCTCGACAAAGACACCGTGTCCCTCACCCGCTTGCCGTCGCCTGGGCTGCGGAGGACCGCGCCCTAGATTCGAATGTCCTCATAGGACTCGATCCGGCGCGGACCGACCGAGGTCGCCTCGTGCGAGTCGGCGTCGCCAAGGTTGCCGAAATCGAGTTTGGTCAGTTTCGTCAGGTCCGCGATCGAGATCTGGAACACGCTGACGTCCTCTTCCGACAGCCGCTCGAGCATGTCCGCCTCCTGGATCCGATCGATCTCCAGAATTTGCTTCCGCTGGCTCATCAGGAACGCTGCCGCCTTCAGCGCATCGTTGTCCTCGTTGCGACGGATCAGGATCTTCCAGAAATATTTCGGGATCTGGACCCCGCCGAAACTCGGATCCTTGTGCGACCTGCCGGACGGATTGGGTAGATCGGATCCATCCGCGTCGGGGCCATCGAACACCGGGCCGTTCATCACGATGCCCTTCTCCTCGCCCTCGAGCAGGACATCGCGCGTGTAATCCTCCAGTCCGGCCCAGAGCTGCTTGCCCTGGTTGAATGCGAAGAATTGCGGCGAGCAGTTGGTGAAATGGAAGGAATCGTCGCCGTGCTGCTTGGCTGCGGCAACGGTGTCGCCCCAGGTCGCATCGAGGCGACGCACGAGATGACCGCGGTCGAACGGATTCTTGCTGCGGTCCGCCTCGCGCGTGGCCTGCTTGCGGTAGAACTCGTCGCCGATCTGGGCATCGTCGTCGATGCGTGGATCGCGCAGCCAGGAATCGCCTTCCCGCTTGCCGACGTCCTGTTGCTTGCCGCCGTCGATATTGACGCAGCTGAAGAAGGCGAGCCTGCGCTCCTTGTTCATGACGACGCTGTAGTTGAAATATTTCAGCTCGGATTGCCTCGAGTTCCCCTTGAGCATCGCGATCCTGGGCTTCAGGGCCGCGGGGATCTTCGGCAGCGGGACCGAGAACTTGCCGGTGCCCAGAAAATTCGCCTTGTATCCTGGACGCGATTTCAGCGTGCTCTGATCGATATGGACGGCCTCCATGGCCAGGCCGTTCTTCGTGCTGATGTTGGGAAGGAGCGCGGCCGGCGGGGCAAGCGGCGGCGGGCTGGCGCTCCGTCCGTCAGTGCCAGCGGGGCCCGGCTCGGGTGCGAGCGGAGCCAGCGCATTGTCCGTCCTGACCGTCGGCAATGGCACGCGGATCGGAACCACAAGCGAGGTCCCGTCAGCCGACAGCTCGACCCAGGCAGTGGCTCCGAAAGCCGGCGCGACCGCCGGTGCCCGGACTTTGGCGATCTCGTCACGGCGCGGCGGCTCCTGCTCGTCGAGCACCGGCTTCATCCGGGGATGCGATCCGACGGCGACCTTGAGATCGGCGACGATCGCGCTGACGCGGATGCCTTCATTGGCGATCCAGTCGATCAGGGATTCGTCCATCGACGGCTTCCACTCCTTGCCGTCATTCGTCAGCGTGCGCCCCTGCGAATTCTTTCGGGGGACGCCGCTGTGGTGCAGCGAGACCACCTGCCAGAAACGGTTGAAGACCGGCGACCCCGACGATCCGGCCGTGGTGTCGGTGTTGTACCAGAGGAAATCGCCGACATATTTGAGCAGCTTGTTCTCGCGCACGCAGACCTGCTTCATCTGCCCGCTGGGATGCTGGATGATGGTGAGATACTCACCGGGGTCCGCCTTTCCGGGCGCGCCGCTCAGCGGCAGCCATCCCCAATCCTCGAGCTGCGCGTTGCCCGACAGCGAGGTCGGTGCCACCGCAACGACCGAGAAATCAAGGCGGTCATTGGTGTAGAAGAATTTGCCCGGCTCGAAGCCGAACCTCACCGGCACCCGCTCCTGCCCCGAAATGTCCAGCTCGTAGTCGAAATCGGCGATCGAATTGGCCGCATCGGCCGGCTTGCCGAAGACGTGGTGGTTCGTCATCAGCAGGCCGGGGCCGATCAGGAAGCCCGAGCCGTAGCCGAGCAGATTCGACCTGGGGTCCCTGAGCTGGATGCGGCACACCGAGCGCGCGGCTGCAGTGCCCTTGGCGAGATAGTTGATACTGTCGAGATCGTTGCCCTGGAGGATCCGTTCGAGGCCGATCTCGGCTGCTCGCACGTTCTGCGTCTCGGCCAGCAGCTGGCGCTGGCGCAGCCGCATCTTGTCGACGGTCATCTCGATCGGACCGTCGCCCAGTTTCCGGTTCAAGGCCTCGGGTGAAAACGCGGCTTGCTTGAATCGCTGCTCTGAGCCCGCGATCAGGCTTGGCTTGATAAGCATCATGACCTCTCAAATTCGGAACGAATGTTGGATGCGGTCGCGCGCGAAAATCTGCGCCAAGGTTGCAGCACGGGAGAAAGCCGATCGCTGCGATCGTTTTGAAATCGGGGACACGCCCCACGCTACTTTAGGATTATATAGCTAAAGTGACACAACCAATGCGTCAATCGACGAGCGTTGCCCGCGACGCGGCACAATGCCACGAGCCGAAACGCCAGCGGTGTGAGATGGACCACAAACGAGGGCAGTCTTCGCAGGGTACCAGTGCGCTGTCTTGCGGCCCTCGAAGTCTACCGCTTCTGCCATCGCCGCAGTGCAACCACGGCCCAGATCGCCTCGACGAGGCCGAACGGCCAGGCGCCTTGCAGGAAGCCATAGGTCGAGCCCAGCGCGCAGGAGACGGCGAACAGCAGCACGAACCAGTGGCTGCGCTCCTCCATCGCATAGCAGACCAGCATCGCGGTGACGGCAAACAGGCCGAAGATCGTCAGGCCATCCATGGTCGAGGGTTCACTCCGGAGCACGGCGCATGGTATGCGCTAGCCATGCCGGCTCTTATCCTGTCTCTCGTCGAGGCTGCAACCCACTGGCCCCCGCGCGGCGCGCTGGTCGGGCTCGACCTCGGCACCAAGACCATCGGCGTTGCCGTATCCGATCCGGACCGGCGGCTCGCCACCGGCGTCGAGACCATCCAGCGCAAGGCCTTCAAGCAGGACGCCGCCCGGCTGCTGTCGATCGCCGCCGAGCGCAAGGCCGTCGGTTTCGTGCTCGGCCTGCCCATCAACATGGACGGCAGCGAGGGTCCACGCGCGCAATCCACCCGCGCCTTCGCCCGCAATCTCGCCGGGCTGACCACGCTTCCGATCGGCTTCTGGGACGAGCGGCTGTCGACCGCGGCCGTCGAGCGCGAGTTGATCGGCATGGACGTCAGCCGCGCCAAGCGCGCCGAGGTGATCGACGAGCACGCCGCGATCTTCATCCTTCAGGGCGCGCTCGACCGGCTCGCCAATCTTCGCACGGCATCGAGAAACGGCTGATCCATGGCCGTGGTGATGGCGGCCCTGCTGCCCGTCTTCATCCTGATCGTGCTCGGCCTCGTGCTCAGGCACAGCCTGATGCGGCTCGACACGCAATGGCATGGGCTGGAGCGGCTGACCTATTTCGTGCTGTTCCCGATGCTCCTGATCCAGACCCTGGTGAAAGCCGACCTGTCGACGGTTCCGGTGGCCGGTGTCGGCGGCGCGCTGCTGCTCTCGGCGCTGGCGATGTCGCTGCTCTGTCTGGCGCTGTATCCGGCGCTGAAGCGGCTCGGCATCGACGGTCCCGCCTTCACGTCGATCTTCCAGGGCGCCACGCGCTGGCAGACCTATGTCGCCCTCTCCGTCTCGGCCAATCTGTATGGCGATGTCGGGCTGGCGCTGGCGTCGGTCGCGATGGTTGCGATCATTCCGCTGGTCAACGTGTTCAGCGTGGGCGTGCTCGCGCACTACGCCTCGCCCGAGAAGCAGTCGGCGCGCGCCATCATTGTGACGGTGATTCGCAATCCCCTGATCTGGGCCTGCGCCATCGGGCTCGTGATCAACGTCGTTCACCTGCCGCTGCCGAAGATCTGGCACGAGGTCGCGGACGCGCTCGGCCGCTCCTCGCTGGCCATCGGCCTGCTCGTCACCGGCGCCGGTCTGCAGCTGAAGGGCCTCCTTCGTCCAAGTCTCGCCGCCGGCCTCGGCGTCGCCCTCAAGCTGGTGCTGATGCCGGTGCTCGCGCTCGCCCTCGCTGCCTGGTTCGGGCTCTCAGGCAACAGCCTCGCGATCGTCGCGATCTGCGCGGCGGTGCCGACCTCGCCCAGCGCCTATGTGCTTGCCCGCCAGATGGGCGGCGATGCGCCGCTGCTCGCCCAGATCATCACGCTGCAGACGATGCTCGCAGCCATCACGATGCCGATCGCGATCGCGCTGGTGGCCTAGCTGCCCAGCCACATCGTCAGCACCACCGCCGTCATGTTGTTCAGCGCGTGCAGCATGATGGTCAGCCAGAGCGAATTGGCGCGGTGGCGCATGTAGCCGAACCACAGGCCGATCGAGAACACCTCGGCCAGGAAATACAGATCGTATTGCAGATGCACCGCCGTCCACACCAGCGACGACAGGACGATCGCGCCGGGCACGCGCAGGAAGCTCGCCGACCAGCCGCGAAACAGGAAGCCGCGCGCCAGCACCTCCTCCGAGACCGGCGCCGCCACGCTGAAGGCGAATAGCAGCAGCAACGCGGCGCCGGCGTCGCGGCCGGATTTCAGCAGGTCGGTCATGAAGCTGGGGGTCGCCTCCCGACCGAGGCTGCGCGACAGCGTCTCCCAGGCCACCACCACCAGGACGAGACCGACGGCGCCGAGCAGCAGCTGCCTCCAGGTCGGCCAATGCAGCGCGAGGTAATCGACGAAGGAGGCCTTCTTGATGCGGATGGCGAGCCAGACCGCCGCCAGCGTCGCGGGCAGACCCAGGATCACCGACATCGCCAGCACCTGCGGGTCGCGGCCGATCGCCTGCAGCGAGTCGAGGTTCATCGGCAGGCCGCGCAGGGCAGCCATCACCACGACGCCGCCGATCTGGCCGACGAACATCGCAAGGAAGATGAAGAGGCCCCACAGCGCCGTCCCCCAGAAGAACCAGACGCGCGGTGTCGCAGGCGTCGCAATGAGCGGGGGATGATCGGGATTGAGCGAGTCCATCAAGACGCTTTCGTCGGGAATGCCGGGCCGCCGGGGCGCGAACTAGTTCGGCCGCGGCGCGATCGGGAAATCATAGGCCTCCCCGCCGGCCCCCGGCAGCGAAAAATGCCACCACTCCTTTGCATAGTTCACAAAGCCTTGCTTGCCCATCGCAGCGACCAGGCGCTTGCGCCAGGCGCGCTGTTCCGGCGTGATCGACGTAGCGGCGGTGTGCCCCTTCGGATCGGTGCAATCATAGCCGGTGCCCATGTCGACGCTGCCCTCCGGCAGCCGCGCCGCGACCGGCGCGGTGCAATCGGCATAGGCTTTCGCCGGATCGATCCTGGCGGAATTGTCGGCCTTGAGATCGACCAGCGTCAGATCGAGCGCAGCGCCGGTCGAATGCTGCGAGCGGCTCGCGATGTAGCCGAGCCGGAACAACTCGGTCTTGGGGATCGTCGGATTGTAGCGCCGCTCGGCCGCCGTCTCGCGGCCGTTCTGCGACCACCTGACCATGTCGCGCGAGGCCCGCGCCGGGCGATAGCAGTCGAACATCTTCAGCGACAGGTTCTGCGTCGCCAGGTCCTGCTGCACCGCCTTGAGCCGCAGCCCGACCTCCCGTTTCACCACGCATTCGCCGGCCATGTAGCCGGCCAGCGGACGGCCGACGAAATTGTTGGAAGTCGCGTAGCGGATGTCCTGGATAATGCTGGGATCGATGTCGCGCAGGTAGACGAAGCCGCCGGGCAGCGCCTGGGCGTGGGCCCCGCTGAGGAGCATCGCGGCCACGAGCGTTGTCAGGATTGTTTTCAACGAATGCCCCCACATCTCATGGCCGGGCTTGTCCCGGCCATCCACGTCCTTTTTGCGTCAAATGCGTAAAAGATCGTGGATGCCCAGACAAACCCGGACATCACGGAGCCGGGATGGCCGAGCGTGCCGCACCGACAGATCAGGGGATAACTCCCCGCCCCGGCATTGGGCCTTGCCCCCCCACCCGTCCGCGCCTATAGCTCTGCTTTTAATGGCATCAAAATCGACCTTCGTCCTCGGCCACCGGCATTTGCTGGGCATCGAGGGCCTTTCCGCGGCCGACATCACCGGCCTTCTCGACCTGTCCGAAGAATATGTCGAGCTCAACCGTCAGGTTGACAAGAAGCGGACCGTCCTGCGCGGACGGACGCAGGTGAACCTCTTCTTCGAGGCGTCCACCCGAACCCAATCCTCGTTCGAGCTGGCGGGCAAGCGGCTCGGCGCCGACGTCATGAACATGTCGGTGTCCTCCTCGTCGATCAAGAAGGGCGAGACCCTGGTCGACACCGCGATGACGCTCAACGCCATGCACCCGGACATCCTGGTGGTGCGCCACCATGCCTCCGGCGCGGTGGAACTCCTGGCGCGCAAGGTCGACGGCTCCGTCATCAATGCCGGCGACGGCGCGCATGAACATCCGACCCAGGCGCTGCTGGACGCGCTGACGATCCGCCGCAACAAGGGCCGGCTCGAAGGCCTCGTCATCGCGATCTGCGGCGACGTGCTGCATTCGCGCGTCGCCCGCTCCAACATCATCCTGCTCAACACGATGGGCGCCCGCGTCCGCGTCGTCGCCCCCTCCACGCTGCTGCCGCCCGGCATCGAACGGATGGGCGTCGAGGTCGCACGCGACATGCGCGAAGGCCTCAACGGCGCCGACATCGTCATGATGCTGCGGCTGCAGCGCGAGCGCATGAACGGCTCCTTCGTGCCCTCGACCTCCGAATACTTCCACTATTTCGGGCTCGACCAGAAGAAGCTCGGCTATGCCAAGCCCGACGCGCTGGTGATGCATCCCGGCCCGATGAACCGCGGCGTCGAGATCGACACCGCCGTCGCCGACGGCGCGCAATCCCTGATCCGCGAGCAGGTCGAGATGGGCGTCGCGGTCCGCATGGCGGTGCTCGAAGCGCTCGCCCGCAACCTGCCGAACGCGTGATGCCCATGCTGACCGACCGCCGACCCATCCTGCTCGCCAACGCCCGAATCATCGATCCCTCCAGGGATTTCGACGGTCCGGGCGACGTCCTCATCGCCGATGGCATCATCCGCGAGACCCGCCGCGGCATCGGCGCCGCCGGCGTCCCTGAAGGCACCGACGTCGTCAACTGCTCCGGCAGGATCGTCGCGCCCGGCCTCGTCGACATGCGCGCCTTCGTCGGTGAACCCGGCTTCAGCCATCGCGAGACCTTCGCCTCGGCGAGCCAGGCGGCCGCGACCGGGGGCATCACCACCATCATCTGCCAGCCCGAGACCTCGCCCGTCATCGACAATTCGGCGACGGTCGACTTCGTGATGCGCCGCGCCCGCGACACCGCGATCGTCAACATCCAGCCGATGGCGGCGCTGACCAAGGGCATGCGCGGCGAGGAGATGACCGAGTTCGGCCTGCTGAAGGCGGCCGGCGCGGTCGCCTTCAGCGACGGCGACCGCAGCGTGACCAATTCGCAGGTGATGCGCCGCGCCCTCACCTACGCCCGCGACTTCGACGCGCTGATCGTCCACCACACCGAGGATCCCGCGCTGGTCGGCGAAGGCGTGATGAACGAGGGCGAATTCGCCTCGCGGCTCGGCCTGATGGGCATCCCGAACGCCGCCGAGGCCGTGATGCTGGAGCGCGACATGCGCCTCGTCGCTCTCACCGGCGGCCGCTATCACGCCGCTTCGCTGACCTGCATCGACTCGCTGGAGATCCTGCGGCGGGCGCGAGACGCCGGGCTCGCCGTCAGCGCCTCGGCCTCGATCAACCATCTGGCACTGAACGAGAACGACATCGGGCCCTACCGGTCCTTCCTGAAACTGACGCCGCCGCTGCGCACCGAGGACGACCGCCGCGCCCTGGTCGAGGCGATCTCGTCCGGCCTGATCGACGTCATCATGTCCGACCACAATCCGCAGGACGTCGAGGTCAAGCGCCTGCCCTTCGCGGAAGCAGCAAGCGGCGCCGTCGGGCTCGAGACCATGTTGCCGGCCGGGCTGCGGCTGGTGCACAACGGCGAACTCGACCTCATGACCCTGATCCGGGCGATGTCGACGCGGCCCGCCGAACTGCTCGGACTGGCAGGCGGAACCTTGCGGGCCGGCAGCCCGGCCGACATCATCGTCATCGATCCCGACGTGCCCTGGGTGCTCGATCCCGCCGACCTCAAATCGCCTTGCAAGAACACGCCGTTCGACGAAGCCCGCTTCAGCGGGCGGGTGATGCGCACCATCGTCGGCGGCCGCACGGTTTTCGAGCATGTCTGAGGCGCGATACGCTCGGTTCGACAGGAAGACACAGCAATGAGCTTTGAAGCATTCCTGCCGGTGGCGCTGGTCATCGGCTATCTCCTCGGCTCGATTCCGTTCGGCCTAGTCCTGACCAAGCTCGCGGGCACGCAGGATCTGCGCTCGATCGGCTCCGGCAATATCGGCGCCACCAACGTGCTGCGCACCGGGCGCAAGGGGCTGGCCGCCGCGACGCTGCTGCTGGACGCGCTCAAGGGCACCGCCGCCGTCATCATCTGCGGAAGCATCGCCGGTCCCAATGCCGCGATGATCGCCGGCCTCGGCGCCTTTCTCGGCCACCTCTTTCCGGTCTGGCTGAAATTCAAGGGCGGCAAGGGCGTCGCCGTCTATATCGGCATCCTGATCGGCCTGTTCTGGCCGGGTGCGCTGGTGTTCTGCCTGCTCTGGCTGGCCACCGCCTTCACCACCCGCTACTCCTCGCTGTCGGCGCTGGTCGCGGCCTTCATCACGCCGCTGTTCCTGTGGTGGTTCGGCCACCTCGCGCTCGCCGCGCTGTTCGCGGTGCTGACGCTACTGCTGTTCTACATGCATCGCGAGAACATCAAGCGGTTGCAGGCCGGCAAGGAAGGCCGCATCGGCGAAAAGGGCTGATGCCGTTATCCTACGGATACCGCCGCACGAGCGTCGCGTTGTATTCCAATTCCTGTTCGCAACTCGCGTCCGAATCGCCGACGCTGTAGCGAACGGGTTCCATGCCTGTCATCCTGACAGTGCAGATGGCGGAATGCGGTAGCTCAGAATGAGCGGACATGGTGTCGGCGCGTACGACGAGGCGGCTTCGCTGGGAACGGCGCGAACCGCGGCGAGCCTGCTGCTCTCGACCACAAGCATCTGGTCCGATGGGCCCGCGCCACCTCCATCATCCGCGCCTGTCGCGGAGACGCCGTCCGCACGCACCGAGACGCCACCGGCCCTGACGGTCGCGACCATGTCCGGCGCACCGCCCGTGCAGCCGCGCGCCGACCATTGGCCGCCGCGAAAATTGTCGCTGGCGCTACAGGGCGGCGGCACCTTCGCGGCCTTCACCTGGGGCGTACTGGAACGGCTGCTGGAAGATCCGCGCATCGAGATCGACACGATCAGCGGCGCGAGCGCTGGCGCGATCAATGCACTGTTGACGGCCTCCGGCCTTGCTGAAGGTGGCCGCGAGGCCGCCCGCGCGCGGCTGAACCGGTTCTGGGTCCGGCTGATGCACGAAGCCTCGTTCCGCTCGCTGATGCTGGTCGGCGGATTCTCTCCGGCCGGAAGCTCGGTGGCGTTCGGCCCGACGCTGCGCTCGGGCCAGTTCGACCCGTTCGACCTCGATCCGCTTCGTCAGGCGTTGTCGCGCGACGTCAATTTCGCCGCCCTGAATGCACCGGCGTGCCCGAAGCTGCTGATCGCCGCGACGCGGATCCGCGACGGCCGGCAGGAGATCTTCCGCAACCCGGCGATCACCGCCGACGTCGCCCTCGCCTCGACCTGCCCGCCATTGGTTCACTGCGCCGTCGAGATCGACGGCGAGGCCTATTGGGACGGCGGCTTCGGCGGCAACCCGCCGCTGGTGAAGCTGGTGCAGGACTCGACGACATCGGACATCCTGCTGATCCAGGTGACGCCGGCACGCGACAGCTATGTGCCGATCACGCTCGCCGCCATCGACCGCCGGCTCGACCAGATCGCCGCAAACGCGGCCCTCAACGCCGAGATCGCGGCGCTCGAATGGGCGCAACCCAAGGCAGCCCCGTCGCTGCGCCTGTCGCGGATCGCCGCCGAAGACTCGGTCGACGGTCTCGCGCAACGCTCGTCCACCGATCTCGGCCGCGGCTTCATCCGCCTGCTTCACCGCAGCGGCCGCGCCGCGGCCGAGCGCTGGCTCGGGCAGGATGCAAGGGCCGTCGCAGCGCCGTCTGCGCGCTCTCAGGTCCCTGTTTCTTTCGAGCCTGCGCTAGCCTGATTTCGCCAGCGCGTCTTCCAGGAACCACGCCGTGGCCAGCGCCTGGGCGTCGTTGCCAAAACGGGCGATCACCTGCACGCCGATCGGCAGGCCGCCGACCTTCAGCACCGGCACGTTGACGCAAGGATTGCCCATCAGCGTCCACAGCCGGTTGTAGCGGGGGTCGCCGGTCGAGGCGAGTTCCTTGGCCGGCGGCGTGCCCGGCGCCGAATAGGTCAGCAGCACATCGACGCCCTCGAACACGCCATTGAGTTCGCGGCGGCCGCGGCGGCCTGCGCGGCGCGCCTCATCATATTCCTTCGGCGTCAGGCCCACCGTCGCATCGAGACTGGCGCGCAGCAGCGGCGCGATCTCGTCATGGTGCTCGGAAAACTCCCAGGCCAGCGCGCGATGCGCCTCGAAGTCCTGGATGATCGGGTGGATGCGCCAGGCCTCCTGCACGGCCTCCGGCAGATCGATCGTCTGCACCCTGGCGCCGGCGCGCTCGGCCGCCTTGATCGCGGCCTGCAAGCCCTCTTCCGCCGCCGGCTCGACCGCCCCGGCGAACTCCTGCCTGACGATGCCGATGCGCGGCGCCTTGGCCGGCACGATGCCGGAAAACTCGGTACGGCCCGTCATTCCCAACAGTCCGCGCGCGAGATCCTCCGCGCGCGCGCCGAACAGGCCGACCGTATCGAGCGCCCATGAATAGCATTTGACGCCGACCGTCGGCAGCATCCGGAACGACGGCTTGATCGCGGCGGCGCCGCAATAGGCCGCGGGGCGGATCACCGAGCCACCGGTCTGCGTGCCCAGCGCCAGCGGGATCATGCCGGCGCCGACGGCAGCCGCCGAGCCCGAGGACGAGCCGCCCGGCGTGTGGCCCGGATTGTGCGGATTGAGCGTCGGGGTCGGATCGCGCGAGGCGAAGGCCGTTGTCGTGGTCTTGCCGATGATGGTGGCCCCAGCCCGCTTCAGCATCGTCACGACGGGCGCATCGGCGCGCGGCTGCCAGCCGCGATAGATCTCCGAGCCCATCTCGGTCGGAAAATCGGCGGTGTCGATGATGTCCTTGATGCCGACCGCGATACCGCGCAGCGGCCCCGCGCCTTGCGCCTTCGCGGCCTTGTCGTACCGGACGAAGGCATGCACGTCCTTCTCCCTGGCCTCGATCGCCGCGAGCGATTGGGCGATGGCGGCCTCGGGCGAAAGCTCGCCCGCATCGATGCGGCGCTGGAGGTCGGCGAGTGAGATCATGGCGCTACCCTTGTTATTGGCACCGCTTTTAACATCGGCACGCGCCTTCGCAAGCGCACGCCCCTGTTGCCCACGCCCTCAGGTTGTTCCATTCTGCTCCCACAAGGAGCTGCCGTGGACGCCATCAATCCCAGCGTGGAGCTGACCGAGGCCGACCGGATCGACCGCCTGCGGCTGATCCGCTCCGACAATGTCGGGCCGCGCACCTTCCGGTCGCTGGTCGATCATTTCGGCAGTGCGCGCGCCGCGCTTGAGCGGCTGCCTGATCTCGCGCGTCGCGGCGGCGCCCAGCGATCGGGGCGCATCTACAGTGCCGAGGAAGCCAAGGCCGAGCTGGCCGCCAGCCGCAAGGCCGGCATCGCCTGGATCGCCCCCGGCGAGACCGGCTACCCGGCCCGGCTGGCGATGATCGACGATGCGCCGCCGCTGCTGGCGGTCCGCGGCGACCTTGCGACGCTGATGCGGCCGATGATCGCCATCGTCGGGTCGCGCAACGCGTCAGGCGCCGGCTTGAAGTTCGCCGGCCAGCTCGCGCGCGAACTCGGCGACGCCGGCTTCATCATCATCTCGGGACTTGCCCGGGGCGTCGACCAGGCCGCGCACCGCGCCAGCGTTGAAACAGGAACGGTCGCGGTGCTCGCCGGCGGGCATGACTGCATCTATCCGCCCGAACATGGCGAGCTGCTCGCCGCGATCCTCGATCACGAGGGCGTCGCGATCTCCGAGATGCCGCTCGGCCACGAACCTCGCGCGCGGGACTTCCCTCGCCGCAACCGCCTGATCTCGGGCGCCTCGCTCGGCGTGGTGATCGTCGAGGCCGCACACCGCTCCGGCTCGCTGATCACGGCGCGCATGGCGGCCGAGCAGGGCCGCGAAGTGTTCGCGGTGCCCGGCTCGCCGCTCGATCCGCGCGCCGCCGGTGCCAACGACCTGATCAAGCAGGGTGCGACGCTGGTCACCGAAGCCGCCGACATCGTCAACGCCGTCGCACCGATCCTGGAACGCCCGCTGATGCATCGCGCGGACGAACCCGACAGCGAGCCGTTCGAGCGCGATCCACAGGGCCACGATCGCGACCAGATCACCGGCCTGCTCGGCCCCGCCCCGATCACGATCGACGATCTCGTGCGGATGTCCGGCGCATCGCCCGCGGTCGTCCGCACCGTGCTGCTGGAGCTCGAGCTCGCCGGCAAGCTCGAGCGTCACGGCGGCGGGATGGTGTCGCTGCTCTGACCGCGACGGCGGACGATCAGCCGCGATAGATCGGCGCGCCGCTGGGCGAAGCCACCGCGCCGCCATCGATGAAGATCTCCTGGCCCTGGATATGCGCGGAATCGTCGGAGGCGAGGAACAGCACGGTCTTGGCCACATGCTCGGTCTCGCCGATGCGGCCGAGCGGCGTCGACAGCGCGATGCGCTTCTCGAACGCCTTTTCCGCTTCCGGTGTTGCGATCGCCGGGCCCCAGATCGGGGTGCGGATCGCGCCGGGCGCGACGACGTTGACGCGAATGCCCCGCGGCGACAATTCGGACGCCATGGTCCGCGCCATCGACCGCACACCGGCCTTGGCGGCGCCGTAGGCGGAATAGCCGGGAATGCCGAGCACCGAGATCACCGAGCCGTTGAGGATGATCGAGGCGTTGTCGTTCAGATGAGGCAGCGCCGCCTGCACCGTAAAGAAGACGCCGGTGAGATTGGTGCTGATGATCTTCTCGAAGGCCTCCAGCGTCGACGATCCGAGCGGCGTGCCACCGGCGATGCCGGCATTGGCGAACACGATGTCGAACTTGCCGAACGTATCGGCCCCCTTCCTGATCGCGGCCTCCGTCGCGGCGATGTCGGTGGCGTCGGCGACGACCGCGAGCGCGTTCGGGCCGAGATCGCGCGCGGCGGCTTCCAGCGTCTGCCTGTTGCGCCCGGTGATGACGACCTTCGCCCCCTCCGCCACGAACAGCTTCGCCGTCGCAAGCCCGATGCCGCCATTGCCGCCGGTGATCAGCGCCGTCTTGTTCGCCAGTCTCATGCTCGTCTCCATAGTTTCATTATAAAACTAAGTTGCGATTTACGGCATTTGGTTTTATGATGCAACCACACAAGAGCGTGATCGGCCCACTTTCAGGAATGAGACGGACGCGATGGTGAAACGGACCAGCTTTGCCGGAGACTCCTGCCCCATCGCCCGCGCTCTCGAAGCGATCGGCGACCGGTGGTCTCTCCTGATCATCCGCGAGGCCCTGTTCGGCACCCGCCGCTTCGGGGAGTTTCAGGCGCGGCTTGGCATGGCCAGGAACATCCTGTCGGCGCGGCTGCGTTCGCTGGTCGAGCACGGCATCCTGACGACGGCACCCGCCTCAGACGGCAGCGCTTTTCAGGAGTATCTCTTGACGCCGAAAGGTCGCGGCATCTTCCCGATCCTGGTGGCCCTGCGGCAATGGAGCGAGGCGTTCGACGACCATCCGGAGGAGATCGCCACCATCCTGGTCGATCGGCAGACCGGCCGACCGGTCCGACCGCTGGAGTTGCACGCGTCGGACGGCCGGCTGCTCGCGCCTGCGGACACAACCCTCAGGCCCCGGTCCTGAAGAAGCCTGTCCGCAGCGTCTAGCAGCGGACCAGCGTCGCGCTCCGAACCGTCTTCACGCGGTTGGTGCTGCGATTCCGGCCGAATTCCACATCGTAATTGAGATCGTAGACGCAACCCGGCTTCAGGCTCTCGAACCTGGCATTGCGCTCCATGATGTAGTTGCCCGGCGGATCCGTGTTGAGATGCGCCATCTCAGGGCCGGCCCAGCCGACCTTGTCGACACCGCGATAGACGACACGGTCGGTCTTGCCGGCGATCAGAGCCCAGAGGATCAGGCCTCCAATCAACAAGGCCATGAGCACGATGCCGCGCGTATCGCTGCGCAACTGGTCGGCCAGGGGCGAGATGTTCCAAGAGACCTTCATGGCCGCTTGGTCGCCGTTCGGAACCTTGCCGTTCAAGGCCGGGCGCGACGCCCTCACGACAGCTTGCGTTTGCTCCGCAGCCGCAGATGCTCGTCTGCTTCCAGCTTGGTCATGCCCAACAGATAATGAAGGACGTCGAGCTTGTGCCGCTCGGCCAGCTTGCGCAGCGCCCCAACCTGCTCGGCGATGAAGGCGACGGCCTCATCCGACCCGCCCTCACCTGGCTCTTCGCCGCGCGACCGTGCCGGCGCGCCCGAACGCACGCGCGCGCGCTTCTGTCCTGGTTTCGTCACCAGAGCCCCACCCGAATCCATGCCCCGGCGAAACTTTACGCCGACAGTCCCCGCAACTGAAAGGTGGTAATTTGCAACTTTCTCGATATGAAACTTTCCCCGTTCCAGGCCCGCCTCGCCACCCCCGATTTGACAGCGAGGGCCTCACCACCCATGTTCGGGTCGAAACGGCCGCCGCGAATCTGTTCGGAAACGGCCCGGAATTTCCCCGTAAGTTACTGGAACTACATGAATATCGTCATTGTCGAGTCGCCGGCGAAAGCCAAGACGATCAACAAGTATCTGGGCTCGTCCTACGAGGTTCTGGCCTCGTTCGGCCATGTCCGGGACTTGCCGGCGAAGAACGGCTCCGTCGATCCCGACGCCAATTTCAAGATGATCTGGGAAGTCGATCCCAAGGCCGCCGGGCGGCTGAACGATATCGCGCGATCCCTGAAGGGCGCCGACCGCCTGATCCTGGCCACCGACCCCGATCGCGAGGGCGAGGCGATCTCCTGGCACGTGCTGGAGGTGCTGAAGGAAAAGCGCGCGCTCAAGGATCAGAAGATCGAGCGCGTCGTGTTCAACGCCATCACCAAGCAGGCCGTGACCGACGCGATGAAGCATCCGCGCCAGATCGACGGCGCGCTGGTCGACGCCTATATGGCGCGCCGCGCGCTGGACTATCTGGTCGGCTTCACCCTCTCCCCCGTGCTGTGGCGCAAGCTGCCGGGCGCCCGCTCGGCCGGCCGCGTGCAGTCGGTGGCGCTCCGCCTCGTCTGCGACCGCGAGCTCGAGATCGAGAAGTTCGTCGCGCGCGAATACTGGTCGCTGGTCGCGACCCTGCTGACGCCGCGCGGCGATGCCTTCGAGGCGCGCCTGGTTGGCGCCGACGGCAAGAAGATCCAGCGGCTCGACATCGGCACCGGCGCGGAAGCCGAGGACTTCAAGAAGGCGCTCGAACTGGCGACCTACGCCGTCACCTCGGTCGATGCCAAGCCGGCGCGGCGCAATCCGCAGGCGCCCTTCACCACCTCGACCCTGCAGCAGGAAGCCAGCCGCAAATATGGCTTCGCACCGGCGCATACGATGCGTATCGCCCAGCGCCTCTATGAGGGCATCGACATCGGCGGCGAGACCACCGGACTCATTACTTATATGCGGACCGACGGCGTGCAGATCGATCCGTCCGCGATCACCCAGGCGCGCAAGGTGATCGCCGAGGATTACGGCAATGCCTATGTGCCGGAGGCCCCGCGCCAGTACCAGGCCAAGGCCAAGAACGCGCAGGAAGCCCACGAGGCGATCCGCCCGACCGACCTGTCGCGCCGCCCCGACAGCCTGAGCCGCAATCTCGATTCCGACCAGGCCCGGCTCTATGAGCTGATCTGGAAGCGCACCATTGCGAGCCAGATGGAAGGGGCCGAGCTGGAGCGCACCACGGTCGACATCGCCGCAAAAGCCGGCGCCCGAACGCTGGAGCTGCGCGCCACCGGCCAGGTCGTCAAATTCGACGGCTTCCTTGCGCTCTACCAGGAAGGCCGCGACGACGAGGAAGACGAGGATTCCCGCCGCCTGCCCGCGATGAGCCCGAACGACGCGCTCAAGCGCCAGTCGCTCGCCGTCACCCAGCACTTCACCGAGCCGCCGCCGCGCTTCTCCGAAGCCTCGCTGGTCAAGCGCATGGAAGAGCTCGGCATCGGCCGGCCCTCGACCTATGCCTCGATCCTCCAGGTGCTGAAGGACCGCGGCTACGTCAAGCTGGAGAAGAAGCGCCTGCACGGCGAGGACAAGGGCCGCGTCGTGGTCGCATTCCTCGAGAGCTTTTTCAGCCGCTATGTCGAATACGACTTCACCGCCAGCCTCGAGGAGCAGCTGGACCGTATCTCCAACAACGAGATCTCCTGGCAGCAGGTGCTGAAGGATTTCTGGACCGGGTTCATCGGCGCCGTCGACGAGATCAAGGACCTGCGCGTCGCCCAGGTGCTCGACGTGCTCGACGACATGCTCGGCCAGCACATCTATCCGCCGCGCGCGGATGGAGGCGACATCAGGCAGTGCCCGAGCTGCGGCACCGGCCGGCTCAATCTCAAGGCCGGCAAGTTCGGCGCCTTCGTCGGCTGCTCGAACTATCCGGAATGCCGTTACACCCGCCAGCTCGCTGCCGACAGCGAGGCCACCGCCGACCGTTCGCTCGGCCAGGACCCTGAAACGGGTCGCGACGTCTGGGTCAAGGCAGGCCGCTTTGGTCCCTACATCCAGCTCGGCGAGCCCAAGGATTACGAGGAAGGCGAGAAGCCGAAGCGCGCCGGCATCCCGAAAGGCACCTCGCCCTCCGACATCGAGCTCGAACTCGCGTTGAAGCTGTTGTCGCTGCCGCGCGAGATCGGCAAGCATCCGGAAACCGGCCAGCCGATCACGGCGGGCCTCGGCCGTTTCGGGCCGTTCGTCAAGCACGAGAAGACCTATGCCAGCCTGGAGGCCGGCGACGAGGTGTTCGACATCGGCCTCAACCGCGCCGTCACGCTGATCGCGGAGAAGGTTGCCAAGGGCCCGAGCCGCCGCTTCGGCGCCGATCCCGGCAAGGCGATCGGCGATCACCCCACCCTCGGCACGATCACCGTGAAGAGCGGCCGCTACGGCGCCTATGTAACCGCGGGCGGCGTCAACGCGACGATCCCGAGCGACATCGAGAAGGACGCGGTCACGCTGGCGCAAGCCATCGCGCTGATCGACGAGCGCGCGGCCAAGGGTGGCGGCAAGGGCGGCGGAAAGACCAAGGCCAAGAAGGCGGCCCCGGCCAAAAAGGCGAAGTCCGCCGACGGCGCCGAGGCTGCACCGAAGCCGAAGAAACCCGCCGCGAAGAAGGCCGCGGCCAAATCCAAAACCGACTCCACCAGCAAGGCGCGCGCCGCCGTGCCGGCGACGGCGAAGACGTCGCCGAGCAAGGCCCCAGCCGCCAAAGCTCCGGCCAAGAAGAGTGCCGGCAAGAATTAGAGGTTAAGTGAAACGCAAGAATGACCATGGCTTTCCCGACAGGAACGCCATCGTCGCCTTCATCAAGGCAAATCCCGGAAAGGTCGGAACGCGCGAGATCGCCCGCGAGTTCGGCCTGAAGAACGCCGATCGCGTCGAGCTCAAGCGCATGCTGCGCGAACTCGCCGATGACGGGCTGATCAAGAAGAACCGCCGCAAGATCGCCGAGCCGGACAGCCTGCCGCCGACGCTGGTCGCCGACATCACCGGCCGCGACACGGATGGCGAACTGATCGCCGCGCCCAGCGAATGGGACGAGGTCGAAAGCGGCGAACCGCCGAAAATTCTCATCGTGATGCCGCGCCGGCCCAAGCCCGGCACCGCGGCGGGCGTCGGCGACCGCGCGCTGCTGCGCGTCGAACAGACCGGCGAGGACGAGGGTCCCCGCTATCGCGGCCACGTCATCAAGGTCTTCGACAAGGCGAAGAGCCGCATTCTCGGCGTGTTCCGAAGCCTGCCGGAAGGCGGCGGCCGGCTGATCCCCGTCGACAAGAAATCCGCCGACCGCGAGCTGAACATCGCCGCGGCCGACACCGGTGGCGCGCAGGACGGCGACCTCGTCGCCGTCGACATCGTCCGCAGCAGAGGCTTTGGCCTCGCCTCAGGCCGGGTCAAGGAGAAGCTCGGCTCGGTCAAGTCCGAGAAGGCAATCAGCCTGATCGCGATCCACACCCACGAGATCCCCCTGCAATTCTCCGCCGCGGCCGCGCGCGAGGCGGAGGCCGCCGAGCCCGCGAATCTCAGGGGACGCGAGGACTGGCGCGACGTTCCGCTCGTCACCATCGATCCGCCCGATGCCAAGGATCACGACGACGCCGTGCATGCGCGAGCTGACGACGATCCGAACAACCGAGGCGGCTTCATCGTCGATGTCGCCATCGCCGATGTGAGCTTCTACGTCCGGCCGGGCACCGCGCTCGACCGCGACGCGCTCGACCGCGGCAATTCGGTGTATTTCCCCGACCGCGTCGTGCCGATGCTGCCCGAGCGCATCTCCAACAATCTCTGCTCCCTGGTCCCGGGCGAGCCGCGCGGCGCGCTCGCGGTGCGCATGGTGCTCGGCCCGGACGGGCGCAAGCGCTCGCACAGCTTTCATCGCATCCTGATGCGCTCGGCGGCGAAGCTCTCCTATGCGCAGGCGCAGGCCGCGATCGACGGCCGGCCCGACGACACCACCGGTCCCCTGCTCGATCCGATCCTGAAGCCGCTCTATGCGGCCTATGCCTGCGCCAAGCGCGCGCGCGACGAGCGCGATCCGCTCAATCTCGATCTGCCCGAGCGCAAGATCCTGCTCAAGAGCGACGGCACGGTCGACCGCGTCGTCGTGCCCGAGCGGCTCGACGCGCACAAATTGATCGAGGAATTCATGATCCTCGCCAACGTCGCGGCCGCCGAGATGCTGGAGAAGAAGTCGCTGCCGCTGATCTACCGCGTGCACGACGAGCCGACGCTGGAAAAGGTCCATGCGCTCGCGGAATTCCTGGAGACGCTCGACGTTCCCTTCGCCAAATCAGGCGCGCTGCGCCCGGCGCTGTTCAACCGCGTGCTGGCCCAGCTCGAAGGCCACGACCACTTCCCGCTGGTGAGCGAGGTCGTTCTGCGCGCCCAGGCGCAGGCCGAATATGCCTCCGAGAATTACGGTCATTTCGGCCTGAATTTGCGCCGCTACGCGCATTTCACCTCGCCGATCCGCCGTTATGCCGACCTCGTCGTGCACCGCGCGCTGGTCCGCGCGCTCGGGCTCGGCGAAGGCGCCCTGCCCGACAGCGAGACGCCGGAGACCTTGGGCGAAGTCGCCGCCCACATCTCGCTGACCGAGCGGCGCGCGATGAAGGCCGAGCGCGAGACCGTCGATCGCCTGATCGCCCATCACCTCGCCGACCGCATTGGCGCGAGCTTCCAGGGCCGCGTCTCCGGGGTCACGCGCGCCGGCCTGTTCGTCAAGCTCGCCGACACCGGCGCCGACGGGCTGATCCCGATCCGGTCCCTCGGCACGGAATATTTCAACTATGACGAGGGCCGCCATGCCCTGGTGGGCTCGCGCAGCGGCACCATGTACCAGCTCGGCGACGTCGTCGATGTCCGCCTGATCGAGGCGGCACCGATCGCCGGCGCGCTCCGCTTCGAGTTGCTGTCCACGGCCGGCGACGCCGCGCCGCGCAGCCGCCGGGAATTCCGCCCTGCGAGAAACGCATCGAAGGTGCGCCCCGGGCGCAGCCCCGAGAAGAAGCACAGGGCCGAGAAACAGAAGCGGCCGAAGGGCATCAAGAACAAGGTCCGGAAGAACAAGGGCAAAGGCAAGGGTCAGAAGGGCAAGGCATGGTAACCACGCACACCGCCGAAAAGATCTGGACCCGCGAGACCGGCCTCGTCGAGAAGCGCGACGTCTTCACGGCCATGAAGCGCGGCTTTCGCGGCCGCTGCCCGCGCTGCGGCGAGGGCAAGCTGTTCCGCGCCTTCCTGAAGACCGCCGACAATTGCGCGGTCTGCGGCCTCGACTTCACGCCGCACCGCGCCGACGACCTTCCCGCCTATCTCGTCATCGTCATCGTCGGCCACATCGTGGTGCCCGGGATCCTGTGGATCGAGACCAATTACACCACGCCGGTCTGGCTGAGTTTCGCGGCCTATCTTCCCTTCACCTTCGTCGCCTCGCTGTCGCTGCTGCAGCCGGTGAAGGGAGCCGTGGTCGGATTGCAATGGGCTCTGCGCATGCATGGCTTTGACGAGAACCCGCCGGATGGTATTCCGCCTGTCTAAGCAAGAAAACAGGTTCGGGTGAGGACATGACGGATACGGCGCAGGTCGCGGAAAAGGCCAAGGTCCACGAGGAGAAGGAAGCCGACCACCATCCCTATTTCCGGCCCCGCGATGCGGCGACGCTGATCCTGGTCGATCGCAGCGCCGGCGTGCCGAAGGTGCTGGTCGGCAAGCGCCACGACAAGGTCGTGTTCATGCCGGGCAAGTTCGTCTTCCCCGGCGGCCGCGTCGACAAGGCCGATTACCGCGTGCCGGTGGCCGCGCCGATCACGCCGGAGCTCGAAGCCAATCTCGCCAAGGGCAGTCCGAAGACGCCGGCCTCGCGCGCAAAATCGCTCGCCGTCGCCGCAATCCGCGAGGCCTGCGAGGAGACCGGCCTTTGTCTCGGCCGCAAGGCGGACGGCAAACTGCCGAAGCTCGAAGGCCCCTGGCAGCCCTTCGCCGAGGCCGGCCTCCTGCCCGATCCGTCCGGCCTGTTCCTGATCGCCCGCGCCATCACCCCGCCCGGCCGCGTCAAGCGCTTCGACACCCGCTTCTTCACGGCGGATGCCTCCGCCATCACGCACCGCGTCGAGGGCGTGATCCATGCGGATGCCGAACTGGTCGAACTGGTGTGGGTCGAGCTCGGCTCCAAGCCGCTCGCCGACCTGCATCCGATGACGCGCAACGTGCTCAACGAGCTCGACTCCCGCCTCGCCACCGGCCCGCTCAGCCACGACGCGCCGGTGCCGTTCTTCCATTTCTATGGCGGCAAGATGCAGAAGGATGTTCTGGGCTAGCCCCTCCTCGTCGCGGCATTCCCGGGGGGCGCCGCTTGGCGTGAGCCCGAAATGACGTGCTAGGAGAGCCGGCAAGAACAAAAAATTCTTCCCGCCTTTCCCAATGGCGGAGTTCCTCGGCGTGCCTATGTGTTGGTGAACGACACCTGGAACGGAATTAGGGCGCGATGGCACAACGGCAGCTCAAGCTTGGCGCGTTCATGCGCCCGATCAGCATCCACACCGGCGCCTGGCGCTATCCCGGGGCCTGGCCTGACGCCAATTTCAACGTCAGCCACATCAAGACGCTGATCAGAAAGCTCGAGGCCGGCAAGTTCGACGCCTTCTTCATGGCCGATCACCTCGCCGTGCTGAACATGCCGGTCAATGCGCTCAAGCGCAGCCACACCGTGACCTCGTTCGAGCCGTTCACACTGCTGTCGGCGCTGTCGGCCGTCACCGAGCGCATCGGCCTGATCGCGACCGGCTCGACCACCTTCGACGAGCCCTATCACGTCGCCCGCCGCTTCGCCTCGCTCGACCATCTCAGCGGGGGTCGCGCGGGCTGGAACATCGTCACCACCTCGAACCCGGACGCGGCGCTCAATTTCGGCCTCGACGACCACATGGAGCACGCCGAGCGCTACAAGCGCGCCCGTGAATTCTACGACGTCGTCACCGGCCTGTGGGATTCCTTCGCCGACGACGCCTTCGTGCGGGACGTCGAGAGCGGCCTGTTCTTCGATCCCGCGAAGATGCATGTGCTCGACCACAAGGGCAAATATCTGAAGGTGCGCGGGCCGCTCAACATCGCGCGTCCCGTGCAGGGCTGGCCCGTGATCGTGCAGGCCGGCGCCTCCGAGGACGGCAGGCAGCTCGCTGCGGAAACCGCGGAAGCCGTGTTCACCGGCGGCGGCAGCCTTTCCGACGGCCAGAAGCTCTATGCGGACATCAAGGGCCGGATGGCGAAAGTCGGCCGCGATCCCGAGCACCTCAAGATTCTCCCCGGCGCCTTCGTCGTGGTCGGCGACAGCGTCGATGAAGCGAAGGAGAAGCGCGCGCTGCTCGACAGCCGCGTGCATTACGACAGCGCGATCGCCTCGCTCTCGGTCATCCTCGGCACCGACGCTTCGGGCTTCGACCCCGACGGCCCGCTGCCCGAGATCCCCGAGACCAACGCCAGCAAGAGCGGCCGGCAGCGGATGATCGATCTGGCCGCGCGCGAAAAACTCACCGTGCGCCAGCTCGCCCAGCGCGTCGGCGGCTATGGCGGCCTGTCCTTCGTCGGCACGGCCAAAACCATCGCCGACCAGATGGAGGAATGGCTGGAGGGCCGCGGCTCCGACGGCTTCAACATCATGTTCCCGTTCCTCCCCGCAGGCCTCGACGATTTCGTCGACAAGGTTGTGCCGGAGCTGCAGCGCCGGGGGATTTTCCGGAAGGAGTATGAGGGGCCGACCTTGCGGGACAATCTGGGCCTGCCGCGGCCGAAAAACCGGTTCTTCGAGGGTTAATCGGGCCGATTTGAGCAGTTTTCGGCCCCCAAAACCTTGACATCAGGGCGTTTCTGGCTAGGTTGCCGGCCAACGCGGGCCGTTTGGCCGGCTCCAGATTCCCCTTTTCCTGAGGTTCTGAACATGGCCAAAGCGGTCACCATCAAGGTCAAGCTCGTGTCCTCGGCCGACACCGGCTTCTATTACGTCGCCAAGAAGAATTCGCGCACCATGACCGACAAGCTGGTCAAGAAGAAGTACGATCCGGTCGCGCGCAAGCACGTCGAATTCCGCGAAGCCAAGATCAAGTAAGATCGCGGGACACTGAAGACTTTGCGGGGCCCTTGCGGGCCCCGTTTCATTTTCGGCCTCTCGTGTTCATGGGGCCCCGGCTCTGCGGCGCATCGCCGACGACGACGACGCACTTCGTGCGGGGCGTAAACGCGAGCCCGGAGCCGCGGGCTCCGTTTGCCAATGCAGCCCGCGGTCGGCCCCTGTGTGGCCGACGTCGCGGAGCGTCATCGCCGAGCGGTCATCGCCAGGGTGTGCCGAGGTATGTCGCGCCGGGTCCAGGTCGCCGTTGCCTACAAAAGTCATCCCCTGATTCATCAGGTGTTGAATTGTTTCGGCATAGTGTCCGCGACGGTGACGGCGGCGGTGATCGACGGATCATTGCCAAATGCAGTGCTCCAGTAGAGGTAGAAATGTCGAACAGAACAGAACGATTGCTTGCAGGTGTGACGTTGACGGTGTTGTCGACGCTGATGACGGTTGCGCTCGGGTCCGGCTCCGCCGAGGCCGTCGTTTACTGCACCGCGACGGGCGTGCCCGAAGGTTGTGTGGCCCGGCCGGTCGCAGCGGCAGGCGCTCCCGGCAGGGTCGGCGTCGCGGGCGTTGGTGCTGGTGCACCAGGCGTCGGGGTCCGCGCGGGAACGCCGATGAATCGCGGTGGTCCGGTCAACCGTGTCGGCGAACGCTAGCACGTGATGCCGTCGACCTCTCCGCTTGCCGGAGAGGTCGCAGTGCATTCGAAAGTAGAGCGGGCGCCAGCGCTGTTCTGCGGTCCTACCGCTGAACGCACACCATTTCGACTCCCTTGAGGATCGGGTTGCTGAGGCTTCCTATCGGCTGCGTAGCATCTCGATATTGAGGTTCGCTTTCGCAGCGAATTTCAGGAGGATCGTCGTCCCCTGCATCACATAAGAGTCGCCTTCCTGATCGGCGTCTGCAGGTCGACAGCCACCTCCGCCAAGTCGCGACATCCGAAATTGGCTCGGGGGGCTGCGCCTTCCACTGCCCGGCTCGGCCAAGATGAACGTCTTGGCTCCCCGGCCGGTGCCGAATCGGCGCGCGCAGAAGAATGCGCATGAAGCCCCGTGGCCCACGCGCTGATCCCGAGGATCATTGATCCTCATCAAGCAGCGAAGCACCCCAGTCCTCTACGCTCAGCCAGTTGGGTCAAGGATCGGCGACGACCGGGAGCAGCGACCGCGCGTCCATGCTGGCAATCCACCGCCAAGAATGGACGAATGGCATGCATATGGGCAACAGGATCTGGAAGGAGATCGTCGCTGGGGTGTGCGGAAGCATCGCGCATTCGCTGCTGATGTACTTCAAGTTCTGGGCTGGACTGCTTCCATCATTCCAGCCTTACGAGAGTTTGCAGACGACGCTAAGCCATGTGACCGGCACAGAAGTCCATCCGGTGGTGCCGTGGCTGCTTTCATTCCTGAATGGCTCGACCTTCGTCAGTCTTGCTTTTGGACATATCTATCGATGGCTGCCAGGCGATACCGGCGTCATCAAGGGACTGGCCTATGGGTTGGTCGGATGGGCGATCATGGGGTTTGTGTTCTTTCCCATGATCGGCCTTGGGCTGTTCGGGCTGCAGGCTGGACTCGGTCTTTCGCCGGCATTGTTCTCGCTGGCAATGCTCCTGACCTATAGCGTGATCCTGGGCATGGTCTACGGCGCGCTCAACTCCTGACTCCTTCGACGATGAGACCATGCAGGTGACCGCTCCGTCCGCAGGATGCCAACGATGCCCCACTTTCTCGCGCTGACCGCCCCAACGCCATACCTGTTCTTCACGGGAAAGGGTGGAGTCGGCAAGACGTCTCTTGCGTGCGCGACGGCCGTTGGCCTCGCGGATCGCGGACGGCGCGTTCTCATCGTCAGCACCGACCCAGCGTCGAACCTCGACGAGATGCTCGAAATCACTTTGACCGATCGTCCCACGCAGGTGCCCGAGGTGGCAGGACTTTCGGCAATGAATATCGATCCCGCAGCCGCAGCCGAGAGTTATCGCAATAGAGTGCTCGAACAGCTTGGGCCGGAGGTCACGGCTGACGAGCGATCGACGGTGCGCGAGCAACTCTCCGGTGCCTGCACCACCGAAATAGCCGCTTTTGACGAGTTCGTAGGACTGTTGGATGGCGATATCGCAGGGTTTGATCACATCATATTCGACACCGCTCCCACAGGCCATACGCTGCGGCTGCTGAGCTTGCCCAAGGCATGGACCGGCTTTCTCAAGGACAATGACCGGGGCGCGTCCTGCCTCGGTCCGCATTCAGGTCTGAAGATTCAGGAGGACCGATTTCGTGAGGCGCTCCAGGCCCTCGGTAATTCCAAGCAGACGACCATCATTCTGGTCACGCGCGCGGATCACGGTGCGATTCGTGAGGCCGCGAGAACCTCCGGCGAACTTGATGCGCTCAATCTCTCGAACCAGTTGCTCGTGGTGAACGGGCGCTTTCACGCCACGGATCCAACTGATGTCGTCGCAATTGCCCTTGAGCGAGATCAGGACGAGGCGCTTGCCGCAATGCCCGCATCGCTCGCGAAACTACCGCGAGACGAATTTCCTTTGCTTGGCTTCGACATCGTCGGCCCAAAAGCGCTCAGGGCGCTGCTGTCGCCTTCCTGTCAGCCTTCGGTTCTTTCCGGCGAGTCAAACACAGAACCGGTCGACCTGCCGGGCCTGAACCAATTGGTCGATGACATCGCGCAAGGCAAACGCGGCCTCATCATGGTCATGGGCAAGGGCGGCGTCGGAAAGACAACGATTGCCGCCGCAATCGCTGTGGGTTTGGCGAAGCGTGGCCATGCGGTCCATCTCAGCACAACCGATCCAGCGGCGCACGTCAGCTTTGTCGTCGATGGCGCCATGCCAGGCCTGACAGTCGACAGGATCGACCCCCGGGTCGAGACGGAGCGGTATGTCGCGAAGATACTTGCCGGCCGTGGCCGTGACCTCGACGAGCAGGGAAAGGCACTGCTGCTCGAAGATCTTGCCTCGCCGTGCACCGAGGAGGTCGCGGTCTTCCATGCCTTCTCGCACATTGTTGCAGAGGCCCGGAGCGCGTTCGTCGTGCTCGATACGGCGCCGACCGGTCACACGCTCCTTCTGCTGGACGCCACGGGCGCCTATCACCGCCAGATGACAAGCCAACTTGCACCGACCGGCGCGGGACGCATCGTGACCCCGCTCATGAGACTCCAGGATACGGCCCACACAAAGGTCATTCTGGTGACGCTTCCGGAGACGACGCCGGTCTCCGAGGCCGCCTCCCTCCAGGATGATTTGCGGCGTGCCGGCGTCGAACCCTATGGCTGGGTCATCAACAAGAGCCTCACCGTTTCGGGGACCCGCGATCCCCTGCTGCGGCTGCGGCTGGACAAAGAGCAGGCACAGATCGCGCGCGTTCGGAAGGGGCTCGCAAAGCGTGCCTTCATTGTCGGATGGCGGACAAAGTCGCCAACCGGTGTGCAAGAGCTTCGAACTCTGTCATGAAAATGGCCTTAGGCTCCAACAAAAGACACCTGTGAGCCCGCCACCCCGCGACGCCGTCTTCAAAACCGGCACCGGCGGCTGCGAGGGGCGGATCAGCGCAAACGCGCCCTGCACAATGCCGCCGGCGAGCCCGAGCGCCAGGCCGATGCGTCAGGCCATGGTGCAGGCGCCGGCGGCTCGTAGATCAGCCGCCGCCTTCCCACGGCGTCCGACTGCATTCGTCAGGGCTGTATCGCGAGGTGCGATCGTCGCCGCCACATGGCCCCGCCGACCAGTCCGAATCCGATCATCATCAAGGCCCAGGTCGACGGCTCCGGCACGGCCGTCGTCACCTCATCGTAAGTGATCGACAAGGTCGGAATCGGATAGGCACCCCCGCCAGTGCTCCCAAGAATATTGAAACAGGTGTTGTTGCTCTGCAGGAACGTGCAATTCTCTGCAATCTGCTTGAACGAGAACCCTGCGGTGCTGCCCGCAGGCAAACTCGCGAGTTGGTTCCCGATCACATAGGTCACATCGAGCGTATACTCGCCGATGGGGTGGATGACGCCGTACTTCGCCCCCGAGCCGATCTTGGCCGGGTCGAATCCCGTCCCCTGGGTCGAATAGACCGTCATCATGATGTCCCCGCTCCGATCCCCGGGAAGACCGCTGAACGTGAGTTCGACGTCCTTCACCACAGCCTTGGCGGGAATTGTCGGCAGCACGAACTGCATCAGCGAGGCGTAGTACCCGTCGACCGGGTTATTGAGTCCGCTGATGATGTGTCCCACCGACGCGTAGGAGCCGTTGTAGACGCCTGTAACGAACGCGAACGGGCCGTTGGGCGAATCCGAGTGGTAGCTCTCGGTCGATCCATTCACGGTGATGGTTGTGGCAAGCGCGGGACTAGTAGTGACGACAGCGCAGGACGCCAGGGCGGCGAGCGCAAAGCGCGATTTGACGATCGAGACCATGATTAACTCCACGTTTTTGCTGCTATTCGGATCACCCTTGCACCCCACGCCCGATCCGAGTGCGCCCTCGACGGCCAGTCGCGACGAACTCTTCGGGAGCTGCACCCGCGGTGATCTCGGGATTCCATTGTTCAACTTCGCCGTCCCCAACGCGGTCGAAAGTGACGCAGCATCACAGGCCGCGCATCAACCATTGGGTGGAGATCGGTCGACGATTGCGCTTGCCGATTGCCTAACCTGGCGCGTGTGCGGATTTGGACACAGGCGTGCCAATCCGAGGCGGGTGCGAACGGCCCGTGGCCGCACGCAAGGTGCAGACCTCGATCCCGGCGCGAGCCAAACAAAAATGGGGGAAGCGAGAGGGATGCGCTTCGAAGGCAACACGCTGGTCGCCAACCGTGGCTATGCCGGCGCCGGCGGAGCCGGTGCCAGCGGAGCCGTTGTCATGCGCGCGGTCGCAACGTTCGACGGCAGCTACTCGAGCTACACGCTGAACGTGATGCACGGAAAGGAAAATGGCGATGCGATCAAGCGCAGGGGCATCGACGGCATCGTGCGTGAATATCTGTCGATCACCGTCACGGCGACGAACTGCTCGATCCAGAACGGCAACGGTTTCGCGAATTGACCGGCAGCCGTGTCGGACGACAGGCATGCCGATCGCCACTGGCTCATGAACAAGCAGCGCCGCTTCGGCCATGAGAACAGAGCGAATGAAACGACCGCCCTCGCCTAAGCCGCCCTTGCTCCCTTGCACTTCATTCCGGATCGGCTGCACCCGCGGGACGCCGAAGCGCTGACTCTCGCGGCGAAGGCGCGAGGGGCGGTGCGCGCCGCCGAGACCGGCCGCCTCGATGCCCCCTCGGCGATCATGGGAAGCCGTAGTTGAGCGTGATCGTCACGGATTGATTGGTGACCCGCTCCTGCGTGTTGAGCACCGCGGGACCGGAGATCGTCACCGTTCCGGTCTGGTTCTGAACGAACACCGAATTGGCGATGGTGAAGTTCCTCGACCGCGCATAGGTATAGGCGAGATCGAGGAACCAGCCGCGGGCCAGAACATAGGTGCCGCCGACCTGTGCCGCGCCGCCCGCCACCCAGTTGGCGTTGAACACCGACATCGGCGCGCCGGCCGGAAACGTTCCATTCAGGGACGTGGTGGCAAAGGGGATCGTGTCGAGGAAGTTCGTCTTCACGCCGAACAGCGCGGGACCGGCACCACCGTAAATGGTGAAATTGCCGAACGCGCGGCCCACCGTGGCCAACAGCAGGAACTGGTGCCGCAGATCAATCTCCGCGGGGCTCGCCAGGACGAAGCCGGTGATGGGGCCAGTCGTGCCGGCCTGCGGTCCGCTGAGGATAGAGCCGACCCCGTTCTGCGGAATGTTGGCCACTTGTTTCGAGTTGATGTTCGCAAACTTGTAGCTGAATTTGACACCGGCCAGCCAGCCGCCGCTCGCGATCGGCGTCTGATAGCCGAGCTGAAACTCGGGCGCGAAGGTGGATTGCTTCCGGTTGAAGTCGAAGAAGGGCCCTCCCTCCTGCCCTTGGGCCACCAGCACCCCGGCATCGACGACGCTGACGACACCCGAGACTCCCTGCAGCGACTGGTCGAAGCGCGAGCGATCGAAACTGCCGCCGATGCCGACGTAGAACCCCGACCAGTTCGATACGGCGGGCTCCTTCGGGACCTTGATCGCCAGATCGGCGGCGAAGCCGGCGCCCCCGCTTGCTGCGACCACGGCGCCGAAGCCAAGGGCGGTAACAAGACGGAGAGTCATGTGGCCTCCACAACGGTTCAAATGAAAGTCAAACCGTATGCGATTCGTCATCCGTGCGGTGCAAGTCCGCGCCGAGCGGCGTGACGGCAAAACAGACAGGAGCGATCGGCAGAACCGGCCTACGGGCCTGCAGCCACACCTCCGGACCATCGGCGGCATAGGTCACCGCGCCTTGCTGCTGCGAACGTCCAAGCAGACGCGCGTGAGCCCCCGGCCCCGCTACGCCGCCTTCAACACCGGCGCCGGCGGCTGCGAGGGCCGCGCAAGCGCGAACGCCACCTGCACGATGCCGCCGGCGAGGCCGAGCGCCACGCCGATCCGCCAGGCCATGGTGTAGGAGCCGAGCGCGTCGTAGATCACCCCTCCGCCATACGCACCGAGGAAGCTGCCGATCTGGTGGCTCATGAAGGCAAGGCCCTGGATCATCGCCTGCCAGCGCAGGCCGAACATTTCGGCGACGGCGCCCGCGACCAGCGGGCCGACGCCCATCCAGAGGAAGCCCATGATGGCGCCGAACAGCAGCGTCGAGAATGGCGTCGCGGGCAGCATGAAGTACCACGCGAGCGCGATCGAGCGCAGGATGTAGATGCCGCCCAGCAGAGCGAGCTTGTTCCAGCGCTGGCCGGCCCAGCCGAAAAACAGCGAGCCCAGCACGTTGAATCCGCCGATCATGCCGAGCGTCTGCGCGCTGAGCATCGGATCGAGGCCGCAGATCGCAAGATAGGACGGCAGATGCGTGGTGAGAAACACCAGCTGCATGCCGCAGACGAGATAGGCGCAGGTCATGACCACGAAGGAGGCGTTGCCGAACGCGGTCTTCGCCGCGACGGCCGCACTGGTGGCATCGCCGATATCGTCGGCGGCCGGCTTCGGCAGCGGAATCCTGTCGACGCTGCCGGCGTAGAGGGCGGCCGGAATCATCAGCAGCGACATGATGACGAAGCCGGCCAGCCCGACGCGCCAGCCGAAACCTTCATTGAGCAGCTGCCCGATCGGCGCGGACAACAGCGCGCCGAGCGATCCGGCGCCGGACACGATGCCGAGCACGGTCGAGCGCACCGTCGCCGGCACAGCACGCGCCGCCACGGACATCGCGATCGCATTCGCGGTGCACGCCATCGACGTGCCGATCAGCACACCGGCGCCGATCATGATGCTGACAAGGCCGTTCGCGCTCGCCATGAAACCGAGGCCCGCGATGTACATCAGCGCGCCCGCAACCATGATCGGGCGAAATCCATAGCGCACCGTCAGGGCGCCGGCGAGCGGCTGGAGGAAGCCCCAGGCGAGGTTCTGCACCGCCAGCGCCAGCGTGAAATCCGAGATCGAGATGTGGATGTCATGCGTCAACGGCTGCATGAAGATGCCGAGCGACTGCCGCAGCCCCATGCTCAGCGTCAGCATGACCGAGGCTCCGATCAGGATGGGCAGCGTCGGTCGCAGGACCTGCAGCAGGGGCATTTCGTTCTCCCTCGGGGGCGCGGGACGTCAGCCGCAATCTGCGATGGCCCTCGTTTTTGGTTACACAGACCTGTTTACTTAGGCTATGAATGGCCATTGCTGTCAAGCGAACCGGATGCGCGTCGCCCGCATGGCTCCCCCGCCCGCTCCACCGTTGATGAAAGAGCGAATCCTGCAGACCGCCGACAGGCTGTTCTACCTGCAGGGCATTCGCGCGATCGGGGTCGACACCATCGCGGCCGAGATCGGCATCTCCAAGCGCACGCTCTACAACCACTTCCCGTCCAAGGACGCGCTGATCGCGGCCTATCTGGAGCGGCGCCGCGCGCAGCCGCCGCCCTCGGCGCCACCGGCCTCGGCCACGACGGCGCTGGAGCAGATCCTCGCCACCTTCGAGACGCTGGAACGGCGCTTCGCCTCGCCCGATTTCCGCGGCTGCCCGTTCGTCAATGCGGTCGCCGAGGTCGGACAGGAGGATCGCGCGGTCAAGTCGATCGCAAAGGCCTTCAAGGAAGGCCGCCGCCTCTGGTTTCGGGAGAGGCTCACGCAGCTCGGCGTCACCGAGACGGATGCGCTTGCCACCCAGCTGGTGCTTTTGGTCGACGGCGCCATCGCGCAGAACCTCGTTCGCGACGATCCGTCGATGGCCCGCGCGGCAAAGGACGCCGCGAAGGTGCTGCTGCGGAACGCGGGCGTGGATGTGGGGGATGATGCGAAGCCCCCGATTGCGCGAGCCAAGCGCTCGCCACGCTAAGCACTTCTGCCGCCGCACCTTTCGATGTCATCACCCGCGAAAGCGGGTGATCCAGTATTCCAGAGAAGATTGCGATGAAGCCGAAGCGCCGCGGCGTACTGGATTCCCCGCTTTCGCGGGGAATGACAGCTCAGTTTGGGAGACCTCGCGCAGCAACCGCCGCCCTGCCCGATCCTGCCAACATGCCACTGTTTTGCCCGACGTATCCAAGCGTGCGGGGGACCTCACCCGAAAGACCGTTGATGCGACCAATGCCGGTCACCTTGCATGGGGTTGTTTTTGCGGTTCCGATGTCAGGCGGCCTCACGCCGCCTGCGAGACCACGCGGTTGCGCCCATCATGCTTGGCGCGATACAGCGCCGTGTCGGCGCGCTTGAGCACGTCGGCGACGGCCTCGCCCTTCTGCTCCAGCGTGGTCAGGCCGATCGAGATCGTGACCTCGATGCGCTTGGTGGCCTTGTGGATCGCGAAGGGCTCGCCTGCGATGGAGCGGCGCAGGCGCTCGGCCACCATGCCGGCGACGTGCAGATCGGTCTCCGGCATCACGATGACGAATTCCTCGCCGCCATAGCGGCAGGCCAGATCGATGCCGCGGATCGACTTGCGGACGCGCACCGCGAATTCGCGCAGCACGTCGTCGCCGGCATCGTGGCCGTAATTGTCGTTGATCGACTTGAAGTAGTCGATGTCGAGGATCATCAGCGCCAGGGGCTTGCCGCGGTTCGAGGCCTGCTCGGCGAGCGTCGCCAGATGGCTCTCCATGTAGCGGCGGTTGTGCAGGCCTGTGAGCGCGTCGGTGATCGCCATCTCGATCGAGTTCTGCACGTTGTCGCGCAGCTGGTCGGTGTAGCGGCGGCGGCGGATCTGGGTGCGGGCGCGCGCCAGGAGCTCGGTCTTGTCGATCGGACGCAGCAGATAGTCGTTCACGCCGATCTCGAGCCCGCGCAGCAGCCGCGTCGAGTTCTCGGCTTCAGCGATGGCGAGGATCGGCACGTGACGCGTGCGCTCCAGCGAGCGCGCCTGGCTGCACAGCCGGAGGCCGTCGAAATTGTTGAGGTCGAGCGAGACGATCAGCAGGTCGTAATTGCCTTCGGCGGCGTGGAACAGGGCTTCGGTCGGGTTCGGCTCGACGTCGACGGTGTGCTCGGCCGACAGCAGGCCCGCCAGCCGCTCATAGGAGGCTTCGCGGTCGTCGACGAGGAGGATGCGGCCGCCCTTGCCGGTGTCGGCGATGGCGCTGCGCTCGGGCGCCTGCATGCCGATCTCGAGCGAGGTGATCGCGCGCATGCGCAATTCGTCCGTCATCATCTTCAGCCGCGTCAGCGACCGGACGCGGGCGATCAGCACGACGTCGGAGACGGGCTTGGTGAGGAAATCGTCGGCGCCGGCCTCCAGCCCGCGGTTGCGGTCCGCCGGACTGTCGAGCGCGGTGACCATCACGACGGGGATGTGATGCGTGGCAGGATCGGACTTGAGGCGGCGGCAGACCTCGAAACCGTCCATGTCCGGCATCATCACGTCGAGCAGGATGATGTCGCATTCGGCGCGGCGAGAGATTTCCAGCGCCTCGGTGCCGTTCGAAGCGGTCATCACGTCGAAATATTCGGCGGAGAGACGGGCTTCGAGCAGCTTGACGTTGGCGGGAACGTCGTCGACGACGAGGATACGCGCGGACACTTTGAACTCACTTCCTATCCGATAAAACGCCGGACCGTCTCAATGAATTTGCCGACCGAGATCGGCTTGGACAAATAGGCTTCGCAGCCGCCCTCGCGGATGCGTTCTTCGTCACCCTTCATCGCGAAGGCCGTGACCGCGACGACGGGGATGGAGCGCAACTCCGGATCGTCCTTGATCCAGCGCGTCACCTCGAGACCCGAGACCTGCGGCAATTGGATGTCCATCAGAACGAGATCGGGGCGCATCTTGCGAACGAGATCGAGCGCCTCATATCCGTTGCTGGTGCCCGTGGTCTGGTAACCGTGTGCCTCCAACAGGTCGCGGAAGAGCTTCATGTTGAGCTCGTTGTCTTCCACGATCAGGACGGTCTTAGCCATCCCGCCCTCCTGATTGGCACGAAGCCGGATCCATGTGACGCCTCAGGCGCCGCTACCCGGCGCTTCGAAAAACTGGATTCAAACTAGCCTCAGATTCGCTTGAGTTTCGTTAAACCCGAGGGGCCACTTTCCGAGATGTGGTTTCCAGTTGCTTGTCTGAGGTCGCAAGACTCAAGGCCGAGACTCGGGCATGATGTTTCCAAAGTAGACACTGAAAGTTAACGGAAAGGCAAACCGGGCCCTTGAAAAAGCCTGTTCACAACCCTCGCGAAGTCGCTGAAATCGTTGCGATTCAGGCGTTGTCCTTCGTGGCCAGCGAACCCGAGCGGCTGGGCCTGTTCCTGGCCGAGACGGGGGTCGGCCCGGAGACCCTGCGCAACGCCGCCTCGGACCCGAATTTCCTGCTCAGCGTGCTCGATTTCGTGCTGCGGGACGATGCCACCGTAAAGGCCTTCGCCTCCACCGCGGAACTCCACCCCACCAACGTCGCGGCCGCCCGTCAGGTCCTCGGCGATTCCCTGGGCGACCGGACCTGGGAGCGCGACGTGCCGTGAGCGCGCTGCCGGCGGCCGGGCCCCGCTGCTTCTGCCGGGATTGTCTGGCCGACCTCGACATGGGTCTCGACATGGGCCCGCGGCGGTGCGCCGCCTGCGGTTCCCCCCGCCTCGTCCGCCATCGCGCGCTGGCGAGCCTGACCATCGCCCATATCGACTGCGACGCCTTCTATGCCACGGTCGAGAAGCGCGACAATCCCGACATCGCAGACAGGCCCGTCATCATCGGCGGCGGCAAGCGCGGCGTGGTCTCGGCCGCCTGCTACATCGCGCGGACTTATGGCGTGCGCTCGGCCATGCCGATGTTCAAGGCGCTGGAAGCCTGCCCGCACGCGACCGTGATCCGGCCCGACATGGCGAAATATGTCCGTGTCGGCCGCGAGGTGCGGCAGGCCATGCAGGCGCTGACCCCACTGGTCGAGCCGCTGTCGATCGACGAGGCCTTTCTCGACCTCTCCGGCACCGAGCGCGTCCACGGCATGATCCCCGCCAAGGTGCTGGCGCGCTTTGCCCGCGAGGTCGAACGCGACATCGGCATCACGGTGTCCGTCGGACTGTCCTGCAACAAGTTCCTGGCCAAGATCGCCTCCGATCTCGACAAGCCGCGCGGCTTCGCCGTGCTCGATCAGGAGGAAGCCCGCGAGATGCTGGCGGACAAGCCGGTCGGCTTTATCTTCGGTGTCGGACCTGCGACGCAGGAGCGCCTGGTGCAGCGCGGTTTCCGGATCATCGCCGATCTGCAGAAGGCCGACGAGATCGAGATGATGCGGCAATTCCCGAGCGACGGCCGCCGGCTTTGGCGGCTCGCCCGCGGCATCGACGACCGCCGCGTCGAGCCGGATCGCGGCGCCAAGACGATCTCGAGCGAAACCACCTTCGACACCGACATCCGCGATTTCGCTACGCTGGAGAAGATCCTGTGGCGGCTGTGCGAGAAGACCTCATCGCGGCTGAAGAGCAGCGAACTCGCCGGCTCGACCGTCACGCTGAAGCTGAAGACCTCCGACTTCCGCCAGCGCACCCGCTCGCAGTCGATTGCCGCCCCGACGCAGCTCGCCGCGAAGATCTTCGCGATCTGCCGCGAGATGCTGGCGAAGGAGTTCGACGGCACCGCCTTCCGCCTGATGGGCGCCGGCGTCAGCGCATTGCGCGAGGGATCGCCCGCCGACGACACCGACATGCTCGACCGCCGCGCCGCGCACGCCGAGCGCGCGGTGGACAGCCTGCGCAAGAAGTTCGGGAGTGCCGCAGTCATCCGCGGCATTGCCTATGACGGGCCGGAGAAGGCGGATGGGTGATGGCAGTCGAATACGATCTTGCGATGCTGCTGCAAATCCCACGATGGCATAATGCCATTGTTTTGCCCGACGCGTCAAACGAACTTCGTCAAATACGAAATAGATCCCTGAATCGCAATTGCCGGCGATTGGCTCCGCGTTGGCCGACCGGCGCGTCGTCGGCCGTCGCTCGTCGCACATTCCGCCTCGCCAAGGAGGCCGCGCGTCCTGCCCGTCTGTCGCTGATTTGCCTGCCACAGCAATAGCTTGATCGAACGACCATCATGCCGCTTTGCAACCGCGGCTCTACTGTGCATGGGGTTGTTTTCAGCGTCTTGCTGGCCGGCTTGCGCAGAGGACCTTCCCGTCGCCGCGGCAGATCAAGGCTGCGGCGACGCGAATGGCATCATTGCCGGGCCAATCAATCCGCGACGGCAATCGCCTCGATCTCGATCAGCCATTCCGGTGCCGCGAGCGCGGAGACGCCGACCAGCGTCGACGCCGGCGGCTCCATCCCTTCGAAGAAGGCCGAGCGGGCCTTCCCGATGATCGGGCGCAGCTCCGGCTTGTAGTTGACAACGAAGGTCGTGATCTTGACGATGTTGGCGTAGCTGGCGCCGGCCGCCTTCAGGGCATGACCGAGATTCTGCATCACCTGGGTCGTCTGCGCGGCGAGATCGCCCTCGCCGACGATCCGCCCTTCCTCGTCGACCGAGACCTGGCCCGAGATGTAGATGGTTCGCCCACCCGTGGCGGTGACGACGTGCGAATAGGCGGGATTGTTGTGAAGGCCGCTGGGGCGGAGATGATCGATCTTGGGCATGTGGCAGGCTCCCGGAGTTTGTCGTTGGAAGCGTAGCCGGAGAGCCGGCCCAGAGCCAGCCCCGTCATTGCGAGGAGCTCTTGCGACGAAGCAATCCGGAATCTCTCCGCGGTGGGACTCTGGACTGCTTCGCTGCGCTCGCAGTGACGGCAGAGAGGGCGGAGAACGAGGCTAGCCCCCTCACTTGCAGGGTTTGCTGTCCTTGACGTCGAACTTGCCCATCGCGCCCGAGATGACGAAATCGTTGTAGTCGAGGACGAGCTGGCGCGAGACGCCGTTCTCGTAGAGTTCGAACGCCATCGCATAGACCGGCGTCTGCTCGCCTTCCTTCTGCTGCGCGTCGCGATCGAAATAGCTCACGGTCACCGGCCAGCGCTTCAGCGCCTTCATGTGCTCGTCCGACGTCGAGGGATCCGGCGCAGCAGTACGGTCGGCGGGGATCGCCTGCCCGATCACGGTCAGCGTATTGTAGACCTTCTGGCCGTCGTCGGAGCCGTCATAGACCGACAGTTCGAGAAGCGATTTTCCCTCCTCCGCGGCGGCAATGATGCGCTGGATCTGCTCGGTCGGAAACACGATCTTTCCATCGAGCGTGAAGCTCTTCGGCGACGGCAGCTTCAGCTTCACGTTGATGTGGTCGCCGTCGCGTTCGGCGGATCCGTCGACCCGCCCGGCATCGGCCTCGTTCATCCGCGTCTCGATCTTGAAGCGGTAGCTCTTCCCGGCCGCATCTTCCCAGGAATTGGAGCGGAGGTCGCTGAGCGTGATCTTGCCCTCGCCGCTGTCGAGCTCGGAGACCTGGCGGAATTCGGAGGTGTAGCCCTCGCAGGCGCTGCCGGAGAAATTGTAGAGGATGCGGCCGCGCGCACTGTTGATCGAATTGGAGCGCGACTTGACGAGGCTGAGATCGTACAGCGCCTGGTGCGCCAGGAACGGACCGTTGGCCGCCAGCGCCCCGCCGCCGGGACCGGCGGTAACCGCCGCGAGCGCCAACACACCGAGCGAGGTCCGGAAAAGGTGCAGCATGTCAATTCCCTTGGGGAAAGCGCAGATTCGACACTTTAATGACCGTTCCATTGCGTCGCAACTGAGGCCGTTTCACGTAAAGTTGCAGCCCCCTCCGGCGCCGGCATCGCCTTGCTTGCATGTGGCGACCCGATGGGCGAAACAGGGCCACACCGGGCGATGAACGCGGCCCGGCACATGATTTTGACATCGAGGTTGATATGGCGGGCACGGTCGAACAGAAACTGGCTGAACTGGGCATCAAGCTGCATGAGGCCCCGACCCCGGTCGCCAATTACGTTCCGTTCGTGCGCACCGGCCATCTGCTCTTCGTCTCCGGCCAGGTCTGCTACGATCCCACCGGCAAGCTGATCGCCAAGGGCAAGCTCGGCGCCGGCGTTTCCCTCGAAGACGGGGCTGCCGCCGCGCGCGGCTGCGCCGTCAACCTGCTCGCCCAGGTCAAGGCGGCGCTCGGGGACCTCGACAAGGTCGTGCGGGTGGTCCGCCTCGGCGGATTCATCAATTCCGCGCCGGACTTCCTGGACGGACCGAAGGTGCTCAACGGCGCGTCCGACCTGATGGTCGCCGCCTTCGGTGACAAGGGCCGCCATGCCCGCACCACGGTCGGCGTCGCCTCTCTGCCGGCCGACGCGGCGGTCGAGGTCGAGGGCGTGTTCGAGGTCGCCTGAGGCCATCGTGCGCGCTCCTGATTGGCTGACAGCCCGGCCGGTCGCCCATCGCGGCCTGCATGATATCTCTCGCGGCATCGTCGAGAACATGCCGGGCGCCGTGCAGGCCGCCATCGCCGGCAATTTCGCGATCGAGGTCGACATCCAGCTCTCCGCCGACGGCGAAGCTATGGTGCATCACGACCATGCGCTCGGACGCCTCACCGAGGCCACCGGCGAGGTCATCGAAAGGACCGCGGCCGAGCTGAAGGCCATCAGGTTCAAGGATACCGACGAACGCATGATGTCGCTCAGCGACCTCTGCAGCATGGTCGCCCGCCGGGTCCCCCTGGTGATCGAGCTGAAGAGCCGCTTTCGGGGCGACCGCAGGCTCGCAAAGCGGATGGCCGATGTGCTGGCGTCCTACGAAGGCCCCGCCGTGGGCATGTCGTTTGACCCGGATCAGGTCCTGGCGCTGCGGGAACTGGTGCCCGCGCGCCCGCGCGGTATCGTCGCGCAACGGAGCTACGAGGACGCCTATTGGGCCGAGCTGACCCAAGCGCAGCGCGACAGCATGCTGTACCTGCGCCACGGCTTCCAGACCCAGCCGCATTTCGTCGCCTTCAAGGTCGATCACCTGCCGGCCCCGGCGCCCTGGATCGCCCGGAATCTGTTCGGCTGTGCCCTGCTGACCTGGACGGTCCGCACCGCCGAGCAGCGAGCCCGCGCGGGTCGCTACGCCGATCAGATGATCTTCGAGGGCTTTGTCCCGTAGGCCGTGATCGGCAGACCAGCATGTCTCGCGCAGGACGGCTGTATCCCTGGGATCTGACCCCTGCCGCCTCGGCTCTTGAAGTCGCTTCGGCAATGCACGATCTTGGGCGCAATGGGATCATCTGAAATCACGCTTGAGGCCGTACCATCCATTGCGGAGGTGTCGCCAGAGGATTGGGACGCTTGCGCCAATCCCGCAGGCCGCAGTCGTGGAGATGGCGCGGGAACCTCATCCGGACCGCCAGGCCCCTCCGCCGGCCTCTCAAATTTCGCTTATAACCCGTTCGTCTCGCATGCCTTTCTCCTGGCTGCGGAGACATCGGGTTCGGCGACGGCCCGCACTGGCTGGGGTCCGCGGCATCTGGTGGCCAAGCTGGATGGTCGCGTCGCCGGGGTGGTACCCTGCTATCTGAAGTCGCATTCTCAGGGCGAATACGTATTCGACCGCGGCTGGGCCGATGCCTATGAGCGCGCCGGCGGGCGCTATTACCCCAAGCTGCAGGTCTCGGTTCCCTTCACGCCGGCGACCGGCCCACGGCTGCTCGTGCGCGACGGCGTCGATCGCGAGCGCGTCCTCGAGGCGCTGGCGAGCGGGCTCGTGGCGCTGTGCGGCGTCAGCAAGGCCTCCTCGGTCCACGTCACCTTCGCGCGCGAGGCGGAGTGGGCGCTGCTCGCCGAGCACGGCTTCCTGCAACGCACCGATCAGCAGTTCCACTGGCACAATGAGGGCTTTGCCGGCTTCGACGACTTCCTGGCGACGCTGAACTCGCGCCACCGCAAGTCGATCAAGCGCGAGCGACGGGACGCGCTCACCGCCGGGATCAGCATCCACTGGCTCACGGGCAAGGACATCACCGAGGATGCCTGGGACGCCTTCTTCGAATTCTACATGGAGACCGGTTCGCGCAAATGGGGCCGGCCTTATCTCACGCGTGAGTTCTTCTCGCTGATCGGCGAGACCATGAGCGAGGACGTGCTGCTCGTGATGGCGCGCCGCAACGACCGCTGGATCGCAGGCGCCATCAACTTCATCGGCTCGGACACGCTGTTCGGCCGCAACTGGGGCGCCGTCGAACATCACCCGTTTCTGCACTTCGAGGTCTGCTATTATCAGGCGATCGACTTCGCCATCAAACGCGGCCTGAAGACGGTCGAGGCCGGCGCACAGGGCGAGCACAAGATCGCGCGGGGTTACCTGCCACGGACCACCTACTCGGCGCACTTCATCGCCGACCCGGGTTTCCGCCGTGCCATCGACGACTACCTCAAGCGCGAGCGCGCCTATGTGGCCGAGGCCGGGCGGGAGCTCGCCGAGCTCGGCCCGTTCCGCAAGGGTGGCGACGAGGCGCCTTGACGCTGCACCGCGGCTGGTGACAGAAAGCGCGAATTCTCGAGGGGAGCCGCCATGACCGCCTACGACACCAACAACATCTTCGCGAAAATCCTGCGCGGTGAACTGCCCTGCCACAAGATCTACGAGGACGAGCACGTCTTCGCGTTCCTCGACATCATGCCGCGCGTGCCCGGCCACACGCTGGTGATCCCCAAGGCCCCTGCCCGCAACATTCTCGACATCCACCCCGATGACTATGCCCACGTCGCCCGCGGAGCCAAGAAGATCGCGCTGGCGGCAATGAAGGCGTTCAATGCCGACGGCATCACCGTGCAGCAGTTCAACGAACCTGCCGGCGGCCAGGTGGTGTTTCACCTGCACATGCACGTCATGCCGCGCCACGACGGCGTCGCCATGCTGCCGCCCGCCAGCCGCAAGGAAGACGTCAAGGTGCTGGAGGAGAACGCGACCAAACTGATTGCCGCGCTGAAGGGGATCTAGGTTTTCCATCCGCGGTCGCGGGCGACGCGAAGCCATCCGGACTCTCGGCACGCAAAACGCCTGCATTGTTTCGATGGCTCATCGCCATGATAGGCGGCTCGAACCGCTCCTCACTCCGTCTCGAAGTCGCCCTTCTGGGGCGCCGCCAGCGGCGAGAACTCGCAGCGATCCGGCTTGACGTCGATCAGCGGCGTGCCGTCGATGCAATCGAGCCCGCGGACCAGGATGATGTTTCCCTCGACCCCGACCAGCTTGACGATCGAGGTGCCGATCGGATTGGGCCTGACCGGCGAGCGCAGCGAAAAGGTGCCGCGGGTCTTCTCGTTGTTCTTCGGGCTTTGCAGCAAGATGTCGCGGCGGGAGCGGTCAAGCCAGTACAACACTTCGAGATTGCTGTAGAAATCGACGCCCTTGATGGCCGGGACGAATGGCTCGAAAATCTCGAGCCGGCACACCGGCCCGTCCTGCCGCCCCTGGCGGGGCGTTTCCAGCCGCGAACTCCAGGGCGTGCGAATACGGCCGATGAAGACGAGACCGGCGTCCTGCGTCGGCGGCAGCTCGATCGCAACCTCACCTTCCCGGAGCTCGTTTTCTCGAACCATGTGACCACCCTCGCTGTTTGCCGGGGTTTTAGCCCAGCCACCATTTGCCGGCCAGCATGAAGACTTCGCCGGCCACCACCCCGGCAAAGATCGAGCGGCGCGTCAGCAGGAACACCGCGAGGCCGGCGGCGACCGCACCGTAGCGCAATACGTCCGGGACGGTGGCCAGGGCGCCCGGCGGCTCGACCACGATCTGGGCGATGACCCCGGCCAGGATGGCGGTGGCGACCGCCCGCACCCAGACCAGCAACTCCGACCCTTCGTCGATCCCGCCGCCGAACCAAAGGCCCAGCATGCGCCAGACCTGGTTGGGGATGACCCCGGCGACGAACAAGACGCCCAGCGCGTGCCAGTCGCCGATGAGCTGCGCGAGATTCATGCGCGCACCTCGCGCCACCAATGGACGCCATAGGCGATCGTGCCGGCGACGAGGCCGCTGACGAGGATGTCGAGGCCTGAGTTCATCTTTGCCGCCAGCGGATACAGCAGGACGCCGAGCCCCAGCGCGACCACGTCGGCCACCTCGCGGCTGTTGCGCGCCGTCGAGAACAGGAACGACAGCGGCGTCAGCAGCAGGATCGCGGCGCCCAGCGTCTGCGTCAGATTGGCCGCCAGAAAATAGCCGACGGTGTTTGCGCACAGGCACACCGAGACCAGCCCGCAGCCGAGACCGTGCACGAAGGCGATCCGGCGCTCGCGCGGCACCTGCGGCAGGAAGCGGTGGCATTCGACCCACAGCGTGACCGCCGTGAGGTGGGCGGCGAAGACCAGTTCGCGCCGCTTGGTCGTCGGGGTTCGCATCAAGGGCAGCACCGAGACCACCATCGGGAACAGGCGGATGGCGCTGACGGTCACCGCGATCGCCGACTGGATCACTGTGGCCCCCGAGCCGAGCGTGGTGATCAGGATGATCTGTGCAGGACCGGCCCAAACGAACAATGTCGAGCAGAGCGCCCAGACCAGGCTGAAATGAGTGTCGTGGGCAAGCGCCCCGATGCCGAGATAGGTCACGAACAGCACGAGCGTGAGGATCGTCTGCGTGATCGAACGCAAACCCCAGGCGAATGCGCGCCAGGGGCTTTGCCATTGCGGTGAATCGAGTGGAGGGAGCGCCACGAGCATTTGGCCGAGGGAGGAATCGTGCCCGCATAACGGGCAACGCAACGGCCTGCGTCAAGGAAGCGCATGGCGGGGCTGGCATGCACGCGCGGCTCCGCCATTCCTGGACACGGGACGCAGGCTCGTAGACGGCACGGACTTGGCCCCGCCCCGCATGACGAAGAGCGAGACGCAGTCCCTATCCGCTGACACCCCTGTTCTTCAGCACAAAGCAAGCCCCGCCGGCGTTGCGGATGCGACCACAGAGATCGTCCGCCTCGCTGCGCGTGTCAGTGCCGATCCGCACCTGGTAGAACACGCGCGTGCCGCGGCTGCGCATCACCGAGCTGAGCAGGCTCGGATCGCGGTCGCCGATCACGCTGCCGAGCCGCGTGACCGCACGCGAGTACATCGCCAGCGCCCTGTTGCGGTCGAAGCCCGCGGCCAATTGCACACCCCAACTCTTGGCGGCGGCGAGTTCGACATGCTGCTCGAGTTCGGCCACGAAGGCATTGGGCGCCCGCTTCAGCAGCGCCATCAGGTCGCGGCAGCTGGTCGGTGGCGCGCTGGCGGGGCCTTTGCCGGTACTGCCGGCCTTGGCCCAGGCCTCGACCGTCGAGCCGGTGATCGCCAGAACGTAGTCGCGGGTCTGCTCCGGCATGGGCCCCGTGCCGGCAAGCCATTCCTCGACCCGCCGCGGCCCGGCATTGTAGGCGGCCGCGGCAAGGCCGAGATTTCCGAACCGGTTGCGCAGCTCGTTCAGGAACTCCGCCGCTTTCGGCAGTGCCAGCACCGGACTGAAGGGATCGAGCAGGCCGCGCTCGTTCGCCGTGCCCGGCATGAACTGCGCAATCCCCTGGGCGCGCTCGCCGTTGCGCGTGGCCGGCCCGACCGCATCCGCCTGGAAGCGGCTCTCCTGCCAGATCACCCGGGCGAAGAACTCGAGCGGCAAATTGGCCTGCCTTGCCGCAGACTCGATGATGAGACAAATCGATTCCCGCGTCTCGCTCTCGCGCGCATCGGCCGGCTTGCCGGGCTGTCCCGCCAATTCCTCGACGCTGGGGACAGCAACATTGGTCTTCGCGGGTGAACCGTCCCACGCAGACGCTTGCGTCGTCGCCACGAGCAGCGTGACGAACACGGAGGATGCAGTCCGCCTCAACCATGGGCAGCGGCCAATATGGCGCATGACAGCGCGGCATGCGACAAGCAGAGCTGCCGGACGAGGGGCAAAGTAGGCCGCATCGTCGTGGCGCCGTGCCATGGTTCGACGAGTTGCCAGCATGCTTCCTGACCTGACCGCTCCTATCCGTGAACCCGCCCGATCAATCCGCATCATCTTCACTCTCATGGCGTTGGCGATGCTCGTCCCGGGGGTTGCCCCGGCCGCCGCGCAAGTCGCCTCTCCGGTCATCTGGCGAATGACCACGGAATATCCGCAGGACAATATCTCCGGCATTGGGCTTGCCACCTTCGCCTCCCGTGTTTCCGAGCGCAGCCACGGTGTCGTGACCGTCTCCAATGCGTTCAACAACGAACTTAGGATCACTTCCGGCGAGATGCCGCAGGCTGCGCTACAGGGCCGCATCACCGGCGGCGACGCCTTCGCGGGGGCGCTCTCCGGGATCGATCCGGTGCTGGGACTGTCGACCCTGCCTTTCCTGGTGCAGTCGGTCGAAACCGCCCGTGCCAGCAACGCCCGGGCGCGCCCGCTCTACGAGAAGGCCCTGGCGGCGCGCGGCCTCAAGCTTCTTTACCTGACGATCTGGCCTGCGACTGGCCTGTGGTCGGAACACGTCATCGAAGGCTCCGACGACCTTCCGAAACTTGATCTGCGGGCCTACGACGCCAATTCCACCGAGGTGATGCGCGCAGCCGGAGCAAATGCCCAGATGCTGCCGATGGACGCGGCGCTGGCCGGATTGAAGGCGCACCGGCTGAATGCGTTCCTGACATCTGGTGACGGCGGCGCGGGCCGCAAGCTCTGGGACTTCCTGCCGCACTTCACGGCGATCAACTACGCCATGCCGGTCTCGATCGCCTTCGTGCGCAGCGACGCGTTCGAGCAGCTTCCGGAGGCGGTTCAACGCGAAGTGCTGGCGGCGGCCGCCGAAACCGAGCAGAGCCAGTTGGCCCTGCTGGACCACCGCACCAGCGAGAACTATGCGCGCATGCGCGACCACGGCGTGCGCATCGCCGAGCCCGCACCTGCGCCTCTCGTCACCGCGCTGCGCAAGGCGGCAACGCCCGTGATCGAGACGTGGGAACAGCAGGCCGGACCGAATGCCGCAGCGATCGTCGAGTGGGCCCGGCAGCAATGACGCCTGCGGGGCTTGACTTGAATTCGGCTTCCACTAGCAACTGCGCGGCACCAACGCAGGCTCCTGGATGCGAACGATCTTTTTCGACCTCGACGGCACCCTGACCGATCCGAAGCCCGGGATCACCCGCTCGATCCAGTACGCGCTGGAGAGGCTGAACCTTCCCGTGCCGCATGAGGACGACCTGACCTGGTGCATCGGTCCGCCGCTGCATGCCAGCCTGAAGACACTCACCGGGACCGACGAACTCGCCGACCGGGCGCTGCTGCTCTACCGCGAGCGCTTCAGCGACATCGGGCTGTTCGAGAACGAAGCCTATGAGGGCATTGTCGATACGTTGACGGCGATTGCTGCGACGAGCGAGCGCATGTTCGTCGCGACCAGCAAGCCGGCCGTCTACGCCACCCGCATCGTCGCCCATTTCGGCCTGATGCCGTATTTCGAGCGCGTGTTCGGCTCCGAACTCGACGGCACCAATGTCGACAAACGCGACCTGCTCCGCCACGCGCTGAACGAGTCGAAGGTCGATCCGGCGCGCGCCGTCATGATTGGCGACCGCAGCCACGACGTGGTCGGCGCACGGACCAACGGCATGACCGCCATCGGCGTGCTCTATGGCTACGGCAGCGAGGCCGAGTTGCGCGACGCCGGCGCGCATCACATCTGCGCGGCGCATCCGGAACTGCTCGGCCATCTGGCCTAGCTAGGGGCCGCACGCACCAAGCCGAACCAGGCATCGAAGCGCGCGACATCCCCGGGAGTCGCGCTCTTCTCTCTCCTCGTCTTCAACCCGCGGCCGCGGCAGAGTCGGCGGGCTCGACGGCATCGACAGGCAGTACGAATGGTTCGACGCGCTTGAACGGCTTCTTGTTGAGCAGAAGCCTCGTGACGTCCGGCCGTGAATAGTGACCGGCCGGATCGGCCGCGTTCTTTGCCACGCCGATCGCCGCAAGATCTATCTCCGCGACCAGCAGGCCTTCCTGATCGGGAGCGAGTTTATCGCCGATCTGGCTGCCGTCGGGACCGTAGATCGCGGCAAAGCCCCCGCCGACATGCAGCAGCGCATGCTTGTCCGGTCGGTCGCAGAGTTCGTCGATCATCGCCTGTGACACGGTTGCGCATGGCGCCAGCACGAAGCATGAGCCTTCGACCGCATAGACGCGTGAAGCGGCATTGTTGACCTCGGCCCCGAGCGCCGGCGCGAACGGATCGTAGAGCGAGAAACTCGGCCAGGAGGCCACGTGCACCTGCTCGTTCTGGGCGTACATCGCGTATTTCGACAGCGGCTGGAGATGCTCCCAGCAGCACAGCGCGCCGATCCGCCCAATGTCGGAACGAGCGTGCACGGCGAGATCACTGCCATCCCCCTCGCCATAGACGGTGCGCTCGGCATGGGTCGGGCGCAGCTTTCGACGTCTCGCAATGGTCTCGCCGTCCGGGCCGATCAGCCATTGCGCGATGTAGAGGCTGCCGCCGTCCCGCTCGGACAGACCAATGACGGCGGTCAGCCCGGCCTTGCGTACCGCGACGCGCAGCTTCTCGGCCTGAGGACTGTCATAGCTGAGCGAATTGTCGAAATAGCGCTGCACGAAACCGCGGCCGATCGCCCAGGCGGGCGAGTCCAGCCAGATGTGCCAGGGATAGCCGGGGATGAAGACTTCGGGAAACGCGATCAGCTTGGCGCCCTTGCTTGCGGCCTCCTCGATCAAGCCGATCGACTTGTCGATCGAGGCGTCCAGATCCAGCCAGGCCGGCGCCGCCTGCACGACCGCCACCTTGTATTTCGGATGTTCGATGCCCATTGCCGCCTCCATTGCCGGTTGATCGGAAATCCACGCCGATGCAGTCTATTGGGACCAAGCGGACACGGTTCGCTCGGCCAGGGCGGAACAAAAAGTCGACCAGACAGGCACACGCCCCGGTATGAAAATTGCCTGCGTTTGCATGCGACAGGGTGTGAAGGGGAGGCCTGATCGATGCCCGTCCAGTTCACGACAGAGACCGCACCCGGCCACCGCAGGTTGGCGCTCTGGCAGGACATCGTCTGCGATGTCTTCGTCGGCCTCGACTGCAAGTCCGACCTTGGCAGTGCCTTTCATGGCTCGGTGACGCAGGCCGCCCTCGGCCGGGCGGCGTGCTCGCAAGTCCATTCCGGCCGTCAGAGCGTGCTTCGTACCCCCTCGCGCATCGCGCGCTCGGGGCAGGACTTCATCCTCGTCGCGATCGGCAATCTCGGGCACGGAGCCGTCGTGCAGGACGGTCGCGAGACCACGATCCAGCCCGGCGAGTTCGCGCTTTACGACACGACGCGGCCCTACGAACTGAAGTTCGACGACACCTTCACGCAAACCATCTTCAAGGTGCCGCGGGACATGCTGCACCGCCGGATCGGCGGCACGGAACATGTGACGGCGACGACCTTGGGCGGCGATGCTCCACTCGAACGTCTCGCCCATGATTTCGTCCTGACGCTCTGTCAGAATGCGGAGCGCCTGGCGCCCGACACCGCCGCTTCGCTGTCGGAGCAGGCCGTCGATCTGCTTGCGATGGCCCTCTCCCAGCGACTTGGTCGGACGCCGTTGCCGACCTCGACCCACCGCTCCGCCCTGCTCTACCGGGTGAAGGCCCACATCCGGGCTCATCTGGCCGATCCCGAACTGTCGCTGGCCGGTACCGCTTCCGCGCTCGGCATCTCGGCGCGCTATGTCAACGATCTGCTCGCCGACGAGGACACATCGTTCCAGCGCTACCTGCTCGGCGAACGTCTGGCCCAGTGCCGGCGCGATCTGGCCTCGCCGGTCCTCGCCCATCGTCACACCAGCGAGATCGCGATGGCCTGGGGCTTCAACGACCTTTCGCATTTCGGCCGGGTCTTTCGCGAGCGCTTCGGCCTATCGCCGCGTGAGTTCCGTCAAGGCCAGTCGCGGCATTGAGACGGCCTCCGCGCCCGAACAGTACCGGGACTTCGCCATCACGCGGGACGTCTGCTCGATATCGGTCGCAGAGGTGGCGTGAGGGCGACCGTCCCCGCGCCTGAATTGCGATCAAGCAGACCGGTTCCGGTCATGGCATGCTGCCGATCAAGCGAGGTCTGCGATGCACCGATTTGCCATGAAGGCCCTGTTCACCCTCCTGAGCCTCGGCCGGAGCGGACGGCTGCGGATCGACTGGGAGCGCAACGTCATCATCATCTCGACGGTGGTGACGCTGGGTCTCATCGCGCTCTATGTCCTGGGAAAGGCGACCTCCCGCTGGTGAGGCGAAGGTGGCGCGGGGGGCCTGCAACCTGTGCGGGGCTTAACCAAATAGTATTGCGGCGCATTGATCTCCCGCTTCGGTTGCGCTTGAATGTGATCGGGCAAGGGGCACTTCATGCGTTCAATTGGAATTGTGGCGCTCAGCGTCATGCTGGGCGGCTGCGCGTCGGTCACGCGCGGCACGACCGAGAACATCAGCATTTCATCGACACCTTCAGGCGTTGAAGCCGTGGTCAACGGTATGGACGTGCCGACCACATGCACGACGCCCTGCTCCGTGGTAGTCAAGCGCAACGCCGACATCGCCATCACCTTCCAGAAGGAGGGGTATGAGCCACAGGTCGTGCCTTTGAGTCGCGACATCCCGACGTCGGGGGCCGCCGGCTTTGCCGGCAACCTGCTGCTTGGCGGTGTCATCGGGATGGGCGTCGATGCCGCCACTGGAGCTGCAACCGATCACAAGCCCAATCCGGTCATCGTGACCATGCAGCCGGCGGTCGCCGCCCGGGCGCGGCCGTCGGCACCCCGACCGCCAAGGCGTCCCGCCCCACCTCCACCTGACACCGGCACTTGAGCTCTCCGCATCGCGCGGCTCCAGATGGACAGCAACGATGCAACCAGAGAAAAAGGCCGGCTTTGCAGCCGGCCTTTTCGATGTCTGATGTCCGGTCAGGCCTTGACCAGCGGCCCCTTCGAGGTCGGGCCCTTCGACCCGCCAGGTTTCGACTTGCCGGGCGGACGCTTGCGGGCGCCGGGCAGCTTCTCCTGCTTCGGGGTGACCGGCCCCTCGACGAACTCGAAGCCGATCTTGTCCTTGGTCTCGTCAGCCTCGTCCTTGACCAGGACGACACGGACATGGCCGCCCCCCTTCAACTTGCCGAACAGCACCTCGTCGGCCAGGGGCTTCTTGATGTGCTCCTGGATCACGCGCGCCATCGGCCGCGCCCCCATCTGCTCATCATAGCCGTGCTGGACCAACCAGGTCTTGGCAGGCTCTGACAGCTCGATGGTGACGTCGCGGTCGCCGAGCTGTGCCTCGAGCTGGAGCACGAACTTCTCGACCACGGTGCCGATCACCTCGACGCTGAGATGGCCGAACGAGACGATGGCATCGAGGCGGTTGCGGAATTCCGGCGCGAACTGCCGGCTGATCGCCTCGTGGTCGTCACCTTCCCGCTTTGACCGGGTGAAGCCGAACGCCTGCTTGGCAAGATCGGCCGCGCCCGCGTTCGTGGTCATGATCAGGATCACGTTGCGGAAGTTGACCTGCTTGCCGTTATGGTCGGTCAGCCGGCCGTGGTCCATGATCTGGAGCAGCACGTTGTAGAGGTCCGGATGCGCCTTCTCGATCTCGTCCAGCAGCACAACGCAATGCGGATGCTGGTCGACACCGTCGGTCAGGAGGCCGCCCTGATCGAAGCCGACATAGCCGGGAGGCGCACCGATCAGGCGCGAGACCGTATGCCGCTCCATGTACTCGGACATGTCGAAGCGCAGCAGCTCGACCCCGAGCGTGGCGGCCAGTTGCTTGGCGACTTCGGTCTTGCCGACGCCGGTCGGACCCGAGAACAGGTAGCAGCCGATCGGCTTTTCCGGTTCGCGCAGGCCGGCCCGGGCCAGCTTGATCGAAGCGGCAAGCGACTCGATCGCCCTGTCCTGACCGAACACGGTGCGCTTCAGCGTCGTCTCGAGATGCTTGAGAACCTCGGCGTCGTCCTTCGACACGCTCTTCGGCGGGATCCGCGCCATCGAGGCGATCGTGGTCTCGATCTCCTTGATGCCGATCGTCTTCTTGCGCTTGTTCTCGGCGACCAGCATTTGCGCGGCGCCGGATTCGTCGATGACGTCGATCGCCTTGTCCGGCAGCTTGCGGTCGTGGATGTAGCGCGAGGACAGCTGGACGGCCGCCTCGATCGCCTCGTTGGTGTATTTCAGCCGGTGGTAATCCTCGAAATAGGGCTTGAGACCCTTGAGGATCGCAATGGCGTCCTCAACCGTCGGCTCGTTGACGTCGATCTTCTGGAAGCGCCGCACCAGTGCGCGGTCCTTCTCGAAGTGCTGACGATACTCCTTGTAGGTCGTGGAACCCATGCAGCGGATCGAGCCCGAGGCGAGCGCCGGCTTGAGAAGATTGGAGGCATCCATCGCCCCGCCCGACGTCGCGCCCGCACCGATCACGGTGTGAATCTCGTCGATGAACAGGATGGCGTTCGGATGCGCCTCGAGCTCCTTCAGCACCTGCTTGAGGCGCTCCTCGAAGTCGCCGCGATAGCGCGTGCCGGCCAGCAGCGTTCCCATGTCCAGCGAGAACACGGTGGCGGCCGCCAGAACTTCCGGCACCTCGCTGTCGACGATGCGCTTGGCCAGCCCCTCGGCGATCGCGGTCTTGCCGACGCCGGCTTCACCCACGAACAGCGGGTTGTTCTTCTGGCGGCGGCACAGCACCTGGATGGCGCGATTGATTTCGGAATTGCGCCCGATGACGGGATCAATCTTGCCGTCGCGCGCCTTCTTGTTGAGGTTGACGCAATAGGTCTCGAGCGCCTCGCCCTTCTTCTTGGCGTCCTCGTTGCCCTTGGTCTCGGTCTCCTCGTCGACGCCGCGCACCGGCCGCGCCTCGGATACACCGGGCCGCTTGGCAATGCCGTGGCTGATATAGTTGACCGCGTCGTAGCGCGTCATATCCTGCTCCTGCAGGAAGTATGCGGCATGACTCTCGCGCTCGGCGAAGATCGCGATCAGCACGTTGGCACCGGTCACCTCTTCGCGGCCTGATGACTGCACGTGGATCACGGCGCGCTGGATCACGCGCTGGAAACCGGCGGTCGGCTTGGCGTCATCGGCGCCGTCCGTCACGAGGTTTTCAAACTCGGTTTCGAGATAGTTGACGAGGCTCGCGCGGAGCTTGTCGAGATCGACGCTGCAGGCGCGCATCACCGCAGCTGCATCGGAGTCGTCGATCAGGGAGAGCAAGAGATGCTCGAGCGTCGCGTATTGGTGATGACGCTCGTTGGCGATCGCCAGTGCACGATGCAGGGATTGTTCAAGGCTTTGGGAAAAAGTCGGCATTCGCGTCCTCTATGGCCCCCACCATCATGATCGCCATCGCCCGGTCAGGCAACAACAACCTTTGTCACATATAGTTATACAAGAGCGCGGTGAAAGACCGGTTCCGCGACTTGGGAAGGCGCTTGGGCAGGCAACTCGGGCAGACAAACTCATTGCGACGGAAGCGATGCAAGACCCGTTCCGGTTTGGGCGGGACCAGCAGCGGGCCGGCTTCGGCCAAGGACCGACTGCACAGAGAAACGCGTCTCCATCACGCCGGGATCACACGCATTCGCCGAATTGAGCGCACCGTGTCGGGCGCTACTTCTTTTCCATGACACATTGCAGGGGGTGCTGATGCTTGCGGGCAAAATCCATCACCTGCGTCACCTTCGTTTCGGCGATCTCGTAGGTGAACACACCGCACTCCCCGATACCGTGGTGATGCACGTGGAGCATGATCTTGGTCGCGGCCTCGACGTCCTTCTGGAAGAACTTCTCGAGCACATGAACCACGAACTCCATCGGCGTGTAGTCGTCGTTCAGGATCAGCACGCGATAGAGATTGGGCCGCTTGGTCTTGGGCTTGACCTTGGTGATGACCGATGTGTTCGGACCGACCGGCCCTCCGGACCGATTGTCATCGTTGCTCATGCGAGGAGCAAAGGAGGCGGCTGACGCCGGCAGGTCGAGGCAGGAAATGAGTTGCGGCATGGCACAGGCGTTCAAAAGTCCCCATGGAAGCGTATGGCGGTCGCCGCGCGACTCCGGCATTCGGAGTCTCGCACAGGCGCCGTCTCGTTGGATCGCCGCTCCCGACCGGTCCGGGCCAAGCCGGACCTGTCCCGAGCAATATGGGCCTGCCCTCGGCTCTCTGCAAGCACGCACGGCAAAGCCGACGCGGCATGGCTGGTCCCGATTCCGATCCGGGCGATCGCGATCAGGTTAATCAATCCCGACCGATTTGACAAAAATTTTGAGGCCTCCCGTTTGGAAGATGTTGACCAGCTCCCTGACGCCGGCATGACCGCGTCGGTTTGGCGCGGGGATACCACCGGTTTTCCACGGTCCAATTTACCCGCCATTCAAGGTTCCGGCGCGAAATCCGGCGAAACCACAGATTTCGGGGATCCGTCATGTTTCGCCTGCCCAGTGTCAGCAGCATGAATCGACAGTTCGCCCGCTTCGCCGGGGCCGAGCAAGGCAACATTGCCGTCATTTTCGCCATCGCTTTGGTCCCGGTCCTGGGCTTCGTCGGTGCGGCGGTGGACTACAGCCGCGCCGTCCAGGCCCGCAGCTCGCTGCAGGTCGCACTGGATTCGGCGGCCCTGATGGTGTCCAAGGACCTGACCAACGGCACCATCACGGAAGCGGATATCGAGGCGAAGGTGAAATCCTACTTCACCGGCCTCTACACCGGCCGTACCGGCACGGTCTCGACCGCGGACATTCGCGCCAGTTACACCCCCAAGGACTCGAGCGGCATCTCGAACATCGTGGTCTCCGGCTCCGGCACCATGCCGACCAACTTCATGCGCGTGGCCGGCTATCCGACGCTGGGCTTCAGCGCGAACTCGACCTCGGCCTGGGGCAATACTCGCATGCGCGTGGCGATGGTCCTGGATAACACGGGATCGATGGCCCAGAACGGCAAGATGTCCGCCCTGCAATCGGCGGCCAAGGACATGATCGACACGCTGGCCACCTACAACAAGCAGACGGGCGACGTTTACATCTCCATCATTCCGTTCTCGAAGGACGTCAATGTCGGCACCGACAATGTGGGTGCCTCCTGGATCAACTGGAGCGAGTGGGAGGCGGAGCCGCCGATCCTCGTCAACAACAAGTCGAGCGCGTTCAACTCGGCGGTCGGCGGATCGAGCTGCCCGTTCACGAATAGCAGCCATGGCTTCACCTGCATGGATCGCCCTGCGACGGTGAGCGGCGCCACCAGCGTCAGCAGGATTCCATCGACCGGCACCTATGCCGGCTACATCTGCCCGAGCATCGACAGCGGCCGCAAGCTGCCCGGCAAGAGCAGCGTCTACTACAATGGCTGCTACACGACGGCCACCGGTTCGAGCGCGAGCTGCGGATCGAACACGGCGTGTACCTGCACGGGCAGCGGATCCGGCAAGATCTGCCACCTCTGGCGTGGTGACGGCACCGCGGCGACGGCCGCGGCTGCGCCCGCGCGCAGCACCTGGACCGGCTGCGTCAACGACCGCGACCAGGACTACGATACGCGAAACACCGCACCGGGTTCGGGCGGCGGAAGCCCCTCCTCGCAGTTCTACGCCGAGCAGTGGTCCGGCTGTCTTCCCGCGACCGTGACGTCGATGAGCAATCAGTGGCAGACGCTCAAGGACCAGATCTCGGCGATGTCGCCGAGCGGCAATACCAACCAGGCGGTGGGCCTCGCCTGGGGCTGGCAGTCGCTGAGCACGAGCAATCCGCCGATCGCCGCCCCGGCCAAGGCGAACAACTACGTCTACAAGGACTACATCGTGCTGCTGTCGGACGGCCTGAACACGCAGAATCGCTGGAGCACGACGCAGTCCGACATCGACGCCCGCCAGCAGATTCTCTGCCAGAACATCAAGGCCGACACGTCGAACCCGGTCACGATCTTCACGATTCAGGTCAATATCAACAGCGCTGACCCGAAGTCGCAGGTGCTGCAGGACTGCGCCACCAATGGCTACTTCCAGATGATCACGAGTGCGTCGCAGACGTCGGACGCGTTCAAGAACATCCTGACGCAGATTTCCAAGTTGCGCGTCGCCAAGTAAACGCGGCGAACCTCGATGCAAGAAAAAGCCCGGCTGAATCAGCCGGGCTTTTTGTATTCAGGTCGGACGTGAAATGCGTCAGTTGGCAGCCGGGGTGAACTTCGAGACGATCGTCTCGACCGGCTTGAAGGCCTGCTTGGCCAGATCGCCATAGAGACCGGCAATCTTCTGGGTCTCGGCGACGAAGGTCTCGTAGCTCGAGCGGGCGAAATCGGTCTGCGCTTCCATGGCCTTTTCCAGCGACTTCACGCCGGACAGCTTCTCCACGAAGGACTTGGTGTCCTCGAAGGACTTCTTGGTGTAGTCGCCATAGGCGCTCGCGATCGCCTGCAGACCGTGCTGCACCGAGGTCGCCGAGGCAACGTACTGCTCGAATTGCTCTTTGCCGTAGCTCTGGAAGTCTTCAACCTTGAACATTTCGGAATCCCTTTTGAATCGTCGGGAAGCCCCGGCTCCCTGACCACGCCTAAAATTAGTGCAACGCACAACAAAGTCAAGATTTTTGTGCGACGCACAAATATATGAGATGCCCGCGATTCCAAGAGGTTCCCGCAAGGGTTCCTTAAGCTTTTGGAAACCGCGGGCCCCTACCCTGATTCCTTGGAAATGTTCATCTTCGACGATCGGCCAAAAGCCGTTTGCGAACATCACCTTAGCCAGAACAGCGGCTCAGGCCCAACGTCTCCCGCGGAGAACACCGGCGGAGAGACAGTCTGAGCAGGTCATGATCCCCGGTTGCATGGGCACAATTTCGCCTCAGGAGCCGGTGATCAAGTCAGAAACGGGGACGGGGTTTCATGCTTCGTAAAAACTTGTCTTCCTCGCGCTTGGCGCGGGTTGGCGTTTTCGGGCTTCTTACGATCACCACTGCGGTCATCTTCACGACGGACGCTGCCGAGGCGCGTCGCCACCGCCGTCACTACGCGCACCATCGCGTGCAGCGTGACGTCTCGGAGAGTTCCAGCCCGAAATTCGCGTCCATCATCGTCGACGGCAATTCCGGCGCGGTGCTGCAGGCGAACAGCCCCGACGGGCTGCGCCATCCCGCCTCCCTCACCAAGATCATGACACTCTATCTGCTGTTCGAGCGGCTGGAGTCCGGCAAGATGAAGCTCGATACCGAGATGCCGGTGTCGCAGCACGCAGCCGAGCAGGATCCGACCAAGCTGAATCTGCGTCCCGGGCAGACGATCCGCGTCGAGGATGCGATCAAGGGCCTCGTCACCCGCTCCGCCAACGACGCAGCCGTCGTCATCGCCGAAGCCATCGGCGGCGACGAGGATGATTTCGCCCAGATGATGACGCGCAAGGCGCGTTCGCTGGGCATGTCCAAGACCGTCTACCGCAACGCCTCGGGCCTGCCGAACGACGAGCAGGTGACGACGGCACGCGACCAGGCCACACTCGGCCGCGCCATCCAGGAGCGCTTTCCCCGCTACTATCGCTACTTCGCCACCGCCTCCTTCAACTGGCGGGGCCAGTCGATCCGCAACCACAATCATCTGCTCGGCAATGTCGAGGGCGTGGACGGCATCAAGACCGGCTACACCCGCGCCTCCGGCTTCAATCTCGTCACCTCGATGCGCCGCGGCAACCGCCATCTGATCGGCGTCGTGCTCGGCGGCCGCAGCGGCGGCTCGCGCGACGCCATCATGCGCAACCTGCTGGCCGAGAATCTCGAGAAGGGCGCGACAACCCACACCGTCGCGGCCGTCACCGAGCGCAACGGGGCCGACGCGGGGACGGAAGTCGCCGATGCGTCCGACACCCCGCCGCGGCCTGCGCAGGCCGTCCAGGCCGCCACCGAACCCGTACCGCCCCGTCCCGCCTCGCGCCTGTCGGCGCTCGCGGCCGCGACCGCCGCGATGCCCCCGGTGCAGCCGAAGCCCGAGGTCAAGGCCGAAGCCCGAGTCGAGCCGGCGCCGCTCACCAACGGTGTCATCGCAAGCCAGCCGCTCTCGATCATCCCGGGCTCGTCCGAGCCGATGAAGCCGGTTCGGGTCAAGACCGTGCAGGTCAAGGCCGGCGCCGTGAAGGTTGCCTCCGCCGCCCCCTCTCCGGTTGCTCCGCAGGTCACCAGCGCGATCGCCCCCCGCTCCGACGTCGCGGAGACCTCCGGCGCCGTCGTTGCCCGGGCCGATCTGATCAACAAGCCGGAAGCATCGAAGGTCGAAGCCGCGCGCGCCGAGATGCCGGCGCAGCCGGCCGGCTTCGGCACCGGCAATGGCATTCTCGGCGTGCTGCCGGCAGCCACCGCAGCGGCCCCCGTGGCCGGTCCGAAGCTTGCGTCCGCCGATCCGGCGCCGCAGCCGGTCCAGATGACCACCGCGGCCAAGCCGGCCGTGACCCACAGTGGCTGGATCGTCCAGGTCGGCGCGCTCGAGAGCGAGAACGAGGCCCAGCAGCGCATCGACGCGGCGCGCAACTCGGCTCGCGGCCTGCTCAGCAAGGCCGATCCGTTCACCGAGCCCGTCGTCGCCAAGGACAACCGCAAGCTCTACCGCGCGCGCTTCGCCGGACTGGAGCGCGATCAGGCCGAAGCGGTCTGCCGTACGCTCAAGCGCGCCGAGATCTCCTGCATCACCGTCCGCAACTGATCTCCTCCGCCTTTCGACAAGATGCCCGCGCCTTGCGCGGGCATTTTTGTTTTCGGTGCAGCGATCACGGCAGCTGTTCCGCGACAACCTCTCGTCAAGGATTTACGGTTAAAACTTCACTCAAGGGATCGACCACGCCGACAATGGCGGGCATCGGGGCGACGGCAGACAGAGCATACGGAGATCACGCGGAACGGGCGTTTGTAGCGTGATGCCGGAGTTAGCCGTTATGCGTGCGAAGCAGAGTATCCTTGGCCTCGTTTACCCGGGCAGCGAGATACGTCGAGCCCCCCTGGTCGGGATGGAGTTTCTTCATAAGGGCCTTGTGAGCCCTGCTGATGTCGTCGCGCCCCGCGCCCGGCTGCAGGCCAAGGATCTGATAGGCCTCCTCCGCCGTCATTTTTCCGCTCGACGCCGCTCGTCTCTGCCCCCCTGCCGGGTCGCCCTGCGCGTTCTGACGCCAGGCGGGAAACCGGCGGTCCAGATAGCTTTCGAGTAGCGCCACGCTCTCGGCATCGAAGGCCGGGACCATCGCGAGCAGGCCCCCGAGATCGAACTCGTCGAGATCGCGCCCGGCATGGGGCCCGGCGACGATCTGGCCCGCCAGCCGTCCGGAATCGTGGTCGAGCCGCATGTCCAGGAATTGCGAGCGGACCCGCGACACCTGTCCGGACGGGCGCGTTGCACCGCCGCCGAGCAGTCCACCGATATTGCCGAAGCCGGAATTGGCGAGCGGTGCCCAGCCGAGAAGGCCCGCGCCGAACAGGCCGAGCGGGATCGCCACCGCGAGTTCGCCGCGCAGCCCGGTGAAGGCGGCCACCGCGAGAGCCAGCACGCCGCCCCCGAACTTGACGGCGCGCGCCAGCACCGCGGGGTTGGCAGCACGGAACATCTGAAGGAGCAGATAGAGGGTGATAACGGCGACAGCGCCGGCGATCAGGGTCATGGTCGCTATATAGTCCGCCTGCCGCCAGAAAGCATGCTGTCAGGACCGGAGGGCCCGCAAACAGCTTACCTCATCTGTCCGATCAACATCGCCGCCCCGCCCGTCGTCTTTGCCAGCTCCAAAAGCGCCTGCCGTCCTCCCGCGGCATAGGCGGCGGCGGCCCGCAGCAGCTCGCGCAACTGGGCTGCGGCGCCCGGATCGAACCGACACCAGGCTCCGCCGGTCAGCCGCGCAATCTCCCGAAACGCCTGTTCGGCGACGGGATCGTGGCCCTCCTGAAACATGAAGACCGGCACCTTCAGCAGGCCGAGCTCTCCGGCCTTCGCGCAGAGCGCGTCGACCTGCTCCTCCATGGCGTCGCCGACGAACACCATCGCCCGCACGCCGGAGTCCACGGCCTCGCGCCTTGCCTCGCCCAGCACCTTGCCGATCTGGGTATTGCCGCCACGGCAATCGATCCTGCTCATCAGGGTCGCGAGCTTGCCGCTGTCGGAGATCCAGCCCGAAGCCCGGCACTCGTTGAAGCCACGATAATAGACGAGGCGGATGTCGAGACTGCCGATCGCGGCCGCCTCGCGAAACATGTCGGCCTGGAGCGCACAGGCCATGTCCCAGGTCGGCTGCCGACTCATCGTCGCATCCAGCGCGAAGATCAGCCGCCCCCTGGCGCCGGGCGCGTGCGGCGACATCGCGCGCGCCTTGGTGACGAACGCCGCAATGTCATCCGCCGTCGATGTCCCCGCTTGCGGCACTGCGCCGCCCGGCTCTGTCGCGAGGGCCTCGCGTCCCCGTGGTTTGATGAACTCGCCCGACATGCCGATCCCGATCTTGCCTGAGCGACTATGTGGTGGGCACGCGCGGACCGGTCAATGTGCGAAGCCTCCGCAGGCGGCTGCCAACGGAGGCTTCGATCGAGGTCCGATAGTGAGAGAGAGACTCAGCTCTTGGCGGGGCCCATCAGGGCAACCGGGCCGGGCTCCAGGATCTTCGGGGGCGCCGAGCGGGTGTCGACGGGAGCGACGTCGTCGGTCGCGCTGAGGAACTTGTCGAGCATGCTCTGGATCGAGTTCTTCGCGTCATCTGGGCCGGTGTCGCGCATGTCGTTGTGCTGGAAGTCGGTCTTCACGACCTGAATACCGGCCTTCTCGCACTCCTCGTCGCTCGGAATCACGCCGGGATCGGTCTTGAACTGCGGATCCTTGGAGCGGAACGACAGGATCTTGAACTTGCCCGCGGTGACGAAGGGCACACGCAGATTGTCGAGCGTCACGACCTTCTTGACCTCGTCGGGATACTGCTTGGCGAAATACATCGTGATGTCGCCGCCCATGGAATGGCCGACCATCGTGACCTTGTCGTAATCGGCGTTGGGCTGAACCTTCTTCATCTCCTGCATCGCGAGATGAATGTTGGCGACGCCGCGCAGAATCTGCGGCAACCGGCCGACATAGAGTTCGCCGGGCTTGGTCACCATCGGAGGATCGGTCGGCAGATCATGCTGCGGGCTGACGACGAGGTAGCCGCGCGCCGCGAAGACGTTCGCAAGGAAACCGTACTCGGTGTTCTTGACCGTATTGCCGTGGTTGATCACCGTCACGGGCAGCGTGATCATGCCGGCATTGGCCTGCATTTCCTTGTCGCGCCGGACAGCGATGTGGACCGGCACGGGACGATTGTCGCGCGAGGGATCGTAGAACGTGACGGTCTCGTGCTTGATCGCCCACTTGCTCGCCGTGAAATAGGCGATGCCGCAGAGAGCGCTGACCGAAACCAGAACGGCAATTCCACGCTTCATTTTCGTCCTCAGCCTCAGACTCTTCTGGCCTGAAATCCCAGTTGAAATCGTGTTCTCAGAGGGCTCTCGCCGGCCCCTTGTCGCCTATTCCCTAATATATGTCACAGCAGCGTGACAGGAAGGCTAAATATTGTGAACCGGCAGCCCTTTCATTGTGCGACGCACACCTTCCTTGGGCACAGTTTTCTTCAGTAGCCACGACAAGGTGCAGACCCCCCTTCGACGCAACCGGTCGCGATGGGGTTCAATTTGCAGTTAATCCGGGATGAAAACGATCCGGGCACGGACCCGGTTCCGGCTGGAACCGGGTGCGTCGTGTCGCACAGCAGCGAAATACCGCCGGATCAGGCGCCCAGGATGTCGTGGACTTCCAGCGGCTTGTCGACCTGGCTGAACCACTCGGCGCGATTTGCCGCACGGCGGCGACCGCGCTCGTCCAGCGGCAGCTTGAGCTGGCGCAAGAGGCTGGTCACCTCTTCCCGTGCGGTGAGATGGCCGAGATTGGGCCGCATGCCCAGCGTGGTTTCGTCGATCTCGTCCAGCGCGGTCAGGCCGCGCGGGAAGAACTCGCGGTAGACGACGCGCTCGGCGAAGCCGTCGACGTAGCGGAAGCCCAGCCGAAGCGACAGATCCTTCAGGCTGTCCGCGACCAGCTGCTTGTTGCGGGAGCCGAGCATCGACAGGCGGTTGCGCACGACGATCCAGTCGGTGGTCGAGCCGTCGAGCTGGCGGCGCTTGCGCCTGACGTCGCGCACCATCTCGGCATAGTGGCTCTCGCCGGTCACGGCATAGTTGGTGGGATCGACGGTGCCGAGCACGTCGAAGTCCAGGAAACTGTCGTTGATCGGCGTGACAAGCGTGTCGGCCATCGAATGGGCGAGCCGCATCAGGTAGCTGTCGGTGCCGGGCGTGTCGATGACGATGAAGTCGAAGCTGCTCTCGACCGCCGAGACCGCCTCCATGAACTGCTGAAACTCGGAGTTCTCGTTCTCCGCGATCTGCATGGTCTCGCCCAGCCTGATGCAGCGATGGACCGGCAGTTCGAGCGCGAGGCCGGTGCGGCGCGCCCAGGCGGCGCGATTGTTGATGTAGTGGGTAAAGCTCTGCTGACGGCAGTCGAGGTCGATGGTGGCGACGCGCTGACCGGCCTTCAGCAGCGCGACCGCGATGTGCAGGGCGGTGGTCGACTTGCCTGAGCCGCCTTTCTCGTTGCCGAGCACGACCACATGCGCCGAGCCGGATTGGCCTTGGCTAGCCTGCACAAGCATGGCGATCCTCAACACCCCTGCGAATGATCTTCGAGTTGGTCGCGTCTGCGGTCAAGTGAAATGCGCAAAGGGAAATGCAATTCGAAGCGTCGCGTTCTTCCATCATGAATCGTGCAGCTGCACAGCGTCTGTGATCCAGTCCACATTGTCGAACATCCCCGCCGGCATTCGTGTGGTATGCTGTGCCGCATCTGGCCGCGATGCGTCTATGGGCGCTGCTCGTTAAGGTTAGTCCGCCGAGGCCAGAGCGCGCCCTGCCCCACACCCAACCCGTCGAGTCCTGATGTCAGCCAGCCCATTGATCGCCCGTACCGTCCCCGTTCTCCGCCGCGCCCTCGACAAGCTTCGCCAGCGCAAGGCCACGATTGCATTGGTGCCGACCATGGGAGCGCTCCATGACGGGCATGTGTCGCTGGTGCGCCTCGCCAAGCGCCGCGCCAGCCGAGTCGTCGTCTCGATCTTCGTCAACCCGACCCAGTTCGCCCCGACCGAGGATTTCGGCGCCTATCCCCGGACCTGGAAGTCTGATATCGCCAAACTCGCGGCGGAGGACGTCGACATCGTCTGGCACCCCGGCGTCGAGGCGATGTATCCGGAAGGGTTCGCCACCCGCATCGTGCCGGAAGGGCCTGCGCTGGCCGGCCTCGAGGATCGTTTCCGGCCACATTTCTTCGGCGGCGTCGCCACCGTCGTCGGCAAGCTGTTCACGCAATGCCGGCCGGACTTTGCCATTTTCGGCGAGAAGGACTTCCAGCAATTGCGGGTGGTCACGCAGATGGCGCGCGACCTCGACCTCGGCGTGAAGGTGATCGGCTCCCGCACCGTGCGCGAGCGCGACGGGCTCGCGATGTCCTCGCGCAACGTCTACCTGTCGCCGCAGGAGCGCCAGACGGCGCCCGTGCTCTACCAGGCCATGAAGGACAGCGCCGCCCGCATCCGCGCCGGGGAAGCGCTCGCGCCGGCGATCGCGCGCGGTGCCAAGACCATCACGGCGGCCGGATTTGCACTCGACTATTTCGAGGTCCGCCACGCCGAGACACTGGCGCCGGTCACCTCGCGCAAGGAGGGGCCCCTGCGCATTCTGGTCGCGGCGCGGCTCGGGACCACCCGGCTGATCGACAATATCGCTGTCTAGAGCAGCCCGAGGTCGCGCAATTCGCGCCGCATCGGCTCGGGCATCGCCGCGATCGAGCTTGCGGCGGATTTGCCGAGATCGGGCGGAACCGCATCATCGGTCAGATAGCGCCAGCCCTGGAACGGGCGCATCGGCCGCGGCGACACCGCAATGACCTTCGGCTGCATCACGATGCGGCAGCGTCCGATGCCGTCCTGATCCCGGAACGGCTCGATGCCGATGATCTTCTCGCGCGCGGCGATCTCGCCCTTGATGACCCAGTAGAGCGAGCCACCGGCCAGGATCTCGGCGTCGCGCTTGGGGACCATGCGGGTGATGTGGACGTGATGTTGCGGCAGGCCCTTCTTCTTGGCGGCCTGCATCCGTTCGGCGATCCACTGCTTCAATTCCTTGACGGAGTCGCAGCCGACGGCGAGCTTGATCAAATGGAGTGGCATGCCCAAGCCTTAGCGGGCCGGCCGCGGATTTGGAATGCCGAACTATTCGTTATCCGCAGCCGCGGGAGCCGCAGCCGGCGGCGCCAGCGGAACCGGTGCCGCTGTCCGCGCCGGGGCTTTCGGCGCCGGCGGCTTCTTGGCCGCAG
>VYLE01000116.1_pt1 | contig 73906 bp, 74 predicted proteins | sample 5114391 | NCBI WGS metagenome assembly VYLE01 (sample SAMN12291771, study PRJNA351875) | freshwater metagenome | isolation source: freshwater lake | place: USA: Michigan, Kent Lake | collected 2013-08-15 | reverse complement strand
CTGGCGGGCGTTCCCGGCGGCGGCGGCACGCCGCTGGCCTCCGGCCTGCAGCTGGCGCTGGCAACAGCGGCGCAGGCCCGCGCGCGCGGCATGACGCCCACCATCGCCATCCTCACCGACGGGCGCGGCAACATTGCCCTCGACGGCACCGCCAACCGCCCGAAGGCCGAGGAAGAGGCCATCCTCCTCGCCCGCCAAATCCGCCTCTCCGCCACGCCCGCGCTGGTGATCGATGTGGCCAACCGCCCGCAGCCCTCGCTCCGGACGCTGGCCCAGATCATGGACGCCCCCTATCTCGCCCTGCCGCGTGCCGATGCGCACCGCCTGTCCGCCGTGCTGGGCGAGGCGCTGGAGACCTGACATGACCCCCGCCCGCAGGCCATCCGACCGCATGCCGCCCGACCGCATGCCGCCCGACTGGCCGTTCCGCGACAAGACGCGACGCGTCCCGTCACGCCCGCATGACTGGTGCGTGGTCGATGCAGGCGACGGCCCGCCGCTCCTGCTTTTGCATGGCGCGGGCGGCGCGGGTCACAGCTTCCGCAACCTGATCCCGCTGCTCACCCCGCACTACCGTGTGATCGTCCCCGACTTGCCGGGTCAGGGCTTCACCCGCTCGGGCGCGCGCAGCCGCTACGGCATCGACGCCATGGCCGAGGACACGGCGACCCTGTGCCAGACGCTCGACATCGCCCCCCATGCCATCATCGGCCATTCCGCCGGGGCGGCCCTCGCGCTGCGTCTTGCGGACCTCCTCCATCCCAAGGGCATCGTCGGCATCAATGCCGCGCTCGGGGCCTTCGACGGCGCGGCGGGGGTGATGTTCCCACTGCTGGCACGGGTGCTGGCCGTCACGCCCTTCATCCCGCATGTCGTGGCCAAGCTCTGGGGAAACCCGGCTACGGTCACCAAGCTGCTAACCGCGACAGGCTCCGCCCTCGACGCCGCGGGGCAGGCGCAATACCTGACCCTCGTCCGCGAACCCACCCATGTCGACGGCACGCTCGGGATGATGGCGCAATGGCGGCTCGAGGATCTGATGCGCCAATTGCCCACCATCGCCACGCCCACGCTTCTGATCGCCTCGGCGGGCGATCTTGCCGTGCCCGCCCGCATCTCGCGCGACGCGGCCCGCCACATGCCGGCCGCCAACTATGCCGAATTGCCCGATCACGGCCATCTCGTGCATGAAGAGGCGGCGGAGGACGTCGCCGCCCTGATCCTGCCCTTCCTCGCCGCTTTGCGCGCATCCTGACCGAACAGCAGCCGCAGGCCCTTACCGCCCGGCGACAAGGCTGCCGAAAATGCGATCCATGTGGTTTTCCAGATAGATGCGCAGCCAGGGCGTGAACCGTTCCGGCGTGCGCAGCACCTCAGCCGACAGGTCGTAAAGATCGACCCAGCGCACCGCCGCCACCTCTTCGGGGTTCGGCTCCACAGTCAACGTCGCGGGCGCCTCGGCCACGAAGATATCGACCAGCTCATGCTCCACCAGCCCATTGCCCACCTCAGCACGGTATTCCACCCGGTCGGCAAAGGCCGGAAACAGCCCTTCAATCCCCAACTCCTCGCGCAGGCGGCGCACGGCGCAGGCGGCGGGGTCTTCGTCCCAGCGCGGATGGGTGCAGCAGGTATTCGCCCACAGCCCCGGCGTATGGTACTTCACCAGTGCCCGCTGCTGGATCAGCACGCGCCGCCCCTGCATCACGAAGACGGACACGGCCTTATGCCGCAACCCCTTCTGATGGACCTCCATCTTGCCCACAGGCACAAGGCGGCCATCCACCCAAGCGGGGATGTTCTCTTCAAGGGCAGACGCCGTGGGGGCCAGCATCGCCATGACCTCAGGTCCAGACCGGCGAGACGATCCGCAAGAGATGCGCCATGTTCTTGATCCCGATCTTCACATGGGCCATGGGCCGCGCCTTCACCAGCTTCTTGTTCATATAGGCCTCGAAGGTCAGTTTCTGCACATCCACATCATGGCAGAGGCTGACGAACCTCTCGCGCCGCTCATCACTGCGATAATAGGCATCCTGCATCGACCGCAAGACCCGGAACACCGTGCCATGCTCGCGCATGAACAGCTTGCGCGCGATCCGCAGGTCCGACGCCCGCCCCGAGGCCAGCACCGCCTGCGCCGCCGTGGCGGCCACGCGCCCCCCGGCCATCGCATAGAAGATGCCCTCGCCCGAAGACGGCGCCACTACCCCGGCGGCATCACCCGCCAACACCACATCGCGGCCATTGTCCCAGCGGTCCAGCGGCTTCAACGGGATCGGCGCGCCTTCCTTGCGGATCGTCTCGCATTCCGTCAGCCCCGCAGCCGCGCGCAAGTCCGCCGTGGCCTTCTTCAGGTCTACACCATCCAGACCCGTGCCCATCCCCACGCTCGCCTGCCCGCCATGCGGGAAGACCCAGCCATAGAAATCCGGGCTGATCCGTCCGTCATAGATCACGTCGCAGCGGTCAGGGTCGTAGTCCGGCGAAGGCTCGGGTGCCTTGATGATCTCATGATAGGCGATGACATAGGGGATCGTGCTGCCACCGGGCACTTCCGCCCGCGCCACGACCGACCGCGCGCCATCCGCCCCGATGACGATCTTCGTCGCCGACCGCCGCTCCTCGCCCGTCACCTTGTCGCGCCAGACGACATGGGTGCCGCCCGCATCCCTCTCCACCCGCAGGAAGGTGCCCGTCAACCGCTCAGCCCCCGCCTTACCCGCCCGGACGCGGAGGTATTCGTCGAAATGCTCGCGATCCACCATCCCGACATAGCCGTTCTCGATCGGGATATCGACCATGCGGCCCGTGGGCGAAATCATCCGCGCCGTGGTGATCTTGGCCACGATCTGCGCATCGTCGATCTCGAAATCCTTGATCGCGCGCGGCGGGATCGCCCCCCCGCAGGGCTTGATCCGCCCGGCCCTGTCCAACAGCGCCACGCTTTTTCCGGCCCGCGCCAGATCCTCGGCTGCCGTCGCGCCCGAAGGCCCGCCACCCACCACGAAGACATCATATCCCATGGATCACTCCCCCGGTATCAGTTGCGCATCGGGCAGGCGCTGACCGCCCCGCCCTTCGATCACCCGCAGCGCAATCAGCGCCGCGACAAGAAACAAGGCCGCCTCGGCCAGAAAGACCGCGCCGAAGGCATCCTCCACGGGCATGACAAGGCGCAGCGCATCCGCCGCCGCCGCCCCGACCAGCCCGCCAAAGCCAGCCGCCAAGGCCTGCGCCGCGCCCCAAAGGCCCATGCGCGTGCCTTCCCGCGCCCCCCGCCCCTGTCCGGCCAGCGCCATCATCGACCCTATGGCCGCCACGGCAAACATCCCGTTGAAAAAGCCAAGCGCCACCACGGCAGGCACCAGCGCGCCCCCCGTCTGCCCCAAAGCCGCCACCGCGATAAGGGACAGGGCCGATCCAAGACAGCCCCCCGTCACCCACATCCGCAGCGTCCCGATCCGCAGCCCCGTCGCCGCGATCCCGACCAGCAGCATGCCCACGAACACCCCGCCATTCTGCGCGCCCGAAAGCTGCGTGCTCTCCCCCGGCGCAAACCCGAAGACGAGGCCCGCATAGGGTTCAAGGATCAACTCCTGCATGAAATAGGCGGTCATCGACAGGAAGATGAACAGGGTAAAGACCCGCGCCTTCCGCTCGGCCCAGACCTCTGCCAAGCCCTGCCGGAAGGGCAGCGTCTCCGCCTCCCGCTCCGCCACCACGCGCCGCTCGATGCCCCAGACGGCCAGCGCCGTCAGCACCACCGCGCCGCCCGTCACGACCCCCACGATCTCCAACAACAACGCGGGCGTATAGGGGTCCAGCAGTGCGCCGACGGTTCCCGCCGTCACCGCGATGCCAAGGATCATCATCAACCACGTGATCGTCGCCGCCGCCGCCCGCCGCCGCGGCTCCGTCGCCGTCGCCAGCAGCGCCAGCAGCGAGGTGCCGGATGCCCCAACCCCCACCCCGATCAGCGCATAAGCCACGACCGACAGCGCAAGGCCAAGGGCAAATCCCGCCGGGAACAGAACCACCGCCACCGCCGCCAGAAAAGCCCCCAGCGACAGCGCCGCCATGCCCCCGATGATAAAGGTGGTGCGGTTCCCCTTGGTGTCCGACCGGAACCCCCAATTGGGCCGCGTGATCTGTATCCCGTAATGCAGCGCCACCAGCAGCCCCGGCAACACCGCAGGCAGCGCCAGTTCCACCACCATCAGGCGGTTCAGCGTCGATGTGGTCAACACCACCACCGCGCCCAGACACATCTGCACCAGTCCCAGCCGAACGATCTGGAACCAGCCCAGCTTCATGCCAGCCCCCGCAGGGCAAAGGCCGAAATCATCATGCCGGTCACGTAAAGCACCACGCCCGTCCCGTTGTACCAAGGCGCCTTGCCCTTCGGATCGCGGAACAGCACGCGCATCGCCGCGATCTGCAGCACCAGCACCGCCAGCACGCCCAGCGCATGCAGCGGCTTGCCCCACAGGATCAGCAGCGGGATCACCAGAGCCTGCGCCATGCCCATCACCGTGCAGGCGATCTTGGCAGCCACTTCCGGCCCCAGAACCACAGGCAGCGACCGAACGCCATGCTGCCGATCCCCTTCCAGCGCCTTGAAATCATTCAGCGTCATGATCCCATGCGCGCCAAAGGCATAAAGCAGCGCGATGATCACAACCTCAAACCGCGGCGCGGCCTGCAGCAGGACCGCCGCCCCGGTGAACCACGGCAGCCCCTCATAGGACAGCCCCACCAGCCCCGGCCCCCACCAGCCCGACCGCTTCAGCCGGACAGGTTCGGCGCTATAGGCCCAAGCGGCGACGACACCCGCCACCGTCGCCCAGAACCCCCATGTGCCCAGCAGCGACCCGACCCACAGCGACAGCGCCGTCATCGCAAGCGCGATGTACAGCCCCCAGCGCCCCGGGATACGGCCTGACGGGATGGGCCGATCCGGCTCGTTCACCGCATCCACATGCCGGTCGCACCAGTCATTGGCGGCCTGAGACATCCCGCAGACGATCGGCCCCGCCAGCACCATGCCCAGCAGGACCATCCCCCAATTGCCCGCCAGCGGCACACCCGCCGAAATGGAACCACAGAGATAGGCCCAGATCGGCGGAAACCATGTAATCGGCTTGATCAGCCGCAGCATGGCGCGCGGTTCCGGAAGGCGACGAGGCTGTATGGAAATACTGACAGTCATGCGTCAATTACATAGTACATTGAAGAGTCGGGCAAGTGTTCAGACGCCGCATGTGTCAACTTTTTCTGACACACCATGCTTTTTGGCCTCCGGTGACAGGAAATCCCCGCCCCTCCACGCCTCCAAAGGATGGGGTCAGGCGTGCGGCCGCAGCTCGAACCGGCAGACCGGGTCGCCCGCCGCGATGCAGGCCACCTCGCGCACCACGCATCCGTTCCAGACCAGCCGCGCGAACAGCCGCTCAAACACCGCCGCATGCCAGTGGCAGGCGAAATGATCCGACCGCAGCCCCGCCACCAGCGGATTGCCGGCCACCTCAAATGTCAGGGGCCGCCACCCCACGATCCGGAACCGGCCTGATCCCGCAAAGGTCCAAGAATGCTTGGCGATCGCCCCGGCCAGAACCCGCGCCCCCAGCGGCGCAGGCAGCGCCCGGATCACCCATTGCGCCACCCTCGGGATGCGATGCTTCAGGATGTAACTCCCCGTCGCCAGCCCCGCGAGGCGCAAGAGGCCCTCCGCCCGCTCCGGCACCGCCATCCGCAGCGCCAGATGCACCGCCGCCGCCTCCACTTCGGGGATCATGCCCAGCGCCGGGTCCGGCACCGCCACCCCCGCCGCCCCCATCACCTGATCGCGGAAGGCCCGCCCTTCCATCCGATCCAGAACAGAGACCAGTTGCGTGATCGCATTCGGCCCAATCCGCGCCTCGGCTGCCGCGACCGGGACAAAGCCCCCGTCCATGGCCTCACGCCTCCTCGTCCATCTGCTGCTTGCCGCCGCCGCAGGCCGCGACCTCGGGCATCTTGAACGCGCGCCGCTCTTCCGCCCGCTCGGCCATCTGCGCCTTCACCGCCGCCCGCCGCTCCGCCGCCTTGGCGGCTTTGTCGGCGCTCGCCTCCCAATCCACCATCTGGGCGTCCGCGATGGTCCGCGTCTCGTCGAAGTGGAAATCCACCTTCCCCTTGGTCTGCGGCCCCCAATAGCCCGCCTTGCCAAGGTCATAGAAGGTGCGCCCCACCCCGGCCTTGAGAAACGCCTTCAGGCAGCCCAGCAGATAGCGCCGCCGGAACCCCGTCCCCCGCCACGGATAATGGAACAGCGCCTTGCGCATGTAAAAGCGGCGGTAATTCTTCATCACCCCATCCAGCAATTCCCCCCGCGTCAGGGCAGCAGGCTTCATGATGGGCGTGACGAAATTGTATTTGGAAAAGTCGAACACCTCCACCTGATCCTTGATTTCCTGAAACAGCGGGGTGAATGGCCACGGCGTGTACATCGACCAGTTGGCCAGATCGGGCTGCCAATCCCACGCCATCTGGAAGGTCTCTTCCAAGGTCTCCTTCGTCTCGTTGTCCAGCCCCACGATGAACTGCGCCTCGACAAAGATATCAGCCTCGCGCAGCAGGCGGATTGCCTCCTTGTTCTCGGCGACCGTGGTTTCCTTGTTGAACATGTCCAGCTTCAGCTGCGCCGCAGCCTCGGTCCCCAAGGACACATGCACCAGCCCCGCCTCGCGGTAGAACTTCAACAGATCGCGGTCGCGGTAGATATCCGTCACCCGCGTGTTGATCCCCCACGTCACCCGCTTGTTCAGGCCCCGGTCGATCAACTCCTGACAGAATTCCACGAACTTCTTCTTGTTGATGGTGGGCTCCTCATCGGCAAGGATGAAGAACCCTACCCCGTGATCCGTCACCAGCCGCTCGATCTCATCCGCCACTTTTTTCGGGTCGCGCACCCGGTAATCGCGCCAGAACTTCCACTGGCTGCAGAAGGAACAGGTGAAGGGACAGCCCCGCGCCATATTTGGGATCGCCACCTTCACGCCCAGCGGCACATAGATGTATTTCGACCAATCCAGGATCGACCAATCCGGATCAATCGCATCCAGATCCTTCACCGTGCTGGCGGCCTGCGTCGCGACGATCTCTTCCCCATCCCGGAAGGCCAGCCCCTTGATCCGCCGCCGATCCGCAGGCCAGCGGCCATCCCGCACCGCCTCCATCAGGTTGACAAGGATCTCCTCCCCCTCGCCCCGGACGATCACATCGACCCAAGGCGCCTCTTCCAGAACCTGCCGGAACATGAAGGTGGCATGGATACCGCCCAGCACGCGCAGCGCATCCGGCACCACCTCCTGCGCGATCTTCAGCACGCCCTCGGCCTCATAGATCGCGGGCGTGATCGCCGTCACGCCCACCACATCCGGGCGCAACTGCGCCAGTCGGGCGCGCAACTCCTCCGGCCCGATGTGATGCGTCATCGCATCGATGAAATGGATATCGTCGAACCCTGCCCGCCGCAGGTGCCCCGTCAGATAGGCCACCCAAGCCGGGGGCCAGTTGCCCGCGATCTCGGCTCCGCCGGAATGATAGTTCGGATGGACGAAAACGATCCGCATCTGTGCCTCCGCGCGACTGTCAATCGAAGTTGACATTTTCGCCGCAGGAAACCTTGACACAGGTCAAATCCGACCAAAAACAAATGGAGGAAACCGAACAGGACCGCCCATCAGGAAGGGGGCAATATGCACAAAAAACAGGGCCACAGCCCCGCCACGCCCGCCATCCGGTCGCAGGAAACGGCCCTATTCGCCGTCCTTGTTCAGAAGCCCGTATTTGCGCAGCTTCACGTAAAGCGATTGCCGCGACAGGCTTAGCATCTCGGCCGCCGCCACGCGGTTGTTGCGCGTCAGTTCCAGCGCCGTCTCGATGCACATCTTCTCGATCACATCGGTGGTTTCCGCCACGATGTCCTTCAAAGTGCTGGACCCCACAAGCTCCATCACATTGCGCACCCCGTCATCGGGCTGCCCGATGGGACGGCGCAACGTATCGGCCCTGCTCGCATCCCGGACCACAAGCGCAAGGATCGGATTGGGCCGATCATTCAGCCATGTCGCGGAAATCTCCACCGCGATCTGGCCCATGAAATCGGTCGTCAGCCGCGTCGCATAAAGCCGCAGCTGCCCGGTCCGCTTCACATTGTCCAGCAGCACTCGCAGGTCCACCGCCCCGCGCGCAAGGAAATCGGTCAGCGACCGGCCACGCACGGCGGCGATGTTGGCCGTATCCGTCAGGTTGAGGAAGGCTTCGTTGGCCGCACGGATATTGCCGTCACCATCGGCAAAGACGATGCCGTCCACGCCCTCATGGTACAGCCGCGCAAGGCTGTCGCCCAACTCATCCGTTGCCGCCATGCCCGCCTCAGACGTGTCAAGCTGGCACAGCAGCACCCGCTCGCCCGCCGCACGGAACACCGTCGGCGTCACGAAGACGCGCTTGCCTGACCGCTTGGCCATCAACTCGATCGGGACGGAACTTTCCGTCACCGCCAGATTGGCAAGGCTTTCCAGAAACTCGCCACGGCGGCGGCCCTCGAACTCCTGCGCGACGGCCACACCGATCAACTCGGTGCGCTGCCCGCCCAGAAGCTGCGCCGCAGCCGGGTTGATATCGGTGATTCTGCCCGACGACATCGACACCATCAGCACCGGATCGCGCATCACCTCCATGACGACGCGATAGCGCGTGTCCATCTCGCGCTGGGTCTCATAGTCCCGCTCCAGCGCAAGCTGCGCCTGCACCAGTTGCTGCTGCACCTCGGCGATGGGCCGCAGGTCACGGCCCAGCATCAGAAGGGACTCGTCCGATCCGATCCGATGCAGCGAATAGCGAACCGGGAACTCCCAGTTCGACTTGTCGGAATGGTTCAACTCCACCGCGACATCGCCATGGCGCGCGCCGTGCATCCCGTTGATCCGGGTTTCCAGCTTCTTCAGGCTTTCGGGGGCCAGCACATCCTTAAGTTGCGCGCCTTCCCAATCGGTCAGTTGTCCAAAGCTGCGGTGATGCGGGTTCACCAACACCGAAATGATGCGGCGCGCGGGGGACACAAGAAGGGCAATATCCGACGCTGTCGCAATGATCTCACTCAAGAGATCCGGCGCGATGAGCGGCAGCTTTCCGCCATTCAGCAAATGTCTTCCGTCGGTCGTCACACTCTGTCCGATCCTCGGCCGCCTAAGGCTCTGCGACCTCGAAAAAGGGTTAACTCGTTTCCAGTTCTGGCAACACACCCGACGCCACCCCTACCCGCTCAAGGGCAAGCGCAATGTCGTTCGTCGCCACATCGGCACCGGTCAACCGCATTACGTTTTCATCAGCCTCGGCCAAAGCGCCGCCGATGGCTACCTTCAGACGGCCGTCACTTGCTTCTTTAAGCGTTTTCACAAGTTTCCGGCAAATTTCAAGCCTGTCTTCGCAAGCAATCGAGATAAGCGCCCCGTCGAACGACCGCTCGGCCACATACTCGGCCAGTTCGGTGATCGAGGGGGCAATCTTCACTGACACGGAAATTCCCATCCGGCGCAGCCGACCGGCCAGCACCATGGCACCCAAAGTATGCTGTTCTCCCTGCGGCAGGATCAGAAGCAGGGTCGTCGCCTCGCCCACCGCCGCCGTATCGGCCGACCATCCGCTGCCGATCTCGCGCAGGATGGCCTGCAGCCGTGCCACGCCCATCGTGACCTGCGCGAAACTCACGCAATCGGTTTCCCAGGCCTCGCCCAGACGCCGCGCCACTTCCGGGATGTAGAGATCGGCCAGCATGGCCGCAGACACGCGCGCGCGACGCAACTCGGGCTTCAGCTCCTCGAAGGCAGCCGCATCCATCGACGACACCGCCAACATGAACCTGCTCAGCAGTTCTTCACGCAGCCCAGAGCCGTCCGCCGCGTCCTTCGCGACCAGTCGCGCAACGACCTCGGCAGCAAAGCGAGAAACACCGCCCTGCGAGCCTTCGGCCAGATGCGCCGACCCCAGATGAACTTCATGCTGCATTTCCGGCTCCCGAAGCGCAGGGCAGCCCGCATACCAAGACGGATGATGCCAAGACGCTTCCCCTCAAGTTTCCCCCTTTGGTTCTAGATTGTCAAAGTAAATTGACACCCCTCTCCAAAAGAAAAAAATTCTAGACACCAAACACGGGTAAATCCGGTAAAAATGCCAATTTTTGTTGATTTTTTTCGGGGTAATGCCGTTTGGCACATCGACTCGACACGCCAAGCTCTGTATGTAAGTTTTAGTTGACACTATTGCCCTCCACGCTAACCTTTCCCAGCGAGGAGACGAAAGGAGCGGCGTCTACCGATGCACCCCGGAACAGCCAGAACACCGCGCAAGCGGCTCTACACCGAAGCAGAACGCGCCCGGCGTGACAGCACCCGCTGGACGCTGGTTCAGGGCCTTTTGGCCCCGGCTCAGTTCGTCGTCTTCGCGGTGTCGGTCGTGCTCGTGCTGCGCTTTCTGATGACGGGTGACGGCTACACCGCCGCGACCATCTCGATCCTCATCAAGACCGGCTTTCTCTACGTCATCATGGTGACCGGCGCGATCTGGGAGAAAGTCGTTTTCGGTCAATACCTTTTCGCCCCCGCCTTCTTCTGGGAGGACGTCTTTTCCTTCGCCGTCATCGCGCTCCACACCGCCTATCTCTGGGCGCTCTGGACAGGCGCGCTGACCCCCACGGAACTGATGTTCCTCGCCCTCGCCGCCTACGCCACCTACGTCATCAATGCAGGCCAATTCCTGTGGAAGCTCCGCATGGCGCGGCTGGATGCCGAGGCTGAGGCGATCGAGGAAAACCGCACCATGGCCGAGGTGGTCGCATGAGCCTCGACCTTCCCTCCACCGGCTGCCGCTCCACCCCCGTTCTCAAGGAACGCGGCCAGCGCGAGGTCTTCTGCGGCCTGACGGGAATCATCTGGCTGCACCGCAAGATGCAGGACGCCTTCTTCCTCGTCGTGGGCAGCCGCACCTGCGCGCATCTCCTGCAGGCCGCCGCCGGGGTGATGATCTTCGCCGAACCCCGCTTCGGCACCGCGATTCTCGAAGAAAAGGATCTCGCCGGTCTGGCGGACGCCAATGCAGAGCTTGACCGCGAGGTGGCCCGCCTGCTGGCCCGCCGCCCCGACATCAAGCAGCTCTTCCTCGTCGGCTCCTGCCCGTCCGAGGTGATCAAGCTTGATCTCGCCCGCGCCGCCGAACGGCTGTCCTCTGTCCATGCGCCCCATGTGCGGGTCTACAACTATTCCGGCTCGGGCATCGAGACGACCTTCACCCAAGGCGAAGACGCCTGCCTCGCCGCCATGGTCCCGACCCTGCCCGCCAGCACGGCGCGCGAACTCCTCATCGTCGGCGCCATGCCGGATGTGGTCGAAGATCAGTGCCTTGCCCTTCTGGCCGCGCTCGGCATCGGCCCCGTCCGCATGCTGCCCGCCCGTCGCGCAGGTGACCTGCCCGCCGTGGGCGCGAACACCGTCTTCGCCCTCGTCCAGCCCTTCCTCGGCGACACCCACGCCGCCCTGACCCGGCGCGGCGCGCGGCACCTGCCCGCGCCCTTCCCCTTCGGCGAAGAAGGCACCACCGCATGGCTGCGCGCCATCGCCGATGAATTCGGCGTCAGCCGCGACCTCTTCGAACAGGTCACCGCCGCCCCCCGCGCCCGGGCACAGAAAGCCATCGCCACCCAGTCGCAGGAACTGCAGGGCAAGTCGGTCTTCTTCTTCCCCGACAGCCAGCTCGAAATTCCCCTCGCCCGCTTCCTCACCCGCGAATGCGGCATGACAGCGATCGAGGTGGGCACGCCCTATCTGCATGAAGGCCTCGTCGGTCCCGATCTCGACCTGCTTCCGAAAGGCCCGGTCATCAGCGAAGGTCAGGACGTCGACAAGCAGCTCGACCGTCAGCGCGCCGCCCGGCCCGACCTCACGGTCTGCGGCCTTGGCCTTGCCAACCCGCTGGAGGCTGAGGGTTTCTCCACCAAATGGGCCATCGAACTGGTCTTCACCCCCGTCCATTTCTACGAACAGGCCGGTGATCTGGCGGGGCTCTTCTCGCGCCCGCTGCGCCGCCGCGCCCTCCTCAGGAAGGAGGCCGCCGAATGAAGCTCACCCTCTGGACCTATGAAGGCCCGCCCCATGTGGGGGCGATGCGCGTGGCGACCGGAATGAAGGGGCTGCATTACGTGCTGCACGCCCCGCAGGGCGACACCTATGCCGATCTGTTGTTCACCATGATCGAACGGCGCAACCACCGCCCGCCGGTCACCTTCACCACCTTTCAGGCGCGCGACCTTGGCGCGGACACGGCCAACCTGTTCAAGGACAGCGCGCGCGACGCCTATGCCCGCTTCCAGCCGCAGGCGATGATCGTCGGCGCCTCCTGCACCGCCGAACTGATCCAGGACGATCCCGGCGGTCTGGCCGAGGCGCTCGGCCTGCCCATCCCCGTGATCCCGCTGGAACTCCCCTCCTACCAGCGGAAAGAGAATTTCGGCGCGGACGAAACCTTCTTCCAGATCGTCAAGGCACTGGCCAAGCCGATGCCGCGGACCGAAGCCATCACCTGCAACATCCTTGGCGCGACGGCGCTCGGTTTCCGCCACCGCGATGACGTGGCCGAAGTGACGAAACTGCTGGGCCTGATGGGCATCTCCGTCAATGTCGCGGCCCCGATGGGGTCCTCGCCCGCAGACATCGCCCGCATGGGTCAGGCACATTTCAATGTGCTCCTCTACCCCGAAACGGGCGAAACCGCCGCGCGCCACCTCGAACGCGCCTGTGGTCAGCCCTACACCAAGATCGTTCCCATCGGCGTCGGCGCGACCCGCGATTTCCTGCATGAAGTCAGCGGGATAACGGGCTTGTCTCCGAAAGTGGATGAAAGCGGCCTGCGCCTACCCTGGTGGTCCGCATCGGTGGATTCGACCTACCTCACCGGCAAGCGCGTCTACATCTTCGGCGATGCCACCCACGTAATGGCCGCCGCCCGCATCGCCGCGACCGAGATCGGGTTCGAGGTCTGCGGCATGGGCTGCTTCAACCGCGAATTCGCCCGCCCCCTGCGTGCCGCGGCCAAAGCCTATGGCGTCGATCCCCTGATCACCGACGACTATCTGGAGGTAGAGGCCGAAATCGCCCGCCTGCAGCCCGAACTGATCCTCGGTACGCAGATGGAACGCCATATCGGCAAACGCCTCGGCATCCCCTGCGCCGTCATCTCGGCCCCGGTCCATGTGCAGGACTTCCCCGCCCGCTATTCGCCCCAGATGGGGTTCGAAGGCGCGAATGTGATCTTCGACACATGGATCCACCCCCTCGTCATGGGGCTGGAAGAACACCTCCTCACCATGTTCCGCGAAGATTTCGAATTCCACGACGACGCCGGGGCCAGCCATCACGGCGGCAAGGCCGTCGCGCGGACCGAGGCCGATGAGGCAGAGGGCTTTGCCCCCTCCGCAGGAAACCTTCAGGCAGAGGATGAACAGGCCTCGGTCCCTGTCGTCACCCCCTCGGGCGAGGTGATCTGGCTGCCCGATGCCGAACGCGAATTGAAGAAGATCCCCTTCTTCGTGCGCGGCAAGGCCAAGCGCAACACCGAGAAATACGCCGCCGACCGTGGCGTGACCAAGATCAGCGTCGACACACTCTACGAGGCCAAGGCCCATTATGCGCGATGACCGCTTCGCATCGCCGGACCTGACGGCCGCGCCCAAGCGGGGCGACGGTGTCTATCGTTTCGTCATCGTCACGCTCGACGCCCATGCCGCAGGCCCCGCCGCCCGCGTGGCACCCGCGCTTGCCAAGGATTTTCCGGGGATCGAGGTCTCCATCCACGCCGCCGCCGAATGGGCCGAAAACCCCGCCGCGCTGGCCCGCGCCAAGGCCGCGATCCGCGCCGCCGATATCGTCGTGGCCAATCTTCTCTTCATCGAAGAGCACATCACCGCCATCATCGATGATCTGCGCGCCGTGCGCGACGACCTCGACGCCTTTGTCGGCGTCATCGCCGATCCGCAAATCGTCAAGATGACGAAGATGGGCGATCTGGACATGGGGAAGCCCGCCTCGGCCGCCATGCAGCTTTTGAAAAAGCTGCGCGGGTCGGGCGCCCCCTCCGGGTCTTCGGGCGAAAAGCAGATGAAGATGCTGCGCCGCCTGCCCAAGATCCTCCGCTTCCTGCCCGGCAAGGCGCAGGACCTGCGGGCGTGGTTCCTGTCCATGCAATACTGGCTGGGCGGGTCCGACAACAACATCGAAGAGATGATCCGCTACCTCGTCTCGCGCTACTCGGCCAACCGCGATTGGAAAGCGGTTTCGGCCAAACCTCCGGTCGATTATCCGGATGTCGGGCTCTACCACCCCGACCTTCCGGCACGCATCACCACCAATGTGGCGGACCTCCCCCGCCCGGCGGGTGCGGTGTCGACCGTGGGGCTTCTCATGCTGCGGTCCTATATCCTCGCCTCGGATACCGCGCATTACGACGCCGTGATCCGGGCCTTCGAGGCAAAGGGGATCGCCGTCCTGCCCGCCTTCGCAGGTGGTCTCGACGGCCGCCCCGCGATCGACGCCTTCTTCAAGGGGCGCTGCGACGCGATGGTCTCGCTGACCGGCTTCTCCCTCGTCGGCGGACCCGCCTATAACGACAGCCCCGCCGCCGTGGCCGCGCTGGAAGACCTGGACGTCCCCTACATCGCCGCCCACCCGCTGGAATTCCAGACGCTGGGGCAATGGGGGGCCTCGGGCGGCGGCCTCGGCCCCGTCGAAACCACCATGCTCATCGCCCTGCCGGAAATCGACGGCGCAACGAACCCTACCGTCTTTGCTGGCCGCCACGATCTGAACGGCTGCGCGGGCTGCTTCAAGAACTGCCGCGCCGCCTCAGAAGAGGCCATCACCACCCGCGCCATGGCCCCCTGCTATGAACGCATCGACGCCTTGGCCGACAAGACCGCCCGCCTCGCCACCCTGCGCCGCTCGCAAGTGGCTAACCGCAAGGTCGCCGTCGTCCTTTACGGCTTCCCCCCGAACGCGGGCGCGGCAGGCACTGCCGCTTATCTCGGCGTTTTTGAGAGCCTCTTCAACACGCTCCACGCGATGAAGGCCGAAGGCTACGACCTCACGCCCCCCGCCACGCTGGAAGACCTTCGCGAGGCGGTGATGGGCGGCTCGGCCCGCCTCTATGGCCAGCCCGCCAATGTCCACACCATCATCCCCGCCGCCGAAGTGGTCGCGAAATCCCGCTGGCTGTCGGATGTCGAACGCGTCTGGGGCCCCGCACCGGGCCGCCTTCAGACCGACGGGCGCGGCGTCATGGTCCTTGGCGCACAATTCGGCAAGGTCTTCATCGGCCTCCAGCCCGTCTTCGGTTATGAGGGCGATCCGATGCGCCTTCTCTTCGAAAAGGGCTTCGCGCCGACCCATGCGATGACGACCTTCTACCGCTGGCTGCGCGATGATTTCGGCGCGGATGTGCTGCTCCATTTCGGGATGCATGGCTCGCTGGAATTCATGCCGGGCAAACAGGCCGGCGTGTCCGAGACCTGCTGGCCCGACCGGCTGATCGGCAACATGCCGAATGTCTATCTCTACGCCTCCAACAACCCGTCCGAAGCGACGCTGGCCAAGCGCCGCTCCAACGCCGTCACCATCACCCACCTGACCCCGCCCTTGGCCCAATCCGGCCTCTACAAGGGTTTGCAGGACCTCAAGGATTCCCTCTCCCGCTGGCGCGCAGCCGCCGATGACGCGCCCGACCGCGCCGATCTTTGGGCGCTGATCGTCGAACAGGCCCGCGCGGTGGACCTCGACTCGACCGACCCCGGCAAACTCTGGGTCAAGCTTCTGGAAACCGAAGGCGCGCTGATCCCCGACGGGCTCCACGTCCTTGGCCGCCCGATGGGCGCGCAGGAACGCCGCGACTACATCGACCTCATCGGCGCCACCGGGGCCGAGGCTCAGGCGCTGGATGCCAAGCTGCAAGCCCAGACCGAAATTCCCGCGATCCTCCGCGCCCTTGGCGGCCATTTCACCAGCCCCGTCCCGGGCGGCGACCTGATCCGCTCGACCGATATCCTGCCCACGGGCCGCAACATCCACGCCTTCGACCCGTTCCGCATGCCCACCGCCTTCGCCCTGAAGGACGGCGCCAATCAGGCCCAGCGCCTGCTCGACACCCACCCGACGCTGCCGCGCAGCGTGGCCCTCGTCCTTTGGGGATCGGACAACATCAAATCCGACGGCGGCCCGCTGTCCCAGGCCCTCGCCCTGATGGGCGCGCGCCCCCGCTTCGATCATTACGGCCGCCTCTGCGGCGCGGACCTCATCCCGCTTGCCGAACTCGGCCGCCCGCGGATCGACGTGGTGATGACACTCTCGGGCATCTTCCGCGACCTGCTGCCCCTGCAAACCCGCATGCTGGCCGAAGCCGCTTGGAAGGCCGCCGTGGCCGAAGAACCGCTGTCCCAGAACTTCATCCGCGCCCATGCGCTGGCCTATGCCGATGAAATGGGCGTGGACATGGAAACCGCCTCCCTCCGCGTCTTTTCCAATGCCGAAGGGGCTTACGGGTCCAACGTCAACATCATGGTCGGGTCCTCCGCCTTCGGCGAGGAAGACGAACTCGCCGATGCCTACGAAAACCGCAAATCCTTCGCCTATGGCCGGAACGGCAAGCCCGTCCAGAACGCGGCCCTGCTGCAGAAAACGCTCAAGGACGTGGACCTCGCCTATCAGAACCTCGAAAGCGTGGAACTGGGCGTCACCACGGTGGACCAGTATTTCGACACGCTGGGCGGCATCGCCCGCGCGGTGAAACGCGCGCGCGGCGGGCAGGAAACCCCGGTCTATATCGGCGACCAGACTCGCGGCGGCGGCACGGTCCGCACGCTGAAGGATCAGATCGCGCTGGAAACCCGGTCGCGCAGCCTGAACCCCAAGTATTTCGAAGGCCTTCTCCGCCACGGCGACGAAGGAGTCCGCCAGATCGAGGCGCAGGTCTCCAACACCTTCGGCTGGTCGGCCACCACTGCGCAGGTCGACCCGTGGGTCTATCAGCGCCTGTCGGAAACCTTCGTGCTGGACGAGGCGATGCGCCGCCGTCTGGCCGCCCTCAACCCCGAAGCCTCTTCCCGCATGGCCCAGCGCCTGCTCGAGGCGTCGGATCGCAACTATTGGCAACCCGATGCCGACACGCTCGCCGCGCTGCAACGCGCAGCAGACGAGCTTGAGGATCGACTGGAAGGGATCGCGGCGGAATGACCCAAGCGCGCACCCCCTCCTCCGAAAAGAAGGAAGATCAGGCATGAGCCCGAGAGACGAAATCCCGTTGCTGCGTGGTCAGGATGGCGAAGGCTCGGTGCAGGTGCATCAGGACTCCGCGCTCAAGATCGAAGGGGCCAAGGTCTTTTCCGTCTATGGCAAGGGCGGGATCGGCAAATCGACGACCTCGTCGAACCTCTCCGCCGCCTTCTCGGTGATGGGCAAGCGCGTGCTGCAGATCGGCTGCGATCCCAAGCATGACAGCACCTTCACCCTGACGGGCCGCCTGCAGCCCACGGTCATCGACATCCTGAAGGACGTCGATTTCCACGCCGAGGAACTGCGCCCCGAGGATTACGTCGCCACCGGCTGGAACGGCGTGAAATGCGTCGAGGCGGGCGGACCACCCGCAGGCACCGGCTGCGGCGGCTATGTCGTGGGCCAGACGGTGAAACTGCTGAAACAGCACCACCTCTTGGAAGACACCGATGTGGTGATCTTTGACGTGCTGGGCGACGTGGTCTGCGGCGGCTTCGCAGCCCCCCTGCAACACGCCGACCGCGCCGTGATCGTCACCGCCAACGACTTCGACAGCATCTACGCGATGAACCGCATCATCGCCGCCGTTCAGGCCAAATCGGGCAACTACAAGGTGCAGCTTGCGGGCTGCGTCGCCAACCGCTCGCGCGAAACAGACGAGGTGGACCGCTACTGCGCCCGCGTGGGTTTCAACCGCCTCGCCCATATGCCCGATATCGACGCCATCCGTCGCTCGCGCCTCAAGAAGAAGACGCTGTTCGAGATGGATGACGAACAGGACATCGTCACCGCCCGCGCCGAATATCTGCGGCTGGCCGAAACGCTCTGGCGGTCGGTCGGCGGCCCCGGATCGACCCCCGATCCCCTGCCCGACCGCGACATTTTCGAACTTCTGGGATTTGACTGAGAATGCAGGACTATTCCGCCACGCTCTCCCGCGTCGAAGACTATTTCGACCGCAGCGCCACCAAGGTGTGGGAGCGCCTGACCTCTGACGCCCCCGTCAGCCGCATCCGCCAGACCGTGCGCGAAGGCCGCGACCGGATGCGCGCGATCATGCTGTCGCGCCTTCCCGCCGACCTGACGGGCGCACGGGTGCTGGATGCAGGCTGCGGCACGGGACTGATGACGGCGGAGCTTGCGGCACGTGGGGCCGATGTGGTGGCGGTGGACATCTCGCCCCAACTCATCGCCATCGCCGAACAGCGCCTGACCGATGACCTGCGCCCCCGCGTGACCTTCGCCGCGGGCGACATGACCAGCACGACGCATGGCCATTTCGACTTCGTCATGGCGATGGACAGCCTGATCTACTACCGCACCCCCGACATCGCGGCGGCGCTGCGCAAACTCGCCGACCGCACGTCGGGCCACATCACCTTCACCGTTGCGCCGCGCACGCCCTTCCTGATGACCTTTTTCACCATCGGCAAGGCCTTCCCCCGTGCCGACCGGTCGCCCACCATGATCCCGCAGGACTGGCGCGCCATCGCCCGCCACGCGGGCGGTTCGGTGGCAAAGGTCGAACGCGTCAGCCGCGGCTTCTACATTTCCGAATGTCTGGAGTATCGCGCATGATCCTCCGGAAGAAAGACCTGCAGAAGTTCACCGCGGGCTGGCTTCCCTTCGCGGATGTCTCCTCCGAAGGCCTGCCCTTGGCGCAACTCCTGCGGCTGTCGCTCTTTCAGGTGTCGGTCGGCATGGCGCAGGTGCTGCTTCTGGGCACCCTGAACCGCGTGATGATCGTCGAACTGTCGGTCCCCGCCATGATCGTGGCGGCGATGATCGCCATCCCGGTGCTTGTCGCGCCCTTCCGCGCCCTGCTCGGCCACCGCTCCGACACCTACCGCTCGGCGCTGGGGTGGAAGCGCGTCCCCTATCTCTGGTTCGGCTCGCTCTGGCAGATGGGCGGGCTTGCCGTCATGCCCTTCGCGCTGCTGGTCCTCTCCGGCGATCGCACCTTCGAGGTGCCCTTCGCGGGCGAAGTGCTCGCCGCCATCGCCTTCCTGATGACCGGCCTCGGCATGCACATGACCCAGACCGCCGGTCTGGCACTGGCCTCCGACCGCGCCAGCGACGACACCCGCCCCCGCGTCGTGGCCCTTCTCTACGTGGCCAACCTCCTCGGCATGGGCATCTCGGCGCTGGCCATCGGCTGGCTCCTGCAGAACTTCGACCCGCTCACGCTGGTCAAGGTCGTCCAAGGCTGCGCCCTCGCCACGCTGCTCCTCAACCTCGTCGCGCTGTGGAAGCAGGAACAATTCCGCCCAATGTCCAAAGCCCAGCGTGAGGAACCCCGCCCCCGCTTTGCCGATGCATGGGCCGATCTGATGGCGGGCGGCACGGCGGGGCGTCTTCTGGTCGTCGTCGTCCTCGGCACCCTTGGCTTCACCATGCAGGACGTGCTGCTAGAGCCCTACGGGGGCGAGATCCTCGGCCTCTCCGTCTCGCAGACCACCTTCCTCACCGCCATGTCGGCACTTGGCGCGCTGACGGGCTTCATCATCGCCGCGCGCTGGCTTTCGCGCGGGGTCGATCCCTACCGTCTTGCGGCACGCGGCATTCTTGCGGGCATCGCGGCCTTCTCCGCCGTGATCTTCGCCGCCCCTCTGAATTCCACCGCGCTCTTCTTCGCCGGCGCGGGCCTCATCGGCTTCGGCGGCGGCCTCTTCGCCATCGCCACGCTCACCGTCGCGATGACCATGCCGGTGGGCACCCTTGCCGGGGCGGGCATCGCGCTGGGCGCATGGGGCGCGGCACAGGCCACGGCACAGGGCCTGTCGATCCTTATGGGCGGAACCATCCGCGACGTGGTGGGCCATCTGGCCGAATCCGGCATCCTCGGCACCGGACTGTCCGACCCGTCGCTGGGCTATTCCTTCGTCTATCACCTCGAAATCGGGCTGCTCTTCGCAACCCTCGTCGCCCTCGGACCTCTCGTCCGGCTGCGGCCTCTGCACGACTCGAACGACCTGTCTTCCGGCGATGCGCGCCTGCGCCTTGCCGAATTCCCAACCTGACCCCGGAGGACCACGAACATGGTAGGTGTCAACTTCTTTGGAAACTTCGATCTGGCAAGCCTGTCGATCTGGCTCTTCTGGGGCTTCTTCGCGTTGCTGATCTACTATCTGCAGACCGAAAACATGCGCGAAGGCTATCCGCTGGAGATGGAGGACGGCTCGCCCGCCCCGAACCAGGGCCCCTTCCCGGTGCCGAAGCCCAAGACCTTCAAACTGCCGCATGGCAAGGGCGAAGTGACCGTGCCCTCCGCCGCGAACGAGGCAGCCCACCGCCGCACCGATCTGGCTCTGGCCCGCACCGCCGTCTCCGAAGGCTTCCCCCATGCTCCGACCGGCAACCCTCTGGCCGATGGTGTCGGCCCCGCCTCTTGGGTGCCGCGCCGCGACGAGCCGGAACTTGACGGCCACGGCCATGCCAAGATCGTCCCGATGGGACAGGCCAAGGGCTTCGTCATCAGCGCCGGGCGCGACCCGCGCGGTCTGCCCGTGCAGGCCGCCGATCTGGAAGTCGTGGGCCGCGTCTCCGACATGTGGGTCGACGCCCCCGAACAGCTCGTCCGCTATCTGGAGATCGAGTTGAACGACGGCGGCAAGCGGCTGGTGCCGATGACGCTGGCCCGCATCTGGCAGGACCGTGTCCGCGTCCGGGCACTGGCTTCGGACAGCTTCGCAGGCATTCCGCAGACCAAATCCCTCACCACCGTGACGAAGCTCGAGGAAGACAAGATCTCGGGCTACGTGGCCGGGGGTTGGATGTACGACGCCGACAAGCGCAAGCACGGCTTCTGATGAAAAGGGGGGCGGCCTGCGCCCGGGCCGCCCCGTCTTACCCCAGCTCACGGAGGGTCTGAACGATGTCAGACCATGATGATTTCGCCTTCGACGTGGCCCCGGGCATTCCCGCGCCACTTCCCAAAGGGGAAGAGGTCCTCTGGCAGGGCCGTCCCGACACCTCCGCCCTCGCGAGAGAGGCTTTCAAGATCCGCTGGATCGCCGGTTACATGGCGCTGATCGTGCTGTGGAAGGCTGGCGCCGGTTTCGTCGATGGCGGCCTCGCCCTCGCCGTTCTGCGCGGTGTGCCCTATGTCGTCCTCGCCCTCGCCGCCGTCGCGGTGGTCTGGGTCCTCGCTTGGGCACAGGCGCGGGCGACGGTCTACACCATCACCTCGGCCCGCGTCCTGATGAAGATCGGCGCCGCCCTTTCGGTGACCTACAACATCCCCTTCGCACAGGTCGCCACCGCGCGCCTCGACCTCAAGTCGAGTGGCACCGGCACCGTCGCCCTTGAAACGATGGGCGATACCCGGCTCGCCTTCCTCGCGATTTGGCCGCATCTGCGCCCGGGCCGCCTGAAGAAGACGGAACCCGCCCTGCGCTGCATCCCCGATGCCGAACGCGTGGCGAAACTCTTGGCCGAAGCCGCCGAAGCCCGCCTCGCCATCCCGCGCATCAGCCGCATCGACGCGGCGATGGGCGATGCCGTGGCCGCGGAGTGAAAGGGACAATCATGCAAACCCGTCAACCCGCCCTGCACAACCAGAAAAGCGAGATGATCCCAACCGCCCTCCTGCGCGCCATGTTCGCGCTGGCGGTGACCACGCTCGCCATCACAACGGCCGCCGTCGTCTCGGACCGCCCCACCGTGGGCCAGCCGAAACCGTCGGAGGTCGTCGAAAGCCGCGCGATCATCCTTCAGGGCCTCGATGCGCAGGCCGTGAAGGTGCTCAACCCCGACGGCACGCTTCTCGCGGACCTGCCGCATGGCGGCTTCATCACCGTGATCCAGAACGCCATGGCGCGCGAGCGTCTCACCCACCGGGTCGAAGGGAACCCGCCCATCAACATCGTCCGCTACGCCAATGGCCGTCTCGTCGCCGAAGACCCCGCAACGGGTTGGAGCGCCGAGCTCTACGCCTTTGGTGCCGACAATAAAGCCGCGTTTGAACGGCTGCTTGATCAATAAGGGAACCGAAACATGGGACTTTTGACCAGAGAGAAAGAACAGGTGCCTTGCACCGTCGAGGTGAGTCATCGCTTCGAAAGCCTGCACGCACATGTGCGTTTCAACAACGGCGCCGTGGTCCATCCCGGTGACGAGGTTCTCGTCCACGGCACGCCCGTCATGGCGGCCTATGGCGAGGTCGTCATCGAAGACCGCACCGCCACGATCACCCGCGCAAGCTGGCTTGAACGCCAATGGACCCGCCTCACCGGCGATCTGGAGTTCATGGAGCTGTGCGAATTCTCCTTCTCTGAAGAGGTGACGCTGTGAACGCCCACGCTCAACCGCAGCACGACACGACCCACGGCGAGCTGCACGCCGAAATGTCCGACGCCTTCGACACCACCGCGATGGCGACCGAGACGACGCTTCTCAACCCGCGCTTCTACACCACCGATTTCGACGAGATGGACCGCATCGACGTCAGCCCCGTGCGCGCGGAATGGGACAAGCTTCTGGAACAGATGAAGTCCGACCCGAACAAGGGCCACTTCAAGAAGAACGCCGATTGGGACAAGGTCGATTGGCAGGGCATGGACCCCGCCCTGCGGGTGGAGTTCATCGATTTCCTCGTGTCCTCCTGCACCGCCGAATTCTCCGGCTGCGTGCTCTACAAGGAAATGAAGCGGCGCGGCACCAACCCCGACATCTGCGAGCTGTTCAGCTACATGTCCCGCGACGAGGCCCGCCACGCGGGCTTCATCAACGACGCCCTGCGCGAGGCGGGGGTGGCCGTCAACCTCGGCTTCCTGACCAAGGCCAAGAAATACACCTACTTCCGGCCGAAGTTCATCTACTACGCCACCTACCTGTCGGAAAAGATCGGCTACGCCCGCTACATCACCATCTACCGGCACCTTGAGGCGCATCCCGAACACCGCTTCCACCCGATCTTCAAGTGGTTCCGGGAATGGTGCAACGACGAGTTCAGCCATGGCGAGGCCTTCGCCCTCCTCATGCGCACCGATCCGAAGCTGACCCAGTCCTTCGCCAACAAGCTCTGGATCCGCTTCTTCCTGACGGCCGTCTATTCCACCATGTGGGTGCGCGACCATGCCCGTGTCGATTTCCACAACGCCCTCGGCGTGGACATCGACTGGTATGACCAAGAGGTCTATCGCAAGACCTCCATCATCGCGCGGCAGGTCTTCCCGGTCGAACTCGACATCGACCACCCGCGCTGGATCCCCGGCCTGCGCCGCATGGATCAGGCCATGCGCGACATGGACAGCGCCAAGCGCAAGGGCGGCATCGCAGGCTGGATCGGGCACAAGACCGCCTCGGCCCGCGCCATGCTTGCCTTCGCGGGTCTCTACCTGATCCCGGTCAAGCACATGACGCCCCCGGCCAATGTCCGGCTGGAGCCGTCCTTTTGACCCCCAAACAAGCATATCGCCGCGCAAGCGGTGATTGCGGCGGCGGGATGGGCGCGTCCCACCGCCCGGCGCGGTCCCCCTCAGAAGGGGGGGGCCGCGCATGAATTCCCCGTGGATCGCCGCCGTCGCGGCCCTGTTCCTGTGGTGGTTCTCGACCGGCATCATCCTGTGGCGCGTCAAGCATGCCGACAGGGAAGGCCGCGACGCCCATCTGTGGAACGTGATCCTCGGTCTGCCCCTGCTGCTCGGCGGCTTCGTCGCCCTGCGCCACACCCTGCAGGACGGCACCCCGACCGGCGCCTTCGTCGCCTTCGTGGCGGCGCTGGCCATCTGGGGCTGGCTGGAACTGGCCTTCCTCTCGGGCATCATAGCAGGCCCCAACACCAGCCCCTGCCCGCCCTACGCGCCCCTCTGGGAACGCTTCTTCCGCGCTGTCGGCACGATCCTGTGGCACGAACTGGCCCTCATGGGCACGCTGGGCGTCATCGCCCAGATCAGCGAAGGCGCAACCAACCGCTTCGCCCTCTGGACCTTCGCGATCCTGTTCTTCGCCCGCATCTCGGCCAAGCTGAACCTCTTCTTCGGCGTGCCGCGCATCCATACCGAATTCCTGCCCCGGCCCTTGGCGCATCTGTCCAGCCATTTCCGCCGCGCCTCCATGAATGCCTTCTTCCCGGCCTCCGTGACCGCCCTCTCCTTCGCCAGCGCCTGTTTCCTCGAACGGCTCTGGTCCGCCCAGACCGACGGCCAAGTGATCGGCTACACGCTCCTTTCCGCGCTTACCCTGCTCGCCCTCCTTGAACACTGGTTCATGGTGGTCCCGCTCCCCGACCAGAAACTCTGGCGCTGGATGCTTCCCGCCCAGCGACCCGACATGACGACAGCCAAGACAACGGGCCTCACAAGACCCGACCAGCCACTGACAGTGAGGAAGTGATCCCCATGGACTTCGACGCAATCTTCCAGGACCAGCTCGACACGCTCAAGGCCGAAGGCAATTACCGCGTCTTCGCCGATCTTGAACGTCGCTGCGGCTCCTTCCCCAAGGCTGCAAACCACAAAGACGGCAAGGTGCGCGACGTCACGGTCTGGTGCTCGAACGATTATCTTGGCATGGGCCAGAACGCGACCGTCGTGAAGGCGATGGTCGAGGCGGTGCAGACCTGCGGCACGGGCGCGGGCGGCACGCGCAACATCTCGGGCACCAACCATCACCACCTGCTCTTGGAACGCGAACTCGCCGACCTGCACGGCAAGGAAGCGGCACTTCTCTTCACCTCGGGCTACGTTTCGAACTGGGCCGCCCTCTCCACCCTCGGCGCGCGCATCCCCAATGCGGTGATCCTGTCGGACGAGAAAAACCACGCCTCCATGATCGAAGGCATCCGCCATTCCCGCGCCGACAAGGTGCTGTGGAAGCACAACGACTGGCGCGACCTTGACCGCAAGCTTCACGCCGTGGGCGACCGGCCCAAGATCGTGGCGTTTGAATCCGTCTATTCCATGGATGGCGACATCGCGCCCATCCGTGAAATCGTCGAGGTCTGCGAAGCCCACGGCGCGCTGTCCTATATCGACGAGGTTCATGCCGTGGGCATGTACGGCCCCCATGGCGGCGGCGTGACCGAGGAACTCGGCCTCGCCCACCGCATCGACCTGATCGAAGGCACGCTGGGCAAGGCCTTCGGCTGCGTCGGCGGCTATATCACCGGATCGGACGCGCTTTGCGATTTCGTGCGCAGCTTCGCCTCGGGCTTCATCTTCACCACCGCCCTGCCCCCCGCCGTCGCAGCCGCCGCCGCCGCCTCGATCCGCCATCTGAAGCAGTCGGACGAAGAACGCCGCGCGCAAAAGGCCAACGTGGCCAAGCTGCGCGCCCGACTCGACCGCGCGGGCATCCCGCATCTGGCCAATGACAGCCACATCATCCCCGTGATGATCGGCGATCCGGTGAAATGCCGCATGATCTCCAACATCCTGATGGATGACTGGGGCATCTATGTGCAGCCGATCAACTATCCCACCGTCCCCAAGGGCACGGAACGGCTGCGCATCACTCCCGGCCCGCTGCATTCGGACGCCGATATCGACCACCTCGTGACCGCACTTGCCTCCCTCTGGCAGCGCTGCGCCGTGGCGCACGCGGTGGCATAGGCGAAAATCATCACAACGCCATCACGAAGACTTGCCAGACAGTCCGGGCGAACCACATTAGAGTGCGCCGAGAAACCGGGAGGATCCCCATGAAGACCAGACTTACTGCCCTTGCCGTCCTTTCCACCGTCCTCGCTGCCCCCGCCTTTGCAGCAGGTGACGCCGAAGCGGGCGCCAAGGTGTTCAACAAGTGCCAGACCTGCCACGTCGTCGCCAATGAGGCGGGCGAAGTGCTGGCTGGCAAGAATGCGAAGACCGGCCCGAACCTCTACGGCGTCGTGGGGCGCGCTGCGGGCACCTATCCGGAATTCAAGTATGGCGAGTCCATCGTCGCCCTCGGCGCCGGCGGCTATACTTGGACCGAGGCCGATCTGGCCGTCTACCTCGCCGACCCGGCAAAGTTCCTGAAGGAAAAGCTGGGCGACGACAAGGCGAAGTCCAAGATGGTCTTCAAGCTGAAGGATGAGGCGGAAGCCGCCAACGTGGCCGCCTTCCTCGCCTCCTTCTCCGCCGCTCCGGCCGCCGAAGGCGAGGCCGCACCGGCCGAAGGCGAAGCGACCAACTGATCCGTCCTGACGGACGGAAGAAGGCCCGTCTGCCCCTTGGCAGGCGGGCCTTTTTCTTTGTCGCGCGCGGCACCGTCCGGCCGATGGACCCTTGCCAAAGGGTCACCCCACCGCGCGCTGCGTGCCCACAGTTTGCTGCACAAAAGGCGGCACAAAACAGGGCACAGCCGATGCATGGCCTCGACCGCCCCGCCGCAGTGCGTGCTTTACCGAAATCTCACCCGACCGTGCGCTGCGTGGCCACAGTTTGCTGCACAGTTTGCAGCACAAAACAGGGCACAGCCGATGCGCGGCCCTAGCCGCTAGACCGACACCGTCGCCCGCAGCGTATCCTGCGACAGTTCCGCCTTCGTCCCCTGCAACGCCACCGCCCCGCGCTTAAGGACGTAGAACCGGTCCGCCAGCCCATAGGCGAAGTCAAAATACTGTTCCACCAATATGATAGCCATGTCACCCTTGCCCCGCAGATAGGAAATCACCCGTCCAATCTGCTGGATGATATTGGGCTGGATGCCCTCTGTCGGCTCGTCCAGCAGCAGCACGCGCGGCTTCATGATCATCGCCCGCGCGATGGCCAATTGCTGCTGCTGCCCCCCGGAAAGATCCCCCCCCCGCCGATGCCCCATATCCTTAAGCACCGGGAAAAGCTCATAAATTTCATCCGGAATGCGGTGCTCCGACTTCGGCAGCAGGGCAAACGCCGTCTCCATGTTCTCGGTCACGGTCAGCAGCGGAAAGATCATCCGCCCCTGCGGCACCACCGCCAACCCCCGCTGCGCCATGCCCTGCGGCGGCACCTTCGGCACCTCTTCCCCGGCAAGGAAAAGCTTGCCCCCCGACCGCGGATGCGTTCCCGCCAAGGCCTTGAGAAGAGAGGTTTTTCCGACCCCATTCGTGCCCATCACGCAGGTCACCTCACCCGCCTTGGCCTCCATGTCGATGCCATAAAGGATCTGCGACCCGCCGTAATGCAGCGTCAGCCCTTCGGTCCTGATCATCACCCGCGCCCCAGATAGACTTCGATAACCTGTTGATTTTTCGTGACATGATCCAGCGACCCTTCCGCAAGAACCGCCCCTTCATGCAGCACCGTCACCTTGCAGTTCAGCCGCCGGACGAATTCCATGTCATGCTCCACCACCACCACCGCGCGGGTTTTTGCCATTTCCACCAAGAGGTTGGTCGTGTGCTCCCGCTCTGCCAAGGTCATGCCCGCCGCCGGTTCATCCACCAAGAGCAGCCGCGGCTCCTGCGCCAGAAGCATGCCGATCTCCAGCCATTGCTTCTGCCCGTGGGACAACTCCCCTGCCTTGCGCGGTAACTGATCGGCCAGCCCCACCTCCTGCGCCAAGGCATCCACCTTGGCGCGATCCTGTGGCCCTTCCTTCCAGAACAGCACGCGCCACGGCGCTCGATGCGCCTTCAGCGCCATGGTCAGGTTCTCGGCGACCGACTGATCTTCGAACACGGTCGGCCGCTGAAACTTCCGCCCCACGCCGATCCGCGCGATCTCCGCCTCAGTCAAGGATAGAAGGGAAACCGAACGTTCCCCGAAGGTTACCGATCCCGCATCTGGCCGCGTCTTGCCCGTGACGATGTCCATAAAGGTGGTCTTTCCCGCGCCGTTTGGCCCGATGATGGCCCGCAATTCCTGCGCACCGATGGAGAAGGACAGGTTGTTGATCGCGCGGAACCCGTCGAATGTGACCGACACGCCCGACACTTCCAGAAGCGCGCTCATTTCATCGCCTCCTTCTCCTGCAGGGAACTGTCATCCGGGCCCAGCGCCGCCCCCTTCCGGTCAGGGCTACGCCGCCCCTGCCACAAGTCGAACAGACCGCCGATCCCCTTCGGCGCGAAAAGCGTGACGGCCACGAAGGACAGACCCAGCAGCACCAGCCACCAATCCACCCAGTTGATCGTGTAGAACCCCAGCGGGATCGACGGTGCCCGCCCCCCCGTGAACCAAGACGACAGCAGCGACACGAAGGCCGCCCCGATCACTGCACCATAAAGCCGCCCCCGCCCGCCGATGGCCACCCAGACCGCCAGATAGATGGACGCGATGGGGGCCAATTCCGCCGGGTTGATGATCCCCGCCTGCGGATAGTAAAGCGCCCCGGCAATCGCCGCGATCACCGCCGTCAGGGTAAAGACGAAAAGCTTATACCCTTCAACGGAATAGCCCAGAAACCGCACCCGCTGCTCGTCGTCGCGGATAGCCCGGATCACCGAGCCGAACTTGCCAGACACCACCCAAGCCAGCAGCACATAGCCCGCGCCCAAGGCAAAGGCCGACGCCCAGAAAAACCAGATCGACAGGTCATCCTGCGACACGTCGGACAGCCCGGGAAGGTTTTGCAGGCCCGATAGCCCGTTATTGCCGCGCAGTCCGCTGTCATTCTGGAAAAGATACAGCGCCAGCGCCAGCGTCATCGCTTGCGTCAGGATCGAAAGGTAGACCCCCGTCACCCGGCTGCGGAAGGCCAGCCAACCGAAGATCAGCGCCAGCACACCGGGCACCGCCACGACAAGGAAAAGCTGCCCCCAGAAGCTGTGGGCAAAGGCCCAGATCGGCGGAAACTCCGACGCGCCGACGACACCGAAGATTTGCACGGCAATGCCTTGCCGTACCTCTTCGGGCGTAGCGGGAAGCCCACCCTGCGCCAATGCCGCGACCACAATCTCTTCGGTCCGCGCATACATCAGCCACATGCCCAGCATGTAGCCGCCCAGCGCGAAGAAGGCCATGTGGCCAAGGGAGAGGATCCCCGCATAGCCCCAGATCAGGTCCATGGCCAAGGCGACGAGGCAAAGGCACAGCGTCTTGCCCAGCGTCTTGACGAAGGAGGTGGAGATGAAAGCCACCCCATAGGCCTCGGACAGGACCGTCACGCCCAGCGTGAACAGCGCAAGGATCAGGATGAACCAAAGAACGGAGGGGTTCTTCGCCAGGAAGGACCGTTCAGTGAAGGTCTGGCGCGTCATGTCAGCCTCGCGCGGATGCCGGCGTCGGACCGGGGGCCAGCCCCCGGACCCCCGGGATATTTCTGGACAGAAGATGGGACATTCATCGCCTCAATCCCCCGCCGCGCGGCCCTTGAGGGCGATGATCCCCCGCGGACGGAACTGAATGAAAAGGATGATGAAGAGGATCATGTAGGTCTGCGCTGCCAGAGTGTTGGACGGGTTCAGCCACTCGATCCCCTTCTGCAGCGCCCCGATCAGCGCGGCACCGGCCAGTGTGCCCCAGATGTTGCCAACGCCGCCCACGACCACGGTCATGAAGCTTTGCACGATGTAGTCGGACCCAAGTTCCGAGGTGACTTTGGCGAAAAGGCCGATGGCCACGCCCGCGATCCCGGCGATGCCCGACCCGATTCCAAAGGTCAGCATGTTGATCCGGTCGGGATTGATGCCCATGCTGGCGGCCATCGACGGGTTCTGCGTCACCGCGCGCACCTCAAGCCCCAGCCGCGTCCGCTTCATCAGCCACAGGAAGAACAGCAAGAAGGCCATTGCCAGCACGAAGATCGCGATACGGATGTAGCTGATCGATACCACGTCGTTGAAGGTCAGCGCCCCGTCCAGCCATGCAGGCGCAGTCAGTGGGCGGGCCTGCGTCCCGAAGATGTTCTTGGCAATCTGTTGCAGCGCGATGGAGATGCCGAAGGTCGCAAGCAGCGTCTCAAGCGGCCGCTTGTAAAGATGCCGGATCACCAGCCGTTCCATCGCGACACCTGCCGCGAAGGTCACCGCAAAGGCCAAAGGCAGCGCCACGATGATCGACAAAGTATGGTTGGCGATGAACAGTTGCACGACATAGCCCGTATAGGCCCCCATCATGATAAACTCGCCATGCGCCATGTTGATGACGCGCATCACGCCGAAGGTGATCGCAAGACCGATCGCCGCCAGGAAGTAGATCGAGGCGAGCGAGATCGCATCCAGTGCAAGGTCCGCCGCCTGCATGGCCCCGACCTTGGTGGTGATTGCGTCCAAAGCGGCCCGCGCGGCCGCCGTCACGGCTGGGTCGGGTTCCTCGTAGACTTCGGCAAACCGATGGGCCGCGATGGCGGCGGCCACTTCCGCATCCGTCGCTGCCGGGGGCACGGTCCCCGCCGCTTCGAGCGCGGTGTAGGCGCGGTCGCGCGCCGCTTGCGTGCCCAGTTCCGACACCGGGACACCCGCCACGGCCCCGTCGACGATGTTGGCCAGCAGTGCCGCCCGTGCCTCTTCCACCGTCAGGCGGGCCGGGGCCATCCCTGTGGTCACCAGAAGATCGTAGGCCTCCTCCTCCGTCAGGTCCTCTCCGGGCACGAGGTCCCGCGCAAGGTTCGCGCCTTCGGGCAGATTACCCGTGAAGGCGATGCGCGAGGTGGCAAGCAGCGGGTTCAGTGCGCCGCGCAGATCCAGACCCAGATCGGCGCCGAATCCGGTGATTGCGGCCACGCGCGTCGCGCTGTCGGGATCGAAGCGCAGGGTCAGCAGGCGTTCCAGACGTTCCTTCTGTGCCTTCAGTGCCGGATCCGCCTCGCCTGGAATGGCGGCGCGAAGGGGGGCCAGATGCGACTCTTCGGGGTCGCGGGCTATGGAGGTGAGCGCCTCGGCCCGCCGCGCGGGATCGGGGTCGGACAGAGTGAATTGCACCAGCGCCGTCGCGATCAGGCCCCGCACCCCGGCATTCGGGCGCAACTCCACGACATCGGATTTCGGTGCCGTGCCCGCATCGGCACCCGTCAGGTCGCGCAGAAGCCAGCTGTCGCCACTCGCCTCGATCAGAAAGAAGGTGCCATCCGCCTTGCGCAGGCCCAGTCCTTTTTCGGCCCATGCGGCCAGAACGGTGGCGGCGACCGGGTCGCCACTGGCGGCCAGTGCCTCGATCACCGGGGCGATCTTGGCGCGCGTCGGCTTTTCGATCAGCGCGCGGTTTTCGGTCAGGATATCGGTCGCCGTGTCTTGCGCCTGCGCCAGTCCCGGCAGGGCCAGCAGCAGCAGCGCCGTGGCAAGGCAAAGAAGGAAATGTCGCATCATACCCTGCGGCAAGAAAAGGGGGGGCCGGATCATCCGGCCCCCCGCATGTCACGTTCGCATCAGTAGTTGGACTTGATCTGGACGCAGGTCTTCGTCTCGGTGTTGTACATCCCGCAGTCGAGGGTCTGCCAATCCGCCTCCAGCACCGCCGATTCCGGCAGGAAGTCGGTCCAAGCATCGCCCGCGACAGGTTCGGTCTGGCTGATGATGTCGAACTGGCCATCTGCGCGAATCTCGCCGATCAGAACCGGCTTGGTCAGGTGGTGGTTCGGCAGCATCTTGGCGATGCCCCCGGTCAGGTTCGGCACTTCAAGGCCGTACATCGCTTCACGCACGGCATCCACATCGGTGGTCCCGGCCTTTTCCACGGCCTGAACCCACATGTTGAAGCCGATCACATGGGCTTCCATCGGGTCATTGGTCACGCGATCCGGGCCGGCAAAGGCCTTCCACTTTTCGATGAAGGCGGCGTTTTCAGGGGTGTCGGCCGACTGGAAGTAGTTCCATGCAGCGAGGTGGCCCACGAGGTTCGACGTATCCAGACCCGAAAGTTCCTCTTCACCCACCGAGAAGGCAACGACCGGGATCTCGTCCGCCGAAACGCCCGCGGCAGCCAGTTCCTTGTAGAAACCGATATTGGCATCGCCGTTGATGGTGGAGATCACGCCGACCTTCTTGCCATCCGCGCCCAGCGCCACGACATCGGCCACGATCTTGGACCAGTCGGAATGGCCGAAAGGCGTGTAGTTCACGAAGATGTCTTCCTTCGCGATGCCTTTGGAGATCAGGTAGGATTCAAGGATGTTGTTCGTGGTGCGCGGATAGACGTAGTCCGTGCCCAGAAGCGCGAATTTCTCGACGCCAAGTTCCTCGAGGAAGTAGTCGGTGGCCGGGATCGCCTGCTGGTTCGGCGCGGCACCGGTGTAGAACACGTTCTTGGACGACTCCTCGCCCTCGTACTGCACCGGATAGAACAGAAGGCCGTTCAGTTCTTCGATGACCGGCAGCACTGACTTGCGGCTGACCGACGTCCAGCAGCCGAACATCACGTCAACGTTCGACACGGTCAGCAATTCGCGCGCCTTTTCGGCAAAGAGCGGCCAGTCCGAGGCCGGGTCGACGACGACCGCCTCAAGCTGCTTGCCCAGCAGGCCGCCCTTGGCGTTCTGCTCTTCGATCAGCATCAGCATCGTGTCCTTGAGCGTCGTCTCCGAAATCGCCATCGTGCCCGACAGCGAATGCAGGACACCGACTTTGATCGTCTCATCTTGCGCCAGCGCGGTGGTGGCGAGGGCCATGCCCATCGCGCCGCCCAGCATCATCCCCTTCAATCCGTTCATGGATAATCCTCTCTCGAGGCCACCCGAAGGCACCCTTCCCTTTCCGGGATGGGGTGACTATCTTCGAGAGGCAACTCTGGTTGCACCCCGTGCGGCGGGGGCGGACTTCCACATCATGTCCCCTGCCGCACATCTTTTCTTTCACGGCGGTCGCAGCGACCCCGCAAGGCAGAGAAGACCGCCAACGCCGCGATGCGGCAACCGCTGCCGCGAGAACGAGCAATGCGGAATTTCAAACCCAAGGTTTCCGCACAAACCTTTCGCACATCCGGCCACTACGCCGCCTTTTTGGGCATTTACAAAGTCCCGACACCGCGACTCAGGCCGGATGCGGGCCATAATGCGTCGGAAATGCGAAAGGCCGGCCCTCTCGGGACCGGCCTCTCCGCATCCTGCCTGCAAATCAGGCAGCCAAGACCAGCCCGCCTTCGCGGCACAGGAAGTCAACGACATCCGGCACGCCCACGCCCTGCCGCAGCCGGGCCATGACATAGGGCCGCTGTCCGCGCGCGCGCTTCGTATCTTCTTCCAGCAGCACAGGGTCCACGCCCACATAGGGCGCGAGGTCCGTCTTGTTCACCACCAGCAGATCGGACCGCGTCACGCCCGGCCCACGCTTGCGCGGGATATCCTGCCCGGCCGCAGTGTCGATCACGTAGATCGTGAGGTCGGCCAGTTCCGGGCTGTAAGTCGCCGCCAGATTGTCCCCCCCGCTTTCGATCAGAATCAGGTCTAGGTCCGGAAAGGCCCCGCGCAGATCGGCCACGGCGGCAAGATTGATCGAGGCATCCTCGCGGATCGCAGTATGGGGGCAGCCCCCCGTTTCAACCCCTCGGATACGCTCCACGGGCAAGACCTGCGCGCGCATCAGGTATTCGGCATCCTCGCGCGTGTAGATGTCATTGGTGATCACCGCCATAGAGCAGCGATGCGCCAGGGCGCGGCAAAGCTGTTCGGTGAGGGTCGTCTTGCCAACGCCCACCGGCCCTCCGATTCCGACTCGCAGGGGTCCGTTCGCTTTCATGTCTTGAAGATCCTTACATCCATGCCTTCATGCCGCATCGCGGCCAGATCGGCCCCCAAAGCCGCACTCGATATGTCATCGACCGACAGAAGCGCCGCCTCTTCTGCCAGCCGCGCGATCAGCGGGTGCAGGCGCGACAAAGCCGCCTGCCCGTCATTCTGGCCCAAGGGCACGAAGCGGACCGCCGCCGAGACAAGATTCGAGGCGAAGGCATGCAGGTAGAGCGCGATCACATCGCGCTTTTCCAGCCCCAGCCCCGCTGCGGCCGCCCCGACAGCCACCGGCAAGGGCCGCTCTGGCACCGCCTCGCCAGTCAGCGCAGCAACAGTGCGGGCGAAGGCTGCGCCTTGCTCGGCCACCTCGCGCAGCCGTTCCGCGGAAGGCTGGAGCGCCACGCACAAGGCAGCAAGACCGTCGTGATCCCCCCCCGGTTCAAGCGCGGCGGAGAGAAGGATCGCATCCTGCTTGCCCGCGCCAAAGCGCAGCACGTCCGACAGCCAGCCTTCGAGATCGGCGCCCGAGCGGATGCCGCCATCGGCGATCACCTGTTCCATGCCGTGCGAATAGGCGAAGGCCCCCGTCGGGAATGCGGGCGAGAGCCATTGCACCAGTGTCATCAGGGCGGCGGTCACTCTTCGGCGACCTCTGGTTCGTCCTCGACGCGGCGGAAGGCATGGGTTTGAACATGCAGCGGTCCATGGGCATGCGGGAGCGAGAAGACATGCGGCACATGGCCGTGGCCATGGTCATGGCCCATGGTGCGCCCATGACCGTAGGCCCCGCCTTCCGGTCGGAACGGGGCCATGGCGTGCGTGACCTGCGCACCAAGCTGCACCAGCATCGCCTTCAGCACATGTTCGTCCCGGATCACCAGCCGATCCGACCCGATCTCGCAAGGCGTATGGCGGTTGCCGATATGCCAGGCGAGGCGGGGCAGATCGCCCGTAACTTCCAGCACAGGTTCGGCGGCGGCTTCGATCGCGATCAGGCGGCCATCGAGCAGTTCGAAGGCATCCCCCGCCTCGGCGCTGATGGTTTCGGGAAGGTTCACCAGAACCCCAAGCCCGCCTTCGGTCACCAGCCGCTTGCGGCGCAGGAAGCGGTCCTCATAGCCCAGCACCACCTTGTCGGCCACGGCGCGACCCGCGAGGTCCGCCGCGCGCACGAGGGCCATCGCGTTGGGGTAATCTGCCATAGTCCTCCTCCTTTCCTTTGACATCTGCATCGATGCTATCACCCCGATCGGGGCGCGTCCTCACGCCTTGTTAATCTCGTCCTGCGACCCTTCGATCACCCAGAACGGAGTCGCTCATGCACCCCATCGCCGCCGCCGACGAACTTGCCGAAATCCGCGCCGAAATCGCCCGCCTGCAAACGCGCGAGGCTGAGTTGCGCGCCACACTTGTCTCCGCCCCGCAGGACATGCTGATCGGTCGCTGGCACCGGGTCGAGGTGACGGAGCAACGGGTGCTTCGGTTCGACAGCGCGCTCCTGCCGCGCGAGATCCGCGAAAATCCGGCCTTCTGGCGTGAAAGCCTGCGGACGGTTGTCAGAACGCTGCCGGTTCAGGCCCGTGGGCCGCGTCCCGGTTGGCCGATCAGACGGTCGGGGCAGAGCGCGCCCCCGGGGCGATCGATGCATTGACGCCTGCCTGGTCACCGCCGCGCCCCGGTGTCAGAACAGGAAATAGCGCTGCGCGAGCGGCAGTTCCCGTGCCGGTTCGCAGGTAAGCAGCACGCCATCGGCCCGCACCTCGTAGGTTTCCGGATGCACCTCGATCGTCGGGGTCGCATCATTTAGGCGCATATCGCGCTTACCGATGCCCCGGCAGCCTTCAACGGCCAGCAGGTCCTTGGCAAGACCCAGCGAACCCTTAACATCCGCCTCCAGCCCCGCCTTAGAGACGAAGGTGACCGCGTTCCGCTCTACGCTGCGGCCATAGGCGCCAAACATGGGGCGCGTATGCACCGGTTGCGGAGTGGGGATTGACGCGTTCGGATCGCCCATCTGCGCCACCACAATGCAGCCGCCGATCAGCACCATCTCGGGCTTGGCGCCAAAGAAGGCGGGCGACCACAGGACGAGGTCCGCGCGCTTGCCTTCTTCCACGCTGCCGATATGGGGCGAAAGCCCATGCGCGATGGCCGGGTTGATGGTGTATTTCGCGATGTAGCGGCGGACGCGCAGGTTGTCATTGGCGCCCTGCTCTCCCTCCAGCCGCCCGCGCTGGACCTTCATCTTATGCGCCGTCTGCCAGGTGCGGGTGATGACCTCGCCCACCCGGCCCATGGCCTGACTGTCGGAGGAAATCACCGAAAAAGCCCCGATGTCGTGAAGGATATCCTCGGCCGCGATGGTTTCGCGCCGGATGCGGCTTTCGGCGAAGGCCACATCCTCGGGCACCTTGCGATCAAGGTGGTGGCAGACCATGAGCATATCGAGATGCTCTTCGATCGTGTTCACCGTGTAGGGCATGGTGGGGTTGGTGGACGAGGGCAGTACGTTCTGGCTGCTGACAACCTTGATGATATCCGGCGCATGGCCACCCCCGGCCCCTTCGGTATGAAAGGCGTGGATCGTCCGGCCCCGGATCGCGGCCAGAGTATTCTCGACAAAGCCGCTTTCGTTCAGCGTGTCTGTATGGATCATCACCTGCACATCCATTGCATCGGCAACGGTCAGGCAGCAGTCGATGGCGGCGGGGGTCGTGCCCCAATCCTCGTGCAGCTTCAGGCAGGAGGCCCCAGCGCGGACCTGTTCCTCTATCGCGGCGGGAAGCGAGGCATTGCCCTTGCCTGCAAAGGCGAGGTTCATGGGAAAGGCATCCGCCGCCATCAGCATACGCCCGATATGCCAAGGCCCCGGCGTGCAGGTGGTGGCCAGCGTGCCATGCGCAGGCCCCGTGCCGCCGCCCAGCATGGTGGTGATCCCCGAATGCAGCGCGTCGTCGATCTGCTGCGGGCAGATGAAATGGATATGGGCGTCCATCCCGCCCGCCGTCAGGATGCGCCCTTCGCCTGCGATGATCTCGGTCCCCGGGCCCACGATCACATCCACGCCCGGCTGGGTGTCGGGGTTGCCTGCCTTGCCGATCTTGGCGATGCGCCCGTCGCGCAGGCCGACATCGGCCTTGTAGATGCCCGTCCAATCCACGATCAGCGCATTGGTGATGACCGTGTCCATCGCCCCGCCCGCGCGGGTGATCTGGCTTTGCCCCATCCCGTCGCGGATCACCTTGCCGCCGCCGAATTTCACCTCTTCACCATAGCGCAGGGCATTGGCCCCGGAGGAGGACCGTTCGGCGATCAGGTCCCGCTCCACCTCGATGATAAGGTCGGTATCACCCAGACGGACCCTGTCCCCGACGGTGGGACCATACATATCGGCATAGGCGGCGCGGGGAATGGCGAAGGGCATCGGGTGACTCCTCGGTCAGGAAAGGGCGTGAAGGGCAAAAGGGGAAGCGATCATCCCTTGGTCCGCCGTCTGCCCGATGGCGCGCAGATGTTTCCTGCGCCGGGGGCTGCGGTGGCGGCACCGGGCATCCACCACAGCGCCATCTGGAAGGCCCCGCTCACCATCTTTTGCTGCATGTCGAGCAGACCGAAGGCCATCGCCATCTGCATCCGCACCAGATCAACCGGCATCATCCTGCCCCCTCCTCTGCGAGAAACCGTTCATCGACCGGCACCTGAAGCGCGGTCGCAAGCGCATTGGTCTGCGCTGCCATGGCGATGACCGCCATCAGCTCGCCCTGCTGCGCCGCCGTCATCCCCTTGGCCTTGGCGGCGGCGGTGTGGGAATGGATGCAGTAGCTGCAGCCATTGGTGACGGAGACGGCGATATAGATCATCTCTTTGACCAAAGGGTCTAGGTGGCCCGGGCCCATCACCACCTGCAGCCGGTCCCATGTGGCCTTAAGCAGGGCCGGGTCCGCCGCCAGCGCACGCCAGAAATTGTTGACATAGTCCGTCTGCCGCTTGGTCCGTATGTCGTCGAAGACGGCGAGGGCTTCCGCCCCCGCCGCTTCGTCAGAAAGGATCGGAACGACCGCCATCAGACGACCGCCATCACGCGGGCCGGGCCACCCGTGCCGCCCTTGTGCTTGGGCGCGCCGACGAAGACGGTCGCCCCTGCGGCAGGCAGGCCGTCCAGCCCGGCGAGGTTTTCGATGCCGAAGCGCCCCCCCGGCAGCCAGCTGAAATGCACCGCGAAATCCGCCGAATTGCCGGGATCGAGCGAGAGCGTGTCCACCCCGATGCAGGCCACATCCATTCCGGCCAGCATGTCCGTCGCGGCCTTGGAAAAGCCGGGGAAGGCGAACTTGCCGTCCGCGTCATTGCGGTAGGAAGGATCGCCGACCTTCGCCGCCCAGCCCGAATTCATGGCGACACAGGCCCCGGCCGGAATTGCGCCATTTGCGCTGACATAGGCCTCGATATCGGCGGGTTCGACCATGCTGTTGGGGTCTTCCGCCGCCTTGGCCTTGATGTCGATGATGCAGAGCGGGCAGACCAGCCGATCAGGCGGCAGGTCGGCGACCGAGGTGCCATCTTCGGTAAAGTGGAGCGGCGCGTCGATATGGGTGCCGGTGTGTTCGAAGATCGTCAGCTTCCAGAGCTGATAGCCCGAATCCGCGAATTTCACGGCCGGTTCGTAGATAATGCCGGGATTGCCGTCGAAGGTGGGAAAGGACCCGTCATAGCTGTGGGTCAGGTCGACGACCTTGCCCGCCGTCTGCGCCAGAGCGGGCTTCGCCGTGGTCAGGCCGGAGGCCATGACCGCCGCCGTCGTCGCCGCCGCCCCGGTGAACAGCGCGCGCCGCGACAGCATGGATTTCTTCACGGATTCGATCAGACAGGTATCACACATTCCACAGTCCTCTCTCTGTTGGTTGGGATCGGGGGTCTGCGGCCTCGCGCCGTCTGTGCCCCCTGATCGCAGCCTTTCACCCGCGTCCCTTTCGCGTCAAGCGACGTCAGAGCCTGCCCATCACCTTGGCGTTGAATCCATAGACCCTGCGCCCGCCCGACAGCGGCACAAGCCGCACTTCGCGGCTTTGCCCCGGTTCGAACCGGACAGCGGTGCCTGCGGGAATGTCGAGCCGCTTGCCCATCGCGGCGTCGCGGTCGAAGGAAAGGCCCGGATTGGTTTCGGCGAAATGGTAATGGCTGCCCACCTGCACGGGCCTATCGCCCGTATTGGCGACCATTAGAACCGTCACCTCGGCCCCGTCATTGAGGATGATGTCACCCTCGCCCGGGAAGATTTCGCCCGGGATCATTTGCGCCCCCGGAACCATGTGATCGCAAGGCCGCCCGCGATGCCGATCAGGGCGGCGATGATCCAGCCATATTCGATGCCATGGGGATGGGGGTGGAAGCCGTCATGGGCCAGCGCGGGCAGCGCGGTGAAGGTGAGGGCGGGGGCAAGGATGCGGGCCATGGGAACCTCTCAGCGGATCGGGTGATGGACGGTCACGAGTTTCGTGCCGTCAGGGAAGGTTGCCTCGACCTGAACGGAATGGATCATCTCGGCGATGCCTTCCATGCACTGGTCGCGGGTGATGACATGGGCGCCCGCCTCCATCAGATCGGCGACGGAGCGACCGTCGCGGGCGCCTTCCACGACGAAATCGGTGATGAGGGCAATCGCCTCGGGGTGGTTGAGCTTCACGCCACGGGCCAGCCGGTTGCGCGCCACCATGGCGGCAAGGCTGACGAGCAGCTTGTCCTTTTCGCGGGGGGTGAGGTTCATCGCCCATTCTCCTGAAACTGCCAGACGCGCGGCAGGACCGCCCCGCGCCGCAAGACCGAAAGCGCCCGCGCGATCTGCCGCCTGAGGGGCCAGCCGTCGCCCGCCATGAGGCGCAGCATCAGACGCCCGTCGAAGGCGGAGGCTGCAGAGTGCACGCCCTCTTCGCCCAGCGCCTGCCGCAAGGGGGCAAGCGCATCTGCCGCGCCGGAGGCCACCATCACGAGGCTGGCAAAGCAGCGTGCGCCACCCAGAACAGCCTTCCCTGCCCCGAGCGCCGCATCGTCGAGCACCAAGGGCTCAAGATGGACAAGACGCCCCTCGCGCCAGATTTCGCGCCGGTCACGAAAAGCGAGTTGCGCGACCGTCTCGCCCATCGCGTGACGGCCAAGGACCACCGCCTCAAGCGCGAGGCAGCCTGCACCGGGGCCAAGGGCGATGCGCGTGCGTCGGTCGAGCGCGGACGCGTCAAAGAGGATTGTCTCTTGCGGAAGCCAGTCGATCCAGCCGCCTGCGCCGACCTCGATATCCACATCGACGCGGGCCATGCCGGAGGATGCCCGATAGGCGCGTTCGGCGGTCTGGGTCGTGGCGACGGCCTGCACGCCATCGCCCAGCGCCACGGCATAGGACAGGCGATCCCCGCCCGTCAGGCCGCCCGACGTGTTGAGGAAGACCACTTCCGGCACGCCCGCCACGCGCGGCAGGATGGCCTTGGCCGATCCCTGCTGGCGCAGGTCGACCAGCCGGATGCGGCCCGCATCCTGACGCAGGCGCACCGCCGCTTCGCCACGGCTGCGCTGCATCTGGGGGGAAGGGATCGGGGTGAGGGCTGTCATCTGCCATGCCGGACGGAGTGTCGGCCCCATCCAAGGCCCGCCCCGGATCAGGTTCAACGCAAGGCCGCGCAGCAGCAGCCCGGCGAGGGCGACCGGGGTGCATTGCGCCCGATTTAGAAGCATGTCGCCCAATTCATGGGCGACCAGAAAAACCACCTGCCATGGCGGTGCACCGCCCAAGGTGCGGATCAGCGGGTGGCGGGCGGCGAGGTTTTTCCACAGGCGCGGATCAGGGCCGCGACGCTGCTTCTGCGGAATAGTTAGTAAACGCTAACCGGGAGTAGAATTCGCCTTATTTTTGTGGATAACTGCCGTTAACGGGTGGATAACCGGGTCGCATACTCATTCGGTTTATCGCCCTTGTTCACCTTCCCTGTACTTTAGGCTGCATCCAAGATGTCTGTATGCAGAACGGGGACAATTCGAGAATGAACCGCATGAGCATGAGGGAATTCCCGAAGACTGCCATGAACCGCAAGGCCAGCGACGTCTATGAGGCGGCGACGGTCGGGCCGGTGAGTCTGTCGGAACATGGGACGTCGCGCTTCGTCATCATGTCGCGACGCTATTATGACGAACATTTCGGCCGGGGCGATGCACCGCTGCCGACTGAGATCACGCGGCATGGCATTGATCAGGTGAAGATCGAGAATGTCGATCTGACCGATGAGGAGGCGCAGCCGCTGGTCGAGGAGCTGGAGCGTCTGATCGGCGCGCGCGAATGGGGTTAAGTAACTGAAATAATTTAACTTTTTTAAGTATGCCCGGGATCGATTCCCGGGCCTTTCTGATCATGAGGCGAGGAAATCCGCCAGCACCGCCCGCACGCCGCGCGCGCCCAGATCGGAGAGGAAGCCCGCGAAGGCCGCCTGAACGCGCGGATCGCGACCCAGATCGCCATAGATGTCTTCCATCCCGAGCCAGACAGCCGGATCGCTGGCGGCGGCACGGGCGGTGGCCTGCAGCCTGTCCCAGTTCGGATCATTCGGCTCGATCACCTTGCCACCATCCGACAGGCCCATGCAGTAGCGGCACCACAGCGCAGATTCGAGAATCAACCCGCGCGGCAGGTGCCCCCGTGCCAGATTGTCGGCGATGGAAGGGATGATGAACTTGGGCTGGCGGTTCGACCCGTCGAGACAAAGCCGCCGTTCGGTATCTGCCACCTCCGGGTTGGAGAACCGTTCACGGATCAGGATGTAATAGGCGTCGAGGTCGGTGCCGGGCACGGGCGGGACGATGGGAATGATTTCGTCCCGTTCCACCTTGTCGAGAAAGCCGGAGATGAGCGGTTCGGCCATCGCCTCATGCACGTATTCGATGTCGAGCAGCCCGCCGGGATAGGCGATGATCGCATGGCCACCGTTCAGGATGCGGATCTTCATCGCCTCGTAGGCGTGGACATGGTCGGTGAAGGTGACGCCCACCTTTTCCAGCGGCGGGCGGCCTGCGGGGAAGTGATCTTCAAGCACCCATTGGCGGAAGGGTTCGCAGGTCACGGGGACGGGGTCGTCGGCCAGACCGAAGGCGGCCGCCATGGCCCTTTCGCGGGGGCCAGTGGCGGGGGTGATGCGGTCCACCATGCCGTTGGGGAAGGCGACCTCGGCCTCGACCCAATCGGCCAGCGTCGGGTCGGACAGGCGGGCGAGGCCCGCGACGGCAGCACGGGTGACGTGGCCGTTGCCGGGAAGGTTGTCGCAGGACATGACGGTAAAGGGGACGATGCCTTTGGCGCGGCGGGCCTTCAGGGCGGCGAGGATCGCGCCGAAGGCGGTGGCGGGGCGGTCGGGATTTGCTGCATCGGCGCGGATGTCGGGATGGGTGGGATCAAAGCGCCCAGTGGCCGGATCGACGTAATACCCACCTTCCGTGACGGTGAGCGAGACGATGCGAATCTCGGGCTGCGTCATGGCGGCGATGAGGGCGCTGTTGTCGGGCTGTACCTCAATGAAATCCACCATCGCGCCGATGCGGCGGGCAGTCTTTCCGGCGGGGTCAAGCTCGATCACGGTGGAGAGGAAGTCCTGCGCCTTGAGCGCGTCCCGCATGCGAGAATCGGGGGCGCGGACACCGGCGCCGAGGATCGCCCAATCCATCGCCTCTCCGGTCGCGAAGAGGTCGTCAAGGTAGACGGCCATATGCGCGCGGTGAAAGTTGCCAAGACCGATATGGACGATGCCGGGGGTTAGGCGGCTGCGGTCATAGGCGGGATGCGCGACGGGAACGGGGTCATGCGTGGTCATGGGAAGCCTCGGTCGGAAGGGCCCACAGGGGGCGGCGCAGGCAGGGGCCGTCTGGAGAAGGGTCTACAGGGGTCAGGTCAGACAGGGTCATCATGCCATCCAGTTCCCCCCGTCGACGCCATAGCATTGGGCCACGACGTAATCCGCCTCGGCGGAGGCGAGGAAGACGGCCATTCCCGCCACCTCGTCCGGCGTGCCGAAACGGCCGAAGGGGACGCCTTGGCCCACCACGCGCTTCTTTTCGCCGATGGGCAGGCCCTCGGCCTTGGCAAACAGCGCGTCCACGTGATCCCACATGTCGCTTTCGATGACGCCGGGCGCGATGGCGTTGACGTTGATGCCATGGGCGATCAGGTTCAGCCCTGCTGATTGGGTCAGGCTGATCACCGCCGCCTTGGTCGCGCAATAAACGGCGCCGAGCGGTTCGCCCCGGCGGCCTGCTTGGCTGGCCATGTTGATGATCTTGCCGCCCTGCCCCCGTGCGATCATGTGGCGCGCGACGGCCTGCATCGTGAAGAGCGTGCCCGCGACATTGACGGCGAAGAGCCGATCAAAGCTGTCGCGCGTGATGCCGGGAATGGGCGCGAGATCGTAGACGCCCGCATTGTTCACGAGGATGTCGATATGGCCCATGTCCGCAATGGCCTGCGCGACGCCCGCATCGATGCTGTCCTGCCGCGTGACATCCATCTGCAGACCCTGTGCGCCCATGGCGCGGGCGGCGTCATGAACGGTTGCGCCAAGATCGGCCACCGTGACCACCGCCCCTTCCCGCAGGAAGGCGCGGGCGAAGGCCGCGCCGATGCCGCGCGCCCCTCCGGTGATCAATGCCGTCTTGCCCGCAAGCCGCATGTCAGGCCATCCAGTTCCCGCCATCGACGCCGAAGCATTGGGCGACGATGTATTTCGCTTCAGGGGTCGCGAGGAAGATCGCCATCCCCGTTAGGTCCGCAGCCGTGCCCATCCGTCCGAAAGGAACGGCGGCGCCGACCTCCTTCTTCTTCTGGCCCAGCGGCTTGCCTTCATACTTGGCGAAGAAGGCATCGACGCCGTCCCAGTGTTCGCCATCCACCACACCCGGTGCGATGGCGTTGACGTTGATGCCATGGGAGATGAGGTTGAGCCCCGCCGACTGGGTAAAGCTGATGACAGCGGCCTTGGTGGCGCAGTAGACACCCACCAGACCCTCACCACGACGGCCCGCTTGGGACGCCATGTTGATGATCGTGCCGCCCTGCCCCCGGTCGATCATGTGGCGCGCGGCGGCCTGCGTGCAGAACATCGTACCAGCCACGTTGACCGCGAAGAGGCGGTCGTAATCGGCGCGGGTAATCTCGACGATGGGCGCGGCGGTGAAGAGCGCCGCGTTGTTGATCAGGATGTCGATATGGCCAAGGGCGGCTATGGCCGAGGTGAAGCCCGCATCGATGCTGTCCTGCCGCGTCACGTCCATCTGCACCGCCACTGCCTGCGGGCCGAGGGAGGCGGCGGCCTTGGCGACGGCTTCGGCATTGATATCGGCCAGCGCGACCCGTGCGCCTTCGGCAATATAGGCGCGGGCGAATTCAAGCCCGATGCCCCGCGCAGCGCCTGTGATCAGGGCGGTTTTTCCTTGCAGCCTCATGCCAGTGCCTTTCCGGAAGCATCGAAACGGTGGATCTTGCTTGCCTGCGGCGAGAGGGCCACGCGGTGGCCGTGATGCAGTGCCACGTCGCCATTGGCGCGCACGGTCACCACCTCGCCGCTGTCGAGCGTGACCTTGAGGAAGGTGTCCGACCCCAGATGCTCTGTCAGACCGACGGTGCCCTGCCACGGGCCGCTCGCACCGATGTCGAGATGTTCGGGACGGATGCCGATGGTCGCGGCGTTGTGCTTCGCGGCCTCGGCCCCAGTCAGGAAGTTCATCTTGGGACTGCCGATGAACCCCGCGACAAAGAGGTTCTGCGGACGGTGATAGAGGTCGAGGGGCGACCCCACCTGTTCCACGCGGCCCGCGTTGAGGACCACGATCTTGTCGGCCATGGTCATGGCTTCGACCTGATCATGGGTGACGTAGATCATGGTGGTCTTCAGGGACTGGTGCAGTTCGGTGATTTCCTGCCGCATGCCCACGCGCAGGGCAGCGTCGAGGTTCGAGAGCGGTTCGTCGAAGAGGAAAGCCGAAGGTTCGCGCACGATGGCCCGCCCGATCGCCACGCGCTGGCGTTGGCCACCCGAAAGCTGGCCGGGACGGCGGTCAAGATAGGACGTGAGGTTGAGGACCTTTGCCGCGCGTTCCACCCGCGTGGCCTGCTCGGACTCGGACATCCCCGCCATCTTGAGCGGGAAGGCGATGTTTTTCCGAACGCTCATATGGGGATAAAGCGCATAGGACTGGAACACCATGGCCAGCCCCCGTTTGGCGGGGGGAAGGGTCGTCGCATCCTTGCCGTCGATGGCGATGGTGCCGGAGGTGGTATCCTCCAGCCCTGCGATCAGGCGCAGGAGGGTGGATTTCCCGCAGCCGGAGGGGCCGACGAAGACCACGAATTCGCCATCCTCGATAGAGAGGTCGATGCCCGGGATGACATCCACCTCGCCAAAGGATTTGCGGACCTGTGTCAGCTGGATCTTTCCCATCTCTTCCTCACTTCACCGCGCCGAAGGTCAGGCCGCGGACGAGTTGCTTTTGGCTGAACCAGCCAAGGATCAGGATCGGCAGGATGGCCATCGCGCTGGCTGCCGAGAGTTTCGCGTAGAACAGGCCCTGCGGGGCCGAGAAGCTGGCGATGAAGGCCGACAGGGGGGCGGCCTTGGTCGTGGTCAGCGTGATGGTCCAGAACGCCTCGTTCCAGGCGAGGATGATGTTCAGGAGCATGGTGGAGGCGATGCCCGGCAGAGCCATGGGCGTGAGGACATAGACGATCTCGCTCCAGAGGCTGGCCCCGTCCATGCGGGCGGCCTCGAGGATCTCGGCGGGGATTTCCTTGAAATAGGTGTAGAGCATCCAGATGATGATCGGCAGGTTCATCAGCATCAGCGCGAGGATGAGGCCGAGCTTGGTGTCGAACAGACCGATCCTTTGAAACACCAGATACAGCGGGATGAGGACGGCCACAGCCGGCATCATCTTGGTCGACAGCATCCACATCAAAAGGTCCTTGGTGCGCTTGCCCGGCACGAAGGCCATGGACCATGCGGCAGGGATCGCGATGGCGAGACCCAGCAGGGTGGAGCCGATGGAGATGACGACGGAATTCCAGAAGAAGCGCGGATAGTCGGAGCGCTGCCAGACCTCGGCGTAATTCTCCAGCGTCCAATCCGCCGAGAGGAGTTGGGGCGGCATGGCGACGGCGGAGGCTTCGGTCTTGAAGCTGGTCAGGATCATCCAGAGGACGGGGAAGAAGATCGTCAGCGCAACGCCCCATGCGGCAAGCGTGGCGATCAGGCGACGGCGGGGGGATTGGGCGCGGGCCATGGTCTGTGTCCCCTCAGTTATCCAGATGCCGCCCGATGCCGCGCATCAGGAAGTAGGCCACGATATTGGCGAGGATCACGGCGATGATCCCGCCCGCGGCGGCGCGACCGATATCCTTGGCCACGATCGCCTGCTTGAAGATCATGTAGGGCAGCGTGGTGGAGGCGGAGCCGGGGCCCCCTTGGGTGGTGGTGAAAATCTCGCCGAAGATGCCCAGAAGGAAGATGGTCTGGATCAGGATGACGACCGTGATCGCCCGCGTCAGATGCGGCAGGATGATGTAGCGGAAGCGGTTGAAGGGCGAGGCGCCATCCATTTCCGCCGCTTCGAGTTGTTCGGAGGACAGCGATTGCAGCGCGGTAAGGAAGATCAGCGTGGCGAAGGGCAGCCATTCCCATGAGACGATGCCGATGACGGACCAGAGGGGATAATCTTCAAGGAACAGAATGGGTTGCATGCCGAAGCCGCGGGTGATGGCCGAAAAGAGGCCATTCTGCGGATGCATGAAGAGGTTTTCCCAGATCGACGCCGCCACCGGGGGCATCACGAAGAAGGGCGAGATGACGAGGATGCGCAGCATCCCCTGCCCTTTCACCGGCTGGTCGATCAGAAGTGCGATCAGGACGCCGAGGATGACGGTGATCACCAGAACCCCGCCGACAAGGGCCAGCGTGTTGAAGATCGCGAGCCAGAAATCGGGCGAGTTCAGGAACCAAAGGTAATGGTTGAACCCCACCCAGCCTGACCGTTCCGGCGTCAGCAGACGGTAGAAGCGGAACGAGAAGTAGAGCGTCATGGCCAGCGGCACGATCATCCAGATGAACAGGACGAAGACCGAAGGGGCCACCATCAGGCGCGCGGCGAGACGGGTGGATTGGGTGGACATGGGCGTCTCCGGGGGTCTTGGCTGGCCCGTCGGGCCGGGTTGGTGCGGGCAAAGGGCGCGAACCAAGCAAGCGTAACGTATTGGTCTGGATAAAAAAACCGGGGACGGCCCGAAGGCCGCCCCCGATCCGGGAGGATCACTGGATGTAGCCTGCGGCCTTCATCTCTTCGGTCACGGCAGCCTGTGCCTCGGCCAGAGCTTCGTCCGAGGTCTTCTGGCCCGCCAGAGCGGCCGAGAAGATTTCGCCAACCGTCGTGCCCAGACCCTGGAATTCCGGGATGGCCACGAACTGCACGCCGACATAGGGCACCGGCTTGACCGTCGGAGCGTTCGGGTCAGCCGCGTTGATGCTGTCGATCGTCATCTTGGCGAAGGGGATGTTCGCATACTCGGGGTTCGAGTAGAGCGAGGTCCGGGTGCCCGGAGGCACGTTCGCCCAGCCTTCCTTGGAGGCGACGAGGGCCAGATAGTCCTTGTTGGTCGCCCAGTTGATGAAGGTCTTGGCCGCATCCTGCGCGTCGGACGAGGACGGGATGGCCAGCGACCATGCCCAGAGCCAGTTGCCGCGCTTGCCGAGGCCGTTGTCCGGCGCCAGCGCGAAGCCGACCTTATCGGCGACGGTGGAGTCCTTGCCCGTCACGAAGGAGGCCGCAACGGTGGCGTCGATCCACATGCCGCACTTGCCCTGCTGGAACAGCGTCAGGTTTTCGTTGAAGCCGTTGTTCGATGCGCCCGGGGGGCCGTACTGGTTCATCAGGTTCAGATAGAAGTCGAGCGTGGCCTTCCATTCCGGCTGGTCGAACTGGGCGTTCCAGTTCTCGTCGAACCAGCGGGCACCGAAGGAGTTGGACATGGCGGTCAGGAAGGCCATGTTCTCGCCCCAGCCGGCCTTGCCGCGCAGGCAGACGCCGTTGATTTCCGCGTCGCGGTTGGTCATCGCGGCGGCGGCCTTTTCGATATCGGCCCAGGTCGGCGCGTCGGGCATCGTCAGGCCGGCGGCTTCCATCAGGTCCTTGCGGTACATGACCATGGAGGATTCGCCGTAGAAGGGCGAGGCGAAGAGGTTGCCGTCGACCGTCAGGCCACCCCGGATGGCGGGCAGCAGGTCATCCACGTCATAGTCGGCGGGCAGATCGTTGAGCGAGGTCAGCCAGCCCTGCTTGCCCCAGATCGGAACTTCGTAGGTGCCGATGGTGATGACGTCATACTGACCGCCGCCGGTGGCGATGTCGGTCGTCACGTTCTGGCGCAGGACGTTTTCTTCCAGCGTCACCCATTCGACCTTGATGTCGGGATGCTTGGCATAAAAGTCGTCCATCAGGCCCTGCATGCGGACCATGTCGCCGTTGTTCACCGTGGCGACGGTGATCGTGGTTTCGGCCAGCGCAGCCCCCGCGAGGGTGAGCGAAACCGTCGCGCCCAAAAGCGCGCGATGCGAGATTTTCATTGTGTTCCTCCCATTGAAGCGACTGAGCATTTAATCGCCTAATGAGCAATTACCCACATTTCGGGCGCAGCCGTCAAGTCTGTTCTTGCCCGCGATGTCGGCAAGCACGGAAAAAATGCGCCAAAATTTCCGGCAGGAATGCAACGGAAAGCCTAGGAGTGCTGGATTGAGAAAGGGTGAACGGGCCGCTCCACCGATGCCGCGGCGCGGCATCAGCGCTGATCGAGAATCGCGCGGGCGGATGATTCGTCGGTCACGATGCCATTGAGGATGCCCGACTTGAGCGCGGCCCGCATGGCGGGAACCTTGGACAGACCGGCAGCCACGCCGATCGCGGGGCGGGTGAGGCGCGGGACGATCTGCACACCGCCGTTGCGGGTGGTCTCGGGCTCTTCCAGATAGCGGCCTTCGGCGTCGAAGACCCAACCCGCCACCTCGCCCACCGCGCCGCGTTTCTGAAGCGAAGAAAGCTCGGCCCGCGTGATGAAGCCATCTGCCAGAAGGGGTGCGTCGTCGCCCATCTGACCCACGCCCACGAAGATCACATCGGCCCTTTGGGCGAGTTCACGGACGCGGGCGATCGGGGCAAGGGCGGTGAAGGCCTGAAACTCTGCGAGGCTGGACGAGATCACGGGCATGGGCATCGGATAATGCGGCGCGCGGATCTTGTCGGCGATGCGCATGATGACGTCGAAGAACGAGGCAGAGCCGTCGGGGGCGATGTTTCCGATCATGGACACAAGGCTGTGCTGGGGGGCGTCCATGGTTGTCATGGCATCCACCATGCCCCTGAGCGCGCGGCCCGTGCCGAGTGCGATGACCAGCGGGTCTGGCATGGCGAGGAAGCGTTCAAGCTCTTGCGCGGCGGAGGGGGCGATGGCGCGGACGGCATCGGCGCCGGGGCCGAGGCCCGGGGCGACGCGGGCGCGGATCAGGCCGAAACGGTCGGTAAGTGCCTGTTCCAGTTCAAGACAGGCGGCGATCGGGTGTTCGATGCGGACATGGACCAGGCCTTCGGCCATGGCGCGGCTGACGAGGCGCTGGGCTCGCTGGCGGCTGACGCCAAGCTCGCGGGCGATCTGGTCCTGCGTCATGCCCGCAACGTAGTAAAGCCAGCCCGCGCGGGCGGCATCGTCGCTTTGGCTGGGTTCGGCATCGTTCAGGGTCATGGCGTTACTCTCTGGGCATCGAACAGGGCCGGATGCGCGGCGCGCAAAGCGCGGAAACTGTCATAGTTCGCCTCAGGAATGGCATCTTCGGGCGGGGTCAGGTCAAGCCCTTTGAGATGGCTGCCTCCGGTAAAGCGCCAGACCCGCATGCCCGCAGCAAGGCCCGCGCGGACGCCGTTCAGGCTGTCTTCCAGCACGATGCAGGCGGCGGGATCAGCCCCCATCCGCGCGGCGGCATGAAGGAAGAGATCGGGTGCAGGCTTGCCGCGCGCAACTTCGGACGCGGTGAAGGCGAGGCCGTCGAACAGCGCGGAAAGCCCTGTGATTTCAAGGGATTTTCGCATCCGTTCAGGGCTGGAGGAGGTTGCGAGGCAATAGGGGATGGCCATGTCGCGGAGGGTGTCCACGACATCCGGCATCACGGCAAGGTCGCGTTCAAAGGCGGCCAGAAGACGGGCGCGATAATCGGCTTCGAAGCGATCGGGAAGCTGTACTCCCCAGCGGTCGCGCACCTCTTGCAGGACCACCGGATAGGAGCGGCCGAGGAAATGACGGCTGACGAAGGCCATGTCCATCTCGACCCCATAGCCCTTGAGTTCTGCGATGAGCTGGCGCGCAGAGATGACTTCGGAGTCGATCAGGACACCGTCGCAATCGAAGATGAAGAGCTGCGGGATGGTCATGGCGGGAGAGTGCGGCGGGGCGGGCGGGGCTGTCAACGGGGCTGTGCGGGTGGCGGTCAAGTGTTTGTCGGTGCTGGATTAATTCTTCTTGGGGACCGAAAAAGGCTGTGCCCTGTTTTGTGCCGCCTTTTGTGCAGCAAACTGTGGCCACGCGCGGTGAGGAAAGCGGGCGTTTACCATTCGTGCATGGGCGAAACTGCGACAAAGCCATAGGAATGGGTTATGGGCGCAAGCTAGGGCGACAAGCCGGGGGGGCGCGGAAACCGGGGGCGGCGGTGAAGCGCACCGCCCGTGGGCGGAAGGTGCGTCACAATCCGCCGCAGTTCCTGCGTCAGGAACCACTACCTTTGGGCGGCCAGAAGCGCGTCGATCTCGGCCCGAGAGGGCATGGCGGGGGCGGTGCCGGGGCGGGTAACGGAAATGCCCGCCGTGGCGCAGCCGAAGCGCACCGCCTCGACCACGTCGCGGCCTTCGGTCAGGGCCACGGCGAAGCCGCCGTTGAAGGCATCCCCTGCCCCGGTCGTGTCGACCACTTTGCCCGCGCTGATGACGGGCACATGGACCGACCGCGTCCGGTCGCGGTACAGTGCGCCGCGTTCGCCCAAGGTGATCAGACAGGCCCCTACCCCGCGCGCCAGCAGCGCGTCGGCTGCGGCCTCGGCTTCCGCGATGGTGGTGACGGGCAGGCCCGTCAGGCTTTCGGTTTCCGACTCGTTGGGGGTGACGATGTCGCAGAGCGCGAGAAGGTCGTCATCGAGCGGCGCGGCGGGTGCGGGGTTGAGGATCGTGCGAACGCCTGCGGCCCGCGCGATCTCCAATGCGCGCTTGGCGGCGGGGATGGGCTGTTCGAGCTGGGTGATGAAGACCTTTGCGCCTTCGATCAGGGCGCGATTTGCCTCCACATCCTCGACCGATATCCGCCCTGCAGCCCCGGCGGCCACGATGATGGCGTTGTTGCCGGTGGCATTCTCGATGAAGATATAGGCCGCGCCCGTGTAGCTTTCGGCATCTTCGGTGACATGCGGCGTCACTCCGGCCTTGGCCCATGTGGCCCGCGCGATTTCGGCGAAGGCATCCTTGCCGAGACGGGTGATGAGGCTGGTCTTTCCGCCGGCCATGGCGGCGGCGACGGACTGGTTCGATCCCTTGCCGCCGGGGCCAAGGATGAAGGAGGTGCCGAGGATGGTTTCCCCCATCTTGGGCTGGCGGTCGGCGCGATAGGCGGTGTCGGCCACGAAGATGCCGAGGATGACGATGTCGGACATGGGTCTGGACCTTTTCTCAGGCGTCCGGCGGGATCACGCCCTTGCGGAACATGAAGCAGCCGTAGAAGCGACGCTCGCCCGTCTGGATGACGGCGTAGGACTGCCGCGCCATATCGTAGAAGGCGAAGCGTTCAATCCCGATCATCGGGCGCGGGCGGCCTTCGGAGCGGTCAATCTCGGCCTGCACTTCCTGCTGGACCGGGGGGATTTCGGCAGGGTTGCCGACCACTTCCATCCGACCCGCGAAATCATCGACAAAGGTGTCGAGCGGCAGGACGGAGAGGATGGCCTGCACGGCTTCTGCGCAGGTGAGATTCTCCATCCGCAGGAGTTCGCCCGTCACGGTGGCGCGGGCGACAGAGTCGGAGGGGAAGTTGGTATCGGCCACGATCAGCACGTCGCCGTGCCCCATGGCGCGCAGCACGCGCAGCACATCGGCGTTGAGCCGGTTGTCAATTCCCTTGAGCATGTGATCCTCCCTTGGCGGTGGGCCGCCCTTTTGGCTGCGCAGGCTGCCGCGCCGGAGCGGCGGGGTCAAGCGGGCCGCTTCAGGTGACCCTCAGAAGCGGGTGCCGCTGGACTTGTCGAAGAGATGGACGCTGGCCGGATCGCTGGGGGCGAGCGTGATCGCGTCGCCGGGGCGGTGGCTGACGCGGTCGCGGAAGACGGCGGTCAGTTCGCGGCCTTCGATGCGGACGACGACATGGGTTTCGGCCCCGGTCGGTTCGACCACGGCGACAGTGCCAGTGATGCCCTGCGCGGCATGGCCGAGGTTTTCGGGGCGGATGCCGTAGATCACCTCGCGCCCGTCCGCGACCTGCATGCCGGGGGGCAGAGGAAGGGTCGCGCCGCCAGCCCGGACCATGCCGCCCTGCACCACGCCATCGATCATGTTCATAGAAGGCGAGCCGATGAAGGCTGCGACGAAGGTGTTGGCAGGGCGGTCGTAGAGGTCGAGCGGTGCGCCCACCTGTTCGATCTTACCGCCCTGCATGACGACGATCTTGTCGGCCATGGTCATGGCTTCGATCTGGTCATGGGTGACGTAGACGGTGGTGGTTTTCAGGCGCTGGTGAAGTTCGCGGATTTCCGTCCGCATCTGAACGCGGAGCTTGGCGTCAAGGTTGGAGAGCGGTTCGTCGAAGAGGAACACCTGCGGGTCGCGCACGATGGCGCGGCCCATGGCGACGCGCTGGCGCTGGCCGCCCGAGAGGGCGCGGGGGTAGCGGTCGAGATAGGGGGTGAGGCCGAGCACTTCGGCGGCGCGTTTCACGCGGGTGTCGATCTCGGCCTTCTCCATCCCGCGCATCTTGAGCGCGAAGCCCATGTTCGCGGCGACCGTCTTGTGCGGGTAGAGGGCGTAGTTCTGGAACACCATCGCGATGTCGCGTTCCGAGGGGGGAAGGTTGTTCACCCGCCGCTCGCCGATGCAGATGTCGCCGGAGCTGACCTCTTCCAGACCTGCGATCATGCGCAGGAGCGTGGACTTGCCGCAGCCCGAGGGGCCGACGAGCACCACGAATTCGCCATCCGCGATATCGAGATCGAGTCCGTGGACGACCTGCAGCCCGCCATAGGACTTTTTCAGCGCGCGGATCGTGACTTCGGCCATGCCACCCCTCCCAAGGTTCTGCACGATAGGTAGCGGCAAGGCGGGGGCCTGTCCACGGACTAATCATACTAACATGTTAGAAACTTGACAGGGGGCCGGGGCCGCGCCAAGGTTCGCATCAGGGAGTGCTGCCGCACGGGGTTGGGAGGCCCCATCGTCCTGCATCCGGGCCGCGAGAGGCGGACCGCGGCATTCCGGACGTCACGATCACACATCAAGAGCCGGAGCCATAGTGCATCCGGCAGCCATCCGAGGGAGGATAAAGACGTGAAGGTTGGAGTGTATGAGATCATGCAGGGGCGGATGAGCCGCCGCCGCATGCTGCAGGGGGCGACGGCGCTGGGCGCCATGGCCGCCATGGGACCCGTGGCAGGCTTCCGCCCGGCCTCGGCGCAGGACAACGTCCGGGCCGAGATCCTGAAGATCCCCGGCGTGGGCATGGGGTCCCCGACCGATGCCGATTGGCAGAAGGTGGGCGAGCTGTGCCTTGGCGCGACCAAGGCGAGCGTCGCCGAGGGCGAATTCGCGGGTGTCGAGCTGACCTTCATGGGTCTGAACAACCAGAACCTGCATAACTTCCTGTTCCGCGGCTTCCTCAAGCCGTGGGAGGCCTATACGGGCGCCAAGATCAACTGGATCGACCTTGCACAGGCCGATTACAACGCGCGTCTGCAGCAGTCGATCGCCACGGGCACAGTGGACTTCGACATCCTCGAGATGGGCGCGCCCTTCGAGGGCGACACGGCGGGCAAGGGCCTGCTGGACGAGATGCCCGATTGGGTGAAGACGCAGATCGAGGCGGATGACCTTGTGGGCTATCTGCAGCCGCCGGTCGGAACGTGGGACGGCAAGTCTTACCGGATCACCATCGACGGCGACTGCCACACCTTCGCCTACCGGACCGACTATTTCGGCGAGGGCGCCATCGGCGGGGCCACCGTGCCCACGACGTGGCAGGAGGTGAATGCGGTGACCAAGGCGCTGGTCGGGCAGACCGACCCGCTGACCGGGCAGCCCGCGCATGGCTATCTGGACCCGCTGAAGGGCTGGGGCGGCTTTGGCATGTACTTCATCGCCAACCGCGCTGCGGCCTATGTGAAGCATCCGGACGATCCGGCATGGCTGTTCGACCCCGACACGATGAAGCCGCGCGTCAACAATCCGGGCTGGGTGCAGGCCATTCAGGACGTGATGGACCTGATCGCCACGGAAGGCGCCTATCCGGCCGACCAGATCAACGCGGACCCCGGCACCACCGGCTTCAGCCAGTTCCTGGCGGGCACCGGGTCGATGCTGATGTGGTGGGGCGACATCGGGTCGTCGGCGCGGACCTCGGACACCTCGGTCGTGGGCGATGTGGTGGGCTTCGGGATCAACCCGGGTTCGACGCGCCGCTACAACTCGGCCGCGGGCGCGTGGGAAGAGACGGCGAACGAAGCGCCGCTGATGGCCTATATCGGCTGGGGCGTCTATGTCACGAGCCGCGTGTCGGGCGATGAGAAGAAGCGCAAGGCGGCATGGTCGGCGGCGGCCCATCTGGGCGGCAAGGACCTGTCCCTGTGGACGGCGGCCTATCCGTCGGGCTTCCAGCCCTATCGCAACTCGCACTTCAACTATGAAGAGTGGGAAGCGGCGGGCTATGACCGCGCCTTCGTCGAGGATTACCTCGGCTCCAACGCGGACAGCTACAACCACCCGAACGCGGCCATCGAACCGCGCATCCCCGGCATCTTCCAGTACTATTCGGTGGCTGAGGACGAACTGTCCAAGGGCTTTGCCGGGCAGTATGCATCCGCGCAGGAGACGGCAGACGCCATCGCCGCTGCGTGGGAGAAGATCACCGACCAGATCGGCCGGGACAGCCAGATCGCGCTGTACAAGGCGTCGCTCGGGCTGTGAGGCATTGGTGGCGCGCGACGAAGGTCGCGCGCCACCCACACCAAAGCAAACGGCGCGCGGTTGCCCGCGCGCCGTTCTTTTTTGCGGAGGTTGGGGGGGTTAGATCTTGGTGTAGAGGTCGCGCGAGGGCCACTCGCGGATGATCGTGGGCAGGCCGAAAAGGGACGAGACAAGCCAGCCGCCCCGCATGGCCGAGTTCCGTTCCTTCGGGGCGGAGAGCAGCTTGCCGGGCCAGAATTTCGTGGACATGTAGCCGCCCCCCCGGATTGCCGACGTGCGCGGCTTGCTGGGCGAGATCGGGTTGCTGCCGAAGATGTGGCCATGGCCCGTCGGGCGATAGGGGTTGGACATGAAGAAGGTCGTGCCCGAGTAGATCTTGCCCGTCAGATCGACCTTTGGGTCTTCGCGGATATAGACATCCTCATTCGCCAGCCCGACCGACAGGGCGGGATAGCGGTTGACCGTCTTGATGGCGTGGCGTGCCGTGCCCATCGGGGCGAAGGGCGCGCAGACCACTAGAAGGGCGCGGCCCTCGGCGATGGCCGGGGCATAGGCCGCTGCCGAGGAGGAGGGCACGCGGGCCGCCCGCATCCGGTCCGTCGCGGCGGCGGGGCCTTCGCGCGTGATCACGTCGATGGTGGCGGGGTTGTGCCCGCTGCCCGTGAGCGCCGCGACCACCGCCTGTGCGGCGGTCACGTCTGTGTAAAGTCTGGTGATGATCGTCGTCATGTCCTACCCTTCTGCTGAGCGGCCCGTGGGCGCTTGTCACGTCATGGTCTGGTATCGGCCAGCCCGTCCGGCCCGGCTGGGCTGCCTGTCGGAAGGGATGTAGTGGTGCGAAGCCCCGTGTCGATATCCTGCCGCCGCAAAGGTAGGGCGAGGATGAGGGCCAGAAGCAGCAGCCCCACCTCCAGCCCGAAGACGGGCAGGTAGGGGGCCGCCCCCTGTGCGCCATCGGGCGCGAGGAGCATCACGTCGCGGATGACGCCGCCCAGAGCGATGGCGGCACCGGCCGCCGTGGTCTGGACCGCGCCCCAAGCGCCGAGCGCGAGGCCGATCTGGTCGCGCGGGGCCGCGCGCATCGTGGCCGTCAGCGTGCCATGGCCGAAGAGGCCCGCGCCGAAGCCTGCGATCAGGGTCGCCGCGATCAGAAGCGGCACGGTCAGAAGCACAGCCGAAGCCATCACCATCAGGAAGGCGGGAACGCCGACGAAGGCACCGAGGGTGGCCACGGTCATCGGCTGCAAACCGTCGCGGCCAAGCCAGCGGGAGGCGAGCGCGAAGCCCACGAGGCTGCCGCAGGCCAGTACGACCGTCAGCCGCGTGGTCTGGGCCACGGTCATCTGCAGGACCTGCCCGCCGAAGGGTTCCAGCAACACGTCGGCCATGCCGAAACCCGCCGTGCCCAGCGCAATGACGGCCAGAAGGCGCAGCATGCCCGGTTGCGCCGAGAGGCGCCGCAGGGCGGTCGAGAAGGCGATCTCGGACCGGGGGGCAAGGGCGCGGCTGCGGTTGCGCGCTTCTTGCTTCCACATTGCGAGGCCGTTGAGGAAGATGGTGACGACCGCCGTGCCCTGGATCACCTGGATCAGGCGTCCGGGCGTGTAGGTCGACAGCAGCGCGCCATAGATGAGGGCGCTGAGGATCATGCCAACGAGGAGCATCACATACATCAGGCCCACCACCTTTGGCTGATCCTCGGGCGGGACCAGATCGGTGGCCAGCGCAAGGCCGACGGTCTGCACGATATGCATCCCCGCCCCCACCAGAAGGAAAGAGAGCGCCGCCGCCGTGAGGCCGATCCAACGCGGAGCGTCAACCGCCTCGCCATAGCCCGAGAGCACAAGAAGGGCGAAGGGCATGATGGCGAAGCCGCCGAATTGGTACATCGTGCCCTTGAAGATCCATGGCAGGCGGCGCAGGCCGAGGGCAGAGCGGAACGTGTCGGACTTGAAACCGATGAGGGCCCGGAAGGGGGCGAAGACCAGCGGCAGGGCCAGCATCAGCGCCACCAGCGTGGCCGGGACCTGCAATTCGACGATCATCACGCGGTTCAGCGTGCCCACCATCAGGACAAGCGCCATCCCGACCGTGATCTGAAAGAGCGACAGGCGCAGCAGGCGCGAGAGCGGCACCTCATCCGAGGCGGCATCGGCAAAGGGCAGGTATTGCGGCGCGATGGCCGCGAGGCGCCCGAGTGCGAAACGCTTGTAGTCGAACATCGTCGACACATCCATGTTCTGATCCGGCCACCATCCGCGGACCGGTCACGGGGGCAGGGTGAGGCCCGCCTGCCGGAGGACAGGGGGCCTCACGCCCGATTTTTTGCCACGCGCAAGTCATGCCAGACCTGCGCGCGTCAGGCTTAGTCGAGCGCCGCCATGGTTTCGGATGTTTGCAGCACGGCGCGGGCCGTGGTGCCATCCGGCATGGTGATCAGAACCTCTTGTGACCCGCCGGGGATATAGGCCGCCTTGGCGACCCCATCTTCCGGCAGCACGAGCGCGGCAGCTGCCGAGCCCGCTCCAAGCGGTTTGCCCGAAAGGAAATCCGCCACCCATGACGTGTTGCTGAGCACCGCGACATGGACGGCGAAGGACCCGACGGCCACGGCCGACAGGAACAGGGGGACTCCAACGGTCGGCTTGACGACAAGCCACATCTTTGCGTTGTTCATTCTATCCCCCTTAGCCAAGCCAAGGCGTTGTGACGGCAACGAGAATATGCGCGAGGAGGGCAATGGCCCCGAACACGCGTGTGCCGTCGATCAGGTAACTGTGGACTTCTTCGGCTTCTCTCAAGGTCAGACCGGTCGGCCATACCTTGTCAGGATCGTTGGACATTGCTGCTCCTCCGTGCCCTCGTCGTCGTGGGTATTCGGATGAGTTGACGACATTCCGCTCACCCCGGCCGGACAGCCGGTGAAAAACCTTTCCACAAGCGCCGGATCCCGATTGGAAGTTGTCATTTTTTGCTGACATTTTCAACTGTAACAAAAAACTTACACATGGGAGGTGGCGGTTTTGCCTGTCCTTCCTGTCGCGCCAGATATCAAATTCATATTCTTGGTTTTTTTGCCGCTCCGCGCGGTGCGCGACGGTGGGTAAGGCTGCGGGAACGGGGGTCGATTCTGGCGCCATCCGCTGCAAAGCCTGCACCACCGGACCGCGACAACGCGCGTCGGGAGAGAGAGTCGGCGGTTGATTCGATCCCGGCAGACCCGGCCCGGCGTGGGCTTGGGAAAGGCACTTTCCAGAGCGGCTGCGGCAAGCTAACATGCTAGCATGAGCAATGGTGATCTCCTTCACGTCGTCACGAACGACAACATCTCGGACGGGCGCAAGCGGTTCGGGCGCGCGATGATCTGGGGCACGGCAGGCCTGACAGCGGTGGTGGGCACCTTGCAGGTCATGCAGGCCACGGGGCAGGCGGAGTTCGGTTTCGCCAACTGGCGGCCCACACTTTATGCCTTCTGCACATGGGCGGTGGCGCTGTGCTGGGGGCAGGTGCTGATCCGGGGGGAGCATGGGAAGCGGACGCTGTTCGTGCTGCCCGCCGCGATCTTCGTGGCGGCGCTGACGATCTTTCCGCTGCTGTTCGGGCTGATCATCGCCTTCAGCGACTGGAACCTGTCCAGCCCGACAGGGCGGCAGTTCAACGGGTTGGACAATGTCCGGCAGATGTGGACCGATCCCTTCTTCTGGAATGCGCTGTGGAACATGGTGCTCTATTCCGCAGCGATCCTTGTGGAATATGCAGTCGCCTTTGGTCTTGCGCTGCTGTTGAATGCACAGATCCGGGCGCGGAAGTTCTTTCGCGTGGCCTTCCTGCTGCCGCTGATGCTGTCGCCTGTGGCGGTGTCGTGGATGATCGGGAAGTCGATGCTCGAGGCGCGATTTGGACCGCTGTCGCGGTTGGCGCGGTTCTTCGGGGTGGAGAACCCGTCTTTCTTCGGGTCCCCCGAGATCGCGCGGGCGACGATCATGATCATGGATGCTTGGACCTATATCCCCTTCATGATGATCATGATCCTTGCGGGGCTACAGGCGATCCCCAAGGAGTTGAACGAGGCGGCCAAGGTCGATGGCGCGAATGCGTGGCGGAACTTCTGGGAGGTGACCTTCCCTTTGATGCTGCCTGTGTCGATCACGGCGATCCTGATCCGCATCATCTTCAAGCTGAAACTGGCGGATGTGGTGATCAACGTCACCTCGGGCGGACCCGGAGGCGCGACGGATACGGTAACGAGCTTCATCTTCCGGGAATATCGTGAGCGGTCGAATGTGGGCTACGGCACGCTTCTGGCCTTCGTCTATCTGGTGATCATCGTGATCGCGATGACCTTCCTGATGAAACTCGCCGATCGCTGGATGAGGCCCCGGACATGACCGCCACCACCCAGATCTTCCGGGACAGCGAGGCCGACCGCCGCCACCGCGCGAAATGGTGGACAAGCCGGATCGCCATCTATGGCGTTTTGATCCTGTGGACGATCATCTGCCTGTTCCCGATCTATTGGACGATCACGACAAGCTTCAAGATGGCGCCCAATGTGATGAAGGGGAACATGGTGCCCTTCGTGGATTATCAGCCCGCCTGGCTGGGCTGGCGGTCGCTGGGCCTGTCGCCCGACACGATCTGGGAGGAAAGCACGGTGCGGGCGGAGTTCATGAAGCGCTTCATGAATTCTGCGGTGATCTCGGTCACCTCCTCGGCGCTGGCGGTGGTGCTGGGCAGCCTTGCGGCCTATGGCCTGTCGCGGTTCAACTATCGCTTCGGCTTCATGAAGAATTCCGACATCAGCTTCTTCTTCCTGAGCCAGCTGATCCTGCCGCCCGTCGTGCTCGCCCTGCCCTTCCTCGTGCTGTACAAGGAATTGGCGCTTTTGGACACGCGGGTGGGGCTGATCCTGCTTTACACCCTGTCGGTGCTGCCCATCGTCATCTGGATCATGCGCGACCAGTTCGGGAGCATTCCGACAGAGTTGGAGGAGGCGGCGCTGGTCGACGGGCTGTCGGTCTGGGGGGCCTTTGCCACGATCATCCTGCCCATCGCCCTGCCGGGAATGGTGGCAGCCTTCATCCTGTCGCTGGTCCTGACGTGGAACGAGTATTTCTTCGCGGCGCTGCTGACATCAACCCATGCCAATACACTCCCCGTGATGGTGGCAAGCCAGACGGGATCGCAGGGCATCTCGTGGTGGTCGATGGCGGCGCTGTCCTTCGCGGCGATCCTGCCCCTGATCGTGATCGGAGTCGTGCTGGAGAAATACATCATCAAGGGCATGGCGGCGGGCGCGGTGAAGTGACGTGCTGAAGGGGATCGACCAGAGGCTTTCGGCCGAAGTGGTGCATGTCCTTATGCTGATGGGCCATGGCGACGATCTGGTGATCTGCGACGTGAACCATCCGGCGGCGACGATCGCAGCGGAGACGACCTATGGGCGGCTGGTGGATATGGCCGGATGCGATATCCCGACGGCGGCGCGGGCGATCCTGTCGCTGATGCCGCTGGATACCTTTGTGCCCGCGCCGGTGTCGCGGATGCAGGTGGTTGGGAACCCGGACGGGGTGGTGCCGATCTTTGCGCGGATGCAAGCCGTCGTGGACGCCGCCGAGGGGCGGCGGGTGGAGATGCAGGCGCTGGAGCGGTTCGCCTTCTACGCGGCGGCGAAGCAGGCCTTCGCCATCATCCGGACGGCAGATAGCGGGCCGTACGGATGTTTCATTCTGAAGAAGGGCGTGGTGGATTTGCCGGACCTGTCCTGACGCGGCGGTGGCCCGGCTTTGCCGGGGGCGAAAAATCTTCGTACGAAGATTTTTCGAACGCGAAGAATTTTCGGACGAAAATTCTTCGGGCCTCAGGTGAGGCCCAAGACATGGCGCAAATGGCTGAGCGCAACTTGCACCCCGGCCTCGCCCTTCTCTGCGGTCGCACGGGGCGCGGTCTCGGTCCACCACGGATCGCCCTCTGCCACGCGGTCTATCGCCACGGTATCGGGGGCGAGCGCCAGCATCAGCGCCGTTTCGCCCTCGCCTGCATGATCGAACGGAAAGACGTCGTTCTTGGGAAAGAGCGGGTGCAGCCTGATCCAGTTGAACGGGTCCGCCCCATCGGCATGCTGCGCGTAGTAATCCGCCATGTCGCGGCGGCCCCACCAGCCCGCGCCCCGCTCGGCCTCCAGAAACCGGAAGATGGCGTTGCGGGCGGCCAGCCGGAAGGCGAGGTCGGTGGGCATGCCCTGCGCGATGTTTTCCGACTGGTGATGGATCACCGCATGGACGTTGCGGAAGCCAGCCTTCAGAAGCCCAGTGCAGAGCGCCTCGAAGAACGGCACAAGGGCAGAGGCGTCCACATGCAGCGTCGTGCCATGTTCGGGCCCCGCCACAGCGTGGCTGGCCGCGCCATAGGCGAAGGGGGGCAGAGTGACGATTTCATCCCCCAGCCGATCGAGGATCTCTGTCACGGCAAGCATGTCCACCCCGGCGGGGAGGTGGCCACCGTGATGTTCCATCACGCCGAGCGGCAGCACGACGGGCGTGCCCGCGGCGATTGCCGCCTGCACCTGATGGGGGCGCATGCGATCATAGCGCATCAGCCCTGCCCCGCCCCCTGCCCCAGTTCATGCGCGATGTCGCGCGTCTGGGCATAGAGCCGCTTGAACAGCGGGTATTGCCGCGCATAGGCCGAAACGGTTTCGGGGCGCACGGTTCGCGCGACGGGGTTCCACTCCACGATCTCGTCCGGCATGGCCTTGCCCACCGCGGTGGCGGCGAGGAAGGCATCACCGTAGCTCGCCCCCACCGTCTTTTCGCAGACGATCTGGCCCGCCCCGCCGATATCCGAGGTGGCCTGCATCCAGACCGCGTTCTTCGTCCCGCCCCCCACGGCGAGGATGCGCTGGGGAAAGGCGTCGAGATCGCGATAGGTTTCCAGCACATGGGCGGTGCCGGAGGCGATGCCTTCCAGCACGGCACGAAACATGTCGCCGCGCGTATGCGTCAGGTCGAGGCCGAAGAAGGCGCCCTTGGCCTGCGGGTCATGGATGGGCGTGCGTTCACCGCTGAAATAGGGCAGGCAGAGAAGGCCCTTGGCCCCCTTGGGGCTGTTTGCAGCTTCGGCCGCCAGTTCGCCAAAACTGGTGTCGCGGGCGAACTGGCCGCGGAACCAATGGGTCAGCGTGCCGGAGGTCGCCAGCCCCGCCATGGAGGCATGCATGCCGGGCCAGAGCCAGGGCGCATACCACAGGCGCGGGTCGCGCACGGGGTCGGAGGTGACCTGAATGATGAAGATGGTGGAGCCATACATCATCATCATCTCACCCGGCCGCTGCACGCCGACGCTGACAGCCTCTGCCGCCGCGTCGATCGTGCCACAGGTCACGGGCGTGCCTTCCGCCAGACCCGTTTCTGCGGCAGCCTGCGCCGTCACATGGCCCGCGATATCAGTTGACCACATCAGGCGGGGAAGTTTTTCCAAGGGCAGGATGTCGGGGGCCAGTGCTTCGGTCCAGTCGAGTGCATTCACGTCATAGAGCGGCGAAAAGTTCGCCGCCGTGTAATGGTCGATGACATAGGCTCCGGTCAGCTTCCATGTGATGTAGGAGGTGGAGCTTAGGACCTTCGCCGTTTTGGCATAAAGCTCGGGGTGGGTGTTCTTGAGCCACAGGATCTTGGGCCCCACCGACTGCGAGGTCAGCGCATTGCCGCAGGTGGTCATGATGCGGTCCGCACCGATCTCGGCGGTAAGGGTTTCGATTTCCACCGCCGCGCGCGTGTCGACGCCATAGAGGACACCGTTCATCAGCGGCACGCCTGCGGCATCCACGGGCAGCATGCAGGGGCCGATGGCACTGGCCGCAACACAGGCGATGTCCTTCGGGTCGATCTTCGACTCGGCCAGCAATGCGCGGGTGATGTGGACGAAATCGCCCCACCAATCCTCGTCCGCGCGGTGTTCGGCCCAGCCCGGGCGCGGCACGAGCATCTTGTGCGGCCGCGTGGCGGTGGCGACGATCCGGCCGCTGCCGTCCACCAGCACGCCCTTGGATTCGAAGGTTCCGATATCGATGCCGAGCGTGTGGGTCATGATGATGATGTCAGCGGATCAAGTGGAAGTCGGGGGTGATGCGAGCGATGGCCGCCTGCAGAAGCGTGACCATTTGCGCCACATCGGCGGGGTCCACCACTTCCAGCGCGGAATGGGTGTAGCGCATGGGGAAACCAACATCGAGGCAGGCCACCCCTTCCTCGCCCATGAACTGGATGTAGGACAGGTCGGTCAACGCCCCAGTATGGGCCGAGCGTTGCAGAGGCAAGCCTTCGGCAGCAGCCGTATCTTCCATCAGCGTGACGAGGGCGGGATGCGGGATCACGCCGTTCAGCGTACCGCGCCCATGGAAGGAATAAAGGCTGATGCCGGGGCCACCGCCCAAGGTCACATCGCCCCGGGCGGTCATATCCGGCGTGTCGCAGGCCAAGAGCAGGTCGATCTGGAAGGCGATGTCGGGCTTCGCCGCCGCGGCGGCGGGCAGGACGCCACGCAGGTTATACTCCTCCTGCACTGACCAGACCAGATGGACGGTTGGCCCGCTGCGGCGGTCCTTCAGACGGGCCGCAAGGTCCACCAGCGCCGCGCATCCGGCGCGGTCATCGGCAGAGGTCCCGGCAAGGCGGCCATTCGCCAGGTCCATCACATGCGGGCGATAGACCACCGGATCGCCGATGCGCAGGCCTGCGGCCTCGGCCTCGGCCTTGGAGGTGAAACCGGCATCGACGTAAAGCTCGGCATAGGGGACCACGCGGTATTTCTCTTCGGGCGTGGTGGCGTGATGGCTTTTGTTGGCGATCAGGCCCGGCACATCGCCTGACCGTGTGCAGATCACCACCGCCTGCGCGGCCAGCGCCCGCTCTGGCACGCCGCCCAGCCGTTCCAGTCGGATCAGGCCGTTCGCTTCGATCTTTCGCAGGATGAAGCCAAGCTGGTCCATATGGGTGAAGACCAGCACAGACGGGGCCGCCGGATCGCCTTCCAGCGTGGCAGAGAGGTTGCCCAGACGGTCGGTCCGATGCGCGATGCCTAAGTCATCAAGATCAGCCTTGATACGGGCGCGGATGCGGTCCTCGTGGCCCGCGAGGCCGGGGATCAGCATGTAGTCGCGGATCAGGTCACGCAGCATCACGCGCCCCCCCTGCCCTGCCCTTTTCATCTTGGCTCAAATTCTCACAGGGGGTGAATGGGCCGAATGGCCCAGAGGGGGCGCGTGCGCCCCCTGAACGCGGAGGAGGCGCGCAGGCGCCGACGACAGGAACGGTGTGCGCGTCAGCGCTCCGCTTCGGTGGCGTCAGCTGGGGGCGCATCAGTAACCCCTCGCGGCGCGGGCGCGGTCCATGAAGTCCTTGGCACGGTCGGGGTCGACGGCGGCCCATGTGTCGCCCTCCACCTTGAGCGCGGAGCCCACGATGCAGCCATCGGCCACGCGCAGGACATCGGCGATGGTGGCGTGTTTCACGCCCGTATTGGCAAGGACGGGGGTCTTGGGCAGGACGCGCTTCACCGCCTCCAGATCGCGCATCTCGGCCGCCTCGCCGGTGATCGCGCCGGACACCAGCACGGCATCAGGGATCGAAGAGAAGACGGCAGACCGCGCGCGGTCGGGCAGGCTGCGCGGATCAAGGCTGCCCGCGAATTCCGCCGAGACATTGTAGAGAAGCGCGCAATCCGTGTTGCCAAGGCGGTGCTGATAGCGCTGCGCGGCGCCTGCATCGGGGGCCCAGATCCCCATGTCGGAGGCGTAAGTGCCCGTAAAGATCTCGCGCAGGAAGGCCGCGCCCGTGGCGGCGGCGAGCGCGACGGAGGCCATCGGGTCCCACAGCACATTCACGCCGAAGGGCACGGTGATGCGGTCGCGCAGACGCCCGATCACATAGGCCATGGTGGCGGTCGAGGCGGTGTCGACCTTCAATTCATAGGGGCGGTCATTCTCGTTTCCGAACATCACCGCGTCCACGCCGGCGGCCTGCAGCGCGGCGAGGTCCTTGGCAGCGCCCGCGATGATGGCCTCTACCCCGCCTGCCGCATCATGCAGCGGCGTGCCGGGCAAGGCACCCAGATGCACCATGGCGATGACGGGCTTTTTCTGCCCGAAGACCCTTTCGAAACGTGACATTCCATCCTCCCGAGATGGGCGAAGGCTAGACGGAAAGGGATTGGACCGGAAGGGGGAACATACTAGCATGTCAGCAGACAAGGGAGGCAGGCATGCAGGAGCGGCGGCACTGGGACAGGCTGGGCAATGGCGGGCTTGATTTTACCACCTTGGGATTCGGATCGGCGCCGATCGGCAATCTCTTCCGGGCCATTTCGGATGACGAGGCGCAGGCCGTGCTGGAACGGGCCTGGATGGGGGGCGTGCGCTATTATGATACCGCGCCCCTCTATGGCCTCGGCCTGTCGGAGACGCGGCTGAACCGGTTCCTGCGGGGCAAGCCGCGGGACGACTATGTGATCTCGTCCAAGATCGGGCGGCTGTTCCGCGTCACCACACCCGACAAGCGCGACGGGTTCGGGAAGTGGTTCGACGTTCCCTCGCGCAACGAGGTCTATGATTACGGATATGACGCTGTCTTCCGGTCGGTGGAGTTTTCGCTGGAGCGGCTGGGGATCGACCGGATCGACATCCTCTATGCCCATGACCTTGACCTCTTCAACCACGGCACGCAGGCGGCGCTGGATGCGCGGCTGGCGGAGTTCATGGCAGGCGGCTATCGTGCGCTGCTGCGGTTGCGCGACGAAGGCGTGATCCGAGGCTTCGGGGCTGGGGTGAATGAATGGGAACCCTGCCGTTGGCTGCTGGACCGGGGGGATTTCGACATCTTCCTGCTGGCGGGGGAGTATTCGCTGCTGCGGACAGAGTCGCTGGAAGGGTTCATGAACCCGGCGGCAGAGCGGGGGGTGGGGGTCGTGGTGGGCGGTCCCTACAATTCCGGCATTCTGGCGACCGGGCCGCGCCCGGGGGCGCAGTACCGCTATGAGGATGCGCCCGACTGGGCGATGGCGAAGGCGGGACGTTTGCAGGCGCTGTGCGAGGCACAGGGGGTGCGGCTGGTGGATGCGGCCTTCCAGTTCTGCACGCAGCATCCGGCGGTGGTGTCGGTGATCCCCGGCGGGCAGCGGCTGGCCGAGATGGAAAGCAATCTTCAGGCGGCGGCGGCGGAGATTCCGCCCGCGCTCTGGTCCGCGATGAAGGCGGAGGGGCTGATCCACCCCGACGCGCCTGTCTGAGAGAGGAAAGACATGCAGATCGACGCGCATCAGCATTTCTGGCACCCCGCGCGGGGGGATTACGGCTGGATGCCCAAGGACGACCCGGTGCTGTCGCGGCCCTATAGCCCGGCGGAGTTGTGGCCCCAGTTGCAGGCGGCGGGGGTGCAGGGGACGATCCTGGTGCAGGCCGCGCCCACGGTGGCCGAGACGGAATACATGCTGGGGATCGCGGATGCGACGCCTTGGGTTCTGGGCGTGGTGGGCTGGGTGGATTTCGAGCGGCCCGCCGATTTGGCCGAGATGCGGCGGCTGTCCGGGCATCCGAAATTCAAGGGCCTGCGCCCAATGATCCAGGACATCCCCGATGACGGCTGGATGCTGCGCGAGGATGTGCAATGGGCCTTTCGCGCCCTGTGCGACCTTGGCCTGCGCTTCGATGCCTTGGGCTTTCCGCGCCATCTGGAGAACTTCCTGACCATCTTGAAGCGCTATCCGCGTCTGCAGGTGGTGGTGGACCATTGCATGAAGCCGCAGATCCGCGAGAAGTCCGACGCGCATTTCCGCTTTTGGGCGGAGGGCATGAGCCGCATCGCAGGCGAGACGGCGGCGGTGGTGAAATTCTCGGCCCTGATCACCGAGGCCGATGCCGATTGGACGGTCGAGGACCTGAAGCCTTACGTGGAGCACGTCTTCGCCGTCTTCGGCCCCGAGCGTGTGATGTGGGGGTCGGATTGGCCGGTCTGCCGGTTGCGGGGGGAATATGCCGATTGGCGCGCGGCGGCGCTGCGCTTGACCGAGGATCTGACGGATGTGGACCGGGCGCTGATCTATGGCGGGACGGCGGTGGGGTTCTACGGATTGTAATTGAGCGGAGCGCCGCGCGAAGGGCGCGGCGCACGTCTTTTGCCTCGCCTGCGCGCGGGCGCGCTTCGGCTCAGAGGCGGGGGCGCTTCGCCCCCCGCACCCCCCGAGAGTATTTGCTGCCAAGATGAAACGGCCGGGTTTTTACGTAATTTACGTATATCAGGCGCCGTAGAGGGCGGTGGCGATGCGGCGGGTGGCGGTTGCGGCGTCCTGTTTTGCCATCGCGGCCGTCAGGACAGGGTCAGAGCGCAGACCTGCCGCCACCGTGCGGAGGCGTTCGGTCAGGGCGAGATTGGCGCGCGATTCCTCGACCGGGTCCATGCCGCCATGATCGGGGAAAGTGTCGAAATAGATCACGCCGTCATAGCCGAGCCGGTCAAGCACCCAGAAGAGTTCGACTGTCTGGATGGGGTGGACGGTGCCCGCGATGAGGCCATCGTCGCGCTTGGCATAGCCGTCATTCAAATGCACGCCCATGATCCGGCAATGGCGGGCGGCAAGCAGGGCGGACTTGGCCGGCATCTCGCCCGCGAAGAGCATGTGGCAGAAGTCGAGCGTCACGCCAAGATTGGGGCGCGCCAGATCGCGGATGGCATGGAGCGTCGTGGCCATGTCGGGCAGGACGGACCAGCTGCGCGGCTCGTTCGGCTTGTATTCGATGGAGATGTCGAGGGCGGGGTTGTGGTCGCAAATCTCGGCAAGGCCTGAAAGCGTGTCATCCCACATCCGGTCGTAATCGCCCTGAAAGCTGTAATCGAAGCCGTCCTGACCAAGCCAGACGGTCATCACCGTGCCGCCCATTCCGGCAAGCGCATCCAGACCGCGCTTGGTGATGTCGATGGCGGCGCGGCGGACAGTTTCGTCGGGATGGGTGAAGGCGCCGAGGCGGAAGCCGGGATCGGTGTAGTAGCGCATGGCGAGGCCATTCAGGGCCATGCCGTTTTCCTGCAAGATCTGCGTCAGTTCTGCGGGGGAGTGATGATCGAAATGGTCGGGAAAGTTCAAGTCGGCGGCGTTCAACCCACCCACCTGCCCGGCCCGCGCGATCATCTGGGCCACGGTGTCGCCCTTTTGCTTGAAGGCATTCAGGCGCGTCGCGTAGCGCGGGCGGTTCGGACGGGTCATGGCTGCCTTTCAGGCCGGATCGAAGAGATCGGGCCGGTCGCGTTCGAGCGGTTCGAGATAGGTGATCAACTGCCGCAGATGCGCGCGCGTGGCAAGGCGCGCAGCGTCGGGATCGCGGGCCTCGAGCGCGGCGAGGATGGCGCGGTGTTCGTCCAGCGTCGCGGCGATGCGGCCCGGGACGGGCAGGATCAACTGGCGCGCGCGGTTGACATGGAGCCATGCCGTCTCGCTCACCTGCGCCAGCTTGCGGAAGCCGGTGAAGGACAGGATCAGCTCGTGCATCGCGGCATCGGTCTGGTAGAAGCCGGGCACGTCGCCATCGGCGATCAGCGCGGCCTGCACGGTGAGATTGCGGCGCAGTTGGGTAAGCTGTTCTTCGGTGATCGCCTCGGCCACGCGTTCGATGGCGGCCACCTCGATCGCCTCGCGCAGGAAGGCGCCTTCGCGGATCTCTTCCATCGAGAAGCGGGCAACGAAGGTGCCTGCCTGAGGAACCACATCGACGAGCCCCTCGGCCGCCAGCCGCGCCACGGCATCGGCCACGGGGCTGCGCGAGACGCCGAGTGCTTCGCAGATCTCGGGCTTGCGGAGGATTTCGCCGGGGCGGTAGGCGAGCGACAGGATCGCCTCGCGCAGGGTCTGGTAAACGCGCTGGCCGAGCGAACCCGTGAACCGGTCCAGAGGCGCGAGGCGCGCTTCGGAAGGCACTTGTGAAGGGGCTTCGGGCGGCTGTAACATGCTAACATGTTAGACATGTGCGGCCCCCTGTCAAGGAAGGGCTGGAAGCGAGGAACGATGGCGGAAACGGGCGGCGTGATCCGGTTGCATGGGGCCGATAATGTGGTGATCGCGCTGGCCGATCTCGGCAAAGGGGCCTTGGTCGAGGGGGTGGCGCTGCCGGGCGCGGTGCCGCGCGGGCACAAGATTGCGGCGCGGGCGATTGCGAAGGGCGAGAACGTGCTGCGCTATGGCCAGATCATCGGGCAGGCGACGGAGGAAATCGCGGCGGGGGCGCATGTGCATGTGCACAATCTGGGGATGGCGCCGCATACGGACGACTATGCCATAGGGTCGGAATGCCACCCCCTGCCTGCGATGCAACCGCTTGAATTCATGGGGTATCATCGCGCCGACGGGCAGGTGGGGACGCGCAACTACATTGGCATTCTGACCAGCGTGAACTGTTCTGGGTCGGTCGCGCGCTTCATCGCGGAGGCGGCGGAGAAGGACCCGGTGCTGGCGGCGATGCCCAATGTGGATGGCATCGTGCCCATCGTGCACCAGACGGGCTGCGGCATGTCGGGGACGAATGAGGGCTATCAGACCCTGATGCGGACGCTGAAGGGCTATGCGAGGAACGCGAATTTCGGGGGCATCCTGCTGGTTGGCTTGGGCTGCGAGGTGATGCAGGTGCCGGACCTTGTGGGTCAGGGGCGGCTGCGGCCCGATGGAAACTTCCGCTACATGACCATCCAAGGCACGGGCGGAACGCGGGCGACGATTGCCAAGTCATTGGAAATCCTGCGGGAAATGGCAGAGGTTGCGTCGAAGGTGGCGCGGCGGCCTGCGCCTGTGTCCAAGCTGGTGATCGGGCTGCAATGCGGGGGGTCGGATGGCTATTCCGGGATCACGGCGAACCCGGCCTTGGGGCATGCGAGCGATCTGCTGGTGCGCATGGGCGGGACGACGATCCTGTCGGAAACACCCGAAATCTATGGCGCGGAGCATCTGCTGACCCGCCGCGCGGTGCGGCCGGAGGTGGGCGAGAAGCTGATCGAGCGCATCCGGTGGTGGGAGGAATATACCGCGAAGAATGACGGCGAGATGGACAACAATCCCAGCCCCGGCAACAAGAAGGGCGGGCTGACGACGATCCTTGAAAAGTCGTTGGGGGCGGTGGCGAAGGGCGGGACAGCCCCCTTGGCGGGGGTCTACAAGTTCGCGGAACCCATTGATACGACTGGCTTTGTTTATATGGACAGCCCCGGCTATGATCCCTGTTCGGTGACCGGGCAGATCGCCTCCGGGGCGACGATGATCGTCTTCACCACAGGGCGGGGATCGGTGTCGGGGTACAAGCCTTCGCCTTGCATCAAGTTGGCGACGAACAGCGAGATGTATGCCCGGATGACCGAGGATATGGACATCAATTGCGGGGATATCCTGACCGATGGCGTGAGCATCGAGGCCAAGGGGGAGGAGATCCTGCAGCGGATCGTCGAGGTCGCCTCGGGGCAAAAGACGCTGTCGGAGGAGCTGGGTTTCGGCGGGGCGGAGTTCGTGCCATGGCAGATCGGGGCGGTGATGTAACGACTGTGCCCTGTTTTGTGCCGCCTTTTGTGCAGCAATCTGTGGGCACGCGGCGGGCGGTGGGTTGACGGCGCGTTAAGGTTAACGCGGGGCGCAACGGGGGACGGTAATCCGGCGGAGCGCGCCCCCCATTCGGGGGACGCGCGCGCCTTTTGGGTCGCGGGCCGCGCGGGGGCGCGTCCCGCTCCACGTCTGGGGGCGTGCCGCCCCCTCTGGCCGCTGGCGCGGCCATTCACCCCCTGCGAGTATTTGGGCCAAGATGAAAGGGACGGGTCTTCATCTTGGCCCAAATACTCATCTTGCGACGGCAGGGCCGGGCGCGCGGTCAGGTGAGGAGGGCGGTGATCTCGGCCACCGCCGCCTCCACCAGATCGGGGCGGGCGCGGGATTCGACGTTGAGGCGGAGGAGCGGTTCGGTGTTCGAGCCACGCAGGTTCATCCGCCATGTGCCGAAATCCAGCGAGAGGCCATCGGTCAGGTCGCGGCTTTCGGCGCGGGGGGTGTAGAGCGCGTCGATCCGGGCGATGGCGGCGGGGACGTCGGCCACGCGGAAGTTGATCTCTCCGGATGACGGGAAGGCGGCGCGGCGGTCGGCCAGCAGGGCGGCGAGGGGCTGACCCGTGCGGCCGATGAGTTCGGCGAGGAGAAGCCAAGGGATCATGCCGCTGTCGCAGGCGTAGAAGTCGCGGAAGTAGTGATGGGCCGACATCTCGCCGCCATAGACGGCACCCGTGTCGCGCAGGGCCTGTTTGAGGAAGGCGTGTCCGGTGCGGGCCATCACGGCCCGCCCCCCGGCGCGGGCGATGGCGGCTTGGGTGGCCAGCACGACACGGGGGTCGTGGATGATGATGGCGCCCGGTTCCTTGGCGCAGAAGACCTCGGCCAGAAGGCCCACGACATATTCGCCGGGGACGAAGCGGCCTTCGTGATCGAAGAAGAAGCAGCGGTCGAAGTCGCCGTCGAAGGCCACGCCCAGATCGGCCTTGGCCTCGATCACCGCCTGCGCGGTGGCGGGCTGGTTTTCGGGCAGGAGCGGGTTGGGGATGCCGTTCGGGAAGCTTCCGTCCGGGGCATGGTGCATGCGGGTGAAGCGGAGGGGCGCGCCCTTGGCTTGCAATGCCCCGGCCAGCGCGTCGAAGCTGGGGCCTGCGGCCCCGTTCCCGCAATTGACGAGGATATGGAGGGGGCGCAGCGCCGCGATATCGGTGAAGGAGAGGACGCGGTCCACATAGGCCGCACGGGTGGCGGCGGCATCGGTGATCTTGCCACCCGGGCGGGGGGCGGCGAAGGCTTGCGTTTCGGCGAGGGTGCGGATCGCCGCCATGGTGGTGGCGGGGTCGAGGGGGGCGGCCCCGGCCTGAACCAGTTTCATCCCGTTGTAATCCATCGGGTTGTGCGAGGCGGTGACGCAGATGCCGCCATCCGCGCCGAGATGGCCGGTGGCGAAATAGACCTCTTCCGTGCCGCAAAGGCCGAGGTCGAGCACCTCGGCCCCGGTCTGCATCAGCCCTTCGGCGACGGCTGTGGCGAGGCTGTCGGAGGAGGCGCGGATGTCGCGGCCCAGCACCACGCGGCGGGCGCCGAGCGTTTCGCCATAGGCGCGACCGATGCAGCGGGCGATGCTTTCGTCGAGGTCGATCCCGAGGCGGCCACGAATGTCATAGGCCTTGAAGCAGGTCAGGGATGCGGACATGGGGCGCGGCCTCCTTATGCACTCGGACGGGCCTCGGTGGTAGCAGGCCATGGCGGTGGCGGAAAGGGGGCCGGGCAGGCGAAAGAATCGGCTTGCGATTTCCGACTGTTTCTATAAGGTAATATTCAGACGCTCAGCCAGACCACGCGGTCAGCCCGGTGCCCCCTTTCCCCCTTGCCAAGAGAGAGCCGGTTCCATGATCCGATCCCTGACATCTCCGCCCTTCCTTTCCCCTGCCCTACAGGATGCGGGCGAATGGTTGCGCCTTGCCCTGAGTGACTGGCTGCCAATGAGTGGCGGCCTTGCCCTTGAGACGCTGTTCGACAGGCTGGAGGGGCGGGCATGACGCTGCATTCCGATCCGAGACGGTTGTCCTTTGAAGGTTCGCGCCCGGTTCTGTCAGGGGAGGCGGCGCTGCCGCGGTCGGGGCTGGAGGCGGCGCCCTTGCACGACGCGCGGGCCTTGACCCGGGGCGGGGTGCAGGCGCGCATCGCGCTGGATGGGCAGGTCTATGCGCTGCGCATCACGCGGGCGGGCAAGCTGATCCTGACCAAGTAGCGCAGGTAGCGGGCCGCCGTGACAGGGCGGGGATGGCGGTGTAAGGGTCGGGCATGACCGATCCTTCCCCCCTGCCCCCGTCTTCCCTGCCGGATGCGCCTGCGCTGGCGTTGTGGCGCGGGGTGACTTGGGCGCTTGCCCCTCTCGCGCCACTGCTGCTCCGCTGGCGGCGGGGGCGGGGCAAGGAGGATGCGACGCGCTGGCGGGAGAAGCTGGGTGTGCCGCGTGCAGCGCGGCCTGCGGGCGAGGTGATTTGGCTGCATGCGGTGAGCGTGGGCGAGGGGCTGTCGGTGCTGCCCCTTGTGACGGCGCTGCTGGCGGGGCGGGCGGGTGCGACGGTTCTGCTGACCTGCAGCACGGTGACAGCGGCGCGGCTGCTGGAAAGCCGGGTGCCGGACGGGGTGATCCTGCAGTTCCTGCCGCTGGACCTGCCCGGGCCGGTGCGGCGGTTTCTGGATCACTGGCGCCCCGATGTGGCGGTGCTGGTGGAAAGCGAGTTCTGGCCGCGGCTGATGCGGGCTGTGGTCGCGCGGGGCGTGCCGCTGGTTCTGGCCAATGCGCGCATCTCGGACCGGTCGGTGGGGCGGTGGCGGCATGCAAGCAGGGTGGCGCGGGCGCTTCTGTCGCATTTCGCGGTGATCGGCGCGCCGGATGCGGCGATGGCGGCGCGGCTTGTGTCGCTGGGAGCAGAGCCGGGGCGGGTGCGGGTGCTGGGCACGCTGAAGCGGGCGGCGGCGCCTTTGGCGGTGGATCAGGGCGAACGCGCGCGGTTGGCGGCGGCCTTCGGGGAGGCGCCGCTGTGGCTCGCGGCCTCTACCCATGCGGGGGAGGAGGAGGCGGTGGCCTCGGCACAGGTCGCCCTGCGGGCGGCTGTGCCGGGGGCGCGGCTGATCCTTGCGCCGCGTCATCCGGCGCGGGCGGAGGCGGTGGTGGATGTGCTGCGCGCGGCGGGGCTTCGCGTGGC